>JACCDZ010026111.1_pt1 | contig 10393 bp, 15 predicted proteins | sample 7449551 | NCBI WGS metagenome assembly JACCDZ01 (sample SAMN15323452, study PRJNA562643) | freshwater metagenome | isolation source: river surface water | place: USA:Blue River Watershed | collected 2017-08-18
GGTGGTGGCGCAGGAGCAGGTGGTGGTGGTGGTGGCGCAGGCACTGGTGGGGGTGGCAGTCCCTTAGGATTGTTCATTGTCTGAAACACCAGATCATGAGCCAAATTGACTGCACCTTCCAGAGTCAATTCACCTTCTGGATCAAGAGATGCTGTCAAATCAGCACGCGGAGCTTGCACTGAGAAACGCTCTTGCAAAATGTTGCTCGCCAAAGCGATAGCATCTTTGTTCGTGCGATCCAAATCAGTGCGTTCTTTAGGAGTAAAAAACATAATGTTTAGCCTTTCATTTAAGTAAACTTAGCCTAGAGTCAGTCAAGCTTACAAATTATTAACCGATACCAGTTATTTATTTTCGGTGCGTTTAAGAGATCGACCAATAGATACAGCTGCTGCGTTACCTACACCGCTTGCAGACTTAGCTACAATTTCAAGCTTATAACCTACAGAGCGAATCACTGTGTATTTACCATTGGATTTCATGCTCTTGTAGTGATAATTGTTATTGTGCTTAAGCAGAAAGTGACCAAACGGACCAGAGCGGTTAATGTGCAAATTACCACTAATCAATTCAGGACGAGAATCAACTGCAACACCAGCTTTCAAGCTGATCATGCTCGCACGATTGCGCCAGCCCACCCAAACATAACGTGCCCAGAAACTGCGCGGGTGATGCCCCTTAGCATAGTAGCAATCGCCTTTGTAACGCAGATCACTGTGCTTGATAGCTTCAACACCTTCAGGTACTGGTTTGACACGAGAGTCCCACCAAACACCATCAGCGTCTTGCCAACCAAAACCATCACCATTGAGACTCACATTGTTGTCCCATTTACGAAAAGCTTTTGGCAGGCTTTCAGCTTCGTATTTCACAAATGGCAAAACGAGCAACATCACCAAAGGTGCTGAGAGATCGTAAATACGTAGTTTGCTATCAGCTTCATGTGCGCGATTAATACATGCAATGGCTTCTTGTTTTGTTTCTTCACTGATGTCCGTGAGTGACTTGATTTCTTCAATAGCTTTATCCGTATTGGCAAACCATTTCGCTAATACAAACAGTGCTACTACAAATAGAGCAATCACAATCAGTGGTGAGAGTAGAAAGTAAATCATTTAAAAAATTTCCTATTGTTTCATGATATTGTCAGATAAAGTAAAAGCACTATAACGCCATTTTAACACGTCCCGGAGTAAGGGTGGTGTAAGGGTAGCAGCGTTTTCAATTCCAAGGGCTTCACCACAAGATCCATCGCAGGGCAACCAATCCGGAGCAGTATAGGTAGCAGCTGTGCTCTCAACGATATCACCTGTCTCGAATTCAAATACAGGTGCTGACGGCTCTGTCAAATCCAGAGATATCCAAGCAGACCCATTCCATTGCCATTGCTTGGTACCCGATTCATGAATCTGATCAATACTGGGACTGTTTGGAAAATTTAACATAATCGTTAGCCGTTAAAAGTCGGTTTCAATATAGTCACCCATGATGTCCAGACCCACTGCTCCTGTTGACGCATGGTTTGTGCGCCAAGCGCTCATGTAGCTGAGCAACATATTGGAAGTAGGTAACGCCAGCCCGCCATTGGGTGTCAACACGCCTGTTGCCGTATGTCCTGTATTCAAACGAGAGACTTCGTAGAATACGCTCTCTGATGCAGGCGGTGCATACAGTGCAAATTCGTAGATATCAGTGTTTGATTCAGTCACTGGGAAATCAGGACCTAAATCAATCGGAGTTTGGGCAACCGAGCCACCATAGAAAATAGAAAGGTTGGTCTGGTTCTCATTATGGCCAACACCGATACAGTTTGTCAGTGTGGTCAGGTCAACGTTCGTAGGCGCGGTAGTGAGATTTCGTACACCCACAAACATACGTGCGCCGGGGACAATAACTGCATCGGAAATACCAAATCGTTTCAAAGTAAAGAAACCAGAACCCGGTACACCGCCAGTCGTGACCTGGGCTACCCCTACCCTCAACGATACGATTGCATTGGTTGTAGCTGCTGATACCCAGCCCATACGCCTGCAGCGAGTAAACAAGTTGTTTGTAGATACGTTACGATTCGAGGCGGTACCTACGGCAGTGGGCGTGGTATATGAGCCCACAACAGTCAGTGTCGTGGCGTTACCCACAGGCATGAAAGCGCCGACTCTATTGCGACCAAACATGGCCTGCATTTCAACGTCACGTCCAGATGATCCAATGATTTTCAGTATCGAGCGACCCGCTAGCTTCTTCGAATAGATGACGAGTTTATCGGGATCAGCGGACCCTGGATCTTCAATGTTTGTCAGAGTCACTGAAGACGAGCCAGCATTCGGTAATATATTAGGCAAACTCAACCACGGTGTGGTACCATTACCGATCTTCATCACACCGGTATCTTTAGCCCAGCCCATCTCGGCATCTGCCAAAACAGTGTTATTACTTGCCCAGTTTGCCGCGCTATCAGAGCGCAGTTGAATAAGAGCGCTCATTTAAGCGGTTCCTCCATTAATAATGACTGATGGTATTCTTGGACTCGCAGTACCGCCATCTACCAAAGCGACACTATTGCCTGACGAAGGTGGTGTTGACTTACTAATGATAGTCACCCAAACAGGGTTCCCATTGTTACCATAGTACACAGACAAGTCACCTTCAACATCATTGAACCAAAGATCATCTACATTGGCATCGACCGGAGGAGTGCTGCTGGAGAACAATCGAGTGGCGTCACCTAAAGTAATCTCTAGGTCACCAGCTCCTAATATAGAAACACCATTGATCGTTTTGATGTTAACAGAAGAATTTAGCTTGTCTTGTTTATTTGTTAAGATATTCTTAATATCACTGCCGATCGAGGTGATCAGTGCAGCTAGTCGATCTGCTAGAGACATAAATAAATCCAACTAGACGTTATAAAAGGATACTGCGTATTATAGCAATACGCAGTATCCTTTTACGATGTTTATAAAAGAGAATTAAGCTTTTGCAGCTGCGTAAAGCGATGCGAGATCAACCTGAACGTTACCCAGATCAGTTTGCATTTGAGCAAATTCAACTTGACTAGCTGCACCGATGTTTTGCCTAGCTTGCAATTGCTGTGCTGCGGTCAACGTTTGTGCTTCATCAAAGCGAACACGGTTTCCAATGGCTGTAGCAATATCAGTAGCAAATGAAGGGTTAGAAGACAGTGCCTCAGCCAGCTCTTGCAACGTGTCTAAAGCAGCAGGTGCTGCGCCCAGAATGTCAGCTTTAACTGCTGCAATAGACGTATTGATCGAGTCTAAGATTTTAGAGATCGAATAGGTCTCTGTAGTCGATGTAGGCGCGCCAGTGTCGTTGATGTTGGTTGATGACGCTATCTGGCCTTGAAGGGTTGATACTTCGCCTTTAAGCTCGTTTAGAGCCGATACCAAGTTGGCCTTTTGTGTGGTGGTCAAAGTTGTGAGATCACCGATTCTAATATTATTGTTCTTAATATCAGCACCAACTGCTGCTATAAACGCTGAAAGTGAGGTTTCTAAAGACATGCTAAATTCCTATATAAAAAAAGTGATTTAACTCTTAGCTAAGATATATTTAGCCAATAAGTCGATTTTAATTTCGGGTAAATACAGACCCCCATCAGAACCATAGACTAATCGGTTTTCCTGATCACGACTAATAAAAACAAGTAAACCAGCTTCTCCAGTCACTTGACCATATGGCAGTAACGCCCATGGAGTAATTCCATTACCGATCTTGAATTTCCTGGTATCAGTCTCTAGTCCTACTTCATCGAGCAGAAGAATAGGGTTTTTAATGGCCCACTGCTGAGCAGTATCTCGCCTTAGCCGTATATACCAAGGATCGGTATTGGCCATGAATGGTACTTTCCTTGAATTTAAGTATAAATGCTCATAGTAATTTCCTTTACTACTTGAAAGAATTAAAATTGCTGTAGTTTAATCAGTGCATGAAATTATTGAAAGTGATTGGATTAGGGTAAGTAATCTTTCCCGTAACCAAATATTCCTGCAAAAGATAAGCCACTGTGGGTGTTTGAATCAAACCTAACACAATAGGAAAATTCATATCAACATCAGCATGCTTTAAAATAGCACTTTCTTCATCTGCCCATTCACAATTACTAAAACAGACCACCAAGCAAGTATTTGGGTTCTCCTTGCTGAATAAAATCCTTACCAGATGGTTTTGCTCTAACGATCTAATTTGAACCATGCAGTATGCGTGACTGAAATTGAGATTGCCAAAACACACATTCTCTTCAATGGGTCTAACAAAGAATTTAACGTGTTCCTTACCACCTTTGTGAACACAATAGAGCTTACAATGAGGATGAGTAAACATATCTGTAAACTGTAGGTACAAACTGTCTACAAATTCTTTATAAAAGTATTCCGGTCTTTGTACACGAATACTCTTATCTGACATGAAATAACTGCTGTGCTCATGAGTGAGCGGGTTCTTTAATTCTTCAGCAATTCTATCTTGTAATTTGTTTTGCTCAGTGTCAACCCGAGGTTTTTGTGAAATCATGATAAACGTGTGCAAAATAAAAAAAAAATAAACGGACATAACTGGCTACTGGAAATTACTCCAGTAGCCAGTATACCGTATATGTTAACTGATGATCTGCGGCAGCTCTGTGGCAATGCACAGCACCCCAGCTTCAAACCAAGTGCTCAAGGGTTTGAATTGTGTCAGCACGATTGAGTTGTAATCTGAATTCTTACTGCTCAAACGCCAGACTCTGCATGTGGGTGTATCAAAGTAACCCATGAATGCGTCTTCACTCATCAGCACGTTTTTAGCGTACTCATGATATTGGCACTCATGAACGTTCATCGTGGTCAAAACCAACTTAGCCTGGCCCTTACCGTAGATGACTTTACGGCGATTGCGCAGGATATCCTCACGGATGGCCTTGTAGCTGCTGGTGTAGTCTTCCAACTCAGCTGTAATCCTCATATCCGCAATGTCAGATTTCACATCGTAGCTAAACGAAAAGATACGTGTGAGCTTTCTTTGCAGATCGTAGAGAATCGATTCAGCCATAGGCAAGTAGTTGCCCTCGCTGTTACTGGGTAGTGGACGAAAGTTGATGTAGTTGGCTACATCTTCTGCGAGCGTGCCCCAACGCGCGGCTTTATCATGGAAGAAGTGCATCACGAGGGCAGCAGCACTGTTGTAGGCTGCGCCATACTCAGCGCGATGCAAGAACTCATGCGTGTAGGCAATCTTCAGATTTTCGTTTTGATTGCTGTTGGCCCAGTTGTAAGTATTGGAGTGTGCAAAGACTCTGATATCATCGCTCTTTTGAAACAACTCAAGCATATCTTTTTGATTGAGCTCAACACCCACCACAGTGAAGTTCTTGTGATCACTAAACTGACTGATGCCTTTGCTACGGTCATAAGCCACAAACTGATTGGGTTTGACAACTTGAATGTCAATCAAAATAGCTGCTGCCAGCAAGCTGTCCAAGTTAGTGCGATCAAACACAAGGACAGATTGACCAACTGGTTTGTTGACCAGAATGTGTTTGTCAACTGGTTTGTTCGCTGGTTTGCTAGTTTGAAAAGCAGTAGCCAGCGTAGACAGGTTGTAGTACTTCTTGAAAGTAAGAGGCAGTGCGATGTTCATGAGAATTCTCCTTGTAGTGAAAAAGGGCTTATTTAGTGAAAAAGGACTTATTGAAAGAGTTACTTCCAAAGGTTTTCTGCTAGAGATTCTAGCACTTGCTCTGTGGCATACACCACTTTAACGTCTGAGCAATTTGCCAAGAATTGCTCAAAGCTAATTGAGGGAAAGTGAGAGAAGCTTTCATACTCTCCCTTTGTTTGATTAAATACACCCAATAGGTCTTCCATGGTGACTTCGTTTGCATTCACCGGATGCACTTGCTTAGTTTCACCTACATTTGGTAAAACCACTCGGATATACAGCTGGTTAACTGCTGGATCATAAGTCACACTAAAGCAATGGTATTTCTCTAGATCAAACATATAACCCAAGGGGTAATTTTTTTGATCTAGATCTGCGTATTCAGCAAATTGTTTTACTGCTTTTTTTAGATTCTCTTCAGAACCTAATACTGCAGTATTCATAGAAAAGTATTCTGCCACAATAGTGGACAGACAAAGCTCCTTGATGTATTCAAGAAGGAATTCTTTTCGTTTGGTTTTTTCTTCAGTCATTACATTCTCCTTAAAAGTAAAAGGGTAAGAGGTTAAGTGGTCTTACTCAACACTGTAATATACGACTGTAAAAATTTAGATTGAGGTATTCTCTACTACGATATTAATGTCGCTAATGGGTATATCCAGGCAAATAACAGGGTACGAACGCATTAACTCAAACGTGTTACTACTGGTGCAACGCTTATACACATCTACATCTACGTTAAATGAAATAGAAAAATCTGTTAAAGCATCTTCTTCATTTTCTACTACCAACGAGTAGCACAAGTCCAGTGTCTCATCTTGTCTTAACTTAACAACTTCTAGCGTATCAGAGATCATGAACATACTCTGGTCTAAAAACAACTTGAGTGTTTTTACAACGTTTTGTTTGATGCGTACTGGGTGAGTCAATTCAATGGCAATAATCACCTCAGGCATGATGATCTCAAACAAGGCATAGAGCTTTTCAATAGACTTTTGATAGTCTGCCAATGTATGAATCATTAAACCAGAGCGAAGAAAAAGAGAAGAGTATTCTCTGTCATAAAAGTCCTTAGCATACTCCATGGCCATATGCACATCAGGGTTGGACTTTTTACTGACAATGATTTTGTCTAAAGGACTAAACATATCAAGCCTTTAAAATATAAGATTCTGGCACGAAACTATTTCTTTCATACACAGCTTTGAATGGTGCAATAAAAATCTCTAGGTCATACATGGTTTTGCGCTCAGTTACAAAATCAAATCGAATAGAGGTAAATTTCTTAGCTGGTTTATTTAAAATGCATTCAATGTTAGCCACTACAGTGTAGCGCACTTGTGGAACACTGATATGTACAGCAGTATTTTGATCTGTGTACTCTTTGATCAAAGCAGGCAGCTTTTCACCTAAAGCTTTAGCTCTTGCTAGCATCTTTGTTTTAAATGCTGTAAACTTACTGTCATCGTAGATGAAGTTTTTGCTGGTTAAGTACTTTTTGATATCAATGAAAACATTATCAATATCTCTTTGAAAATACTCAGTACTGGTATTTTTATCTACGTTAGTTAGGACAAACCTAACTGAATCGTAGTGGTTAGAGATATCATTGTACTTTAAGAAAAGACCGATAGACATAATTTAACTACGCCTTGAAGAACATAACAATAGATAAGAAAAAAATAAAATAACCCGTGCATAAGAGTCACCACTAGGAGCAATCCCAGTAGTGACTCTTAAATATGCCGTTTAAACAGCTTATAAGGGGTTTTGAGGGGCTTTCGGATTAGCCACTGAGTAAGCACTCTTCCAGTACCTTGCAGCCGATGTAGACACTACAGCTTTATCATCTTGCACCACAACGTATGCATCTGTATTGGTTGAAAATACAAGCAAGAGTGTGCCTTCAGTTTTATTGAAAGAATTAAACACCTTCTCATTGGGTCTGGCTGGTGTGCTGATAGAGATAATAGTCTTATCAGCACCTCGGATAGTCTCTGAGAGGATTTGTTTTAAACGCTTCCACAGGCTATGTCCTTCACTGAGCTGTCCGCTTTGAGCAGCTACTTGCGCTTGCTGAGAAAGACTCAGCGCATCCACTGTAACGGGCGCTTCAACATCAGCAACGATAGGCGCTGTAGTGGTTTCTTCTTTGACAATAGGAGCAGCCACTGAAGAAGCTTGAACATACCTAGCGATGCTGTTCATCCTGGTATTAAAAACGATCTTTTCCATAAGGTCTGGTTTAGACTTATGGAATTGGGCTTTGAGCTCTTCAATAGTCTTTAGGACTTCTTCTTTATTCATGATACGGCTTGGTGTTGATTGATCTTAGATTGCAAATGCGTAGTGCGCTCTTTGCACTTACTCAAAGAATCTTCGAAATAATCAAGCGAAGGTTTCGAGTCAAACTCTTTGTTTTGGTATTTGTGGTATTTTTGGATGCTATACTCTATAAACTCAATGGTTTTTTCATTGAGCCTTAGTCGCGCGTGGAGCGCTCTTACTTTTGAATCATGTTCAAACATGTCTTGTGTGTGAATATCTGCCATGGTAAGAGCGCTCCTATTAAAAGCTTATTTAGCTTGTGACAAATAGTGTTTTACTGTAACAATAACCGTGTTGACAATAATCATCAAACCAAGTACATAAGCCATGACAACTTTTTTAATGTTGCCAACAACACCTGGCTCAATCTCACCAGTAATAGGTGAGTAAGGTTTGTTAAAGCTTTGATAGCCCACAATAGTGGGTACAACAAGGACAAAGAAAACAAAAATAACAAATAAAAAATTCATCATAATGAGTAATAGTTCAAGTTAATAATAAGTGACTGAAAAAACTTAGAATGATGATATTCTAAGTTTCATTGAACACTAATCCCTCAGTACCAGGCATACGTGTAGCTTTAAAGGGCCCACCCACAGCAGTAACCCAACCCAGTTGAGGATCAAAGGCTAAGATATTATAATCTCGCCATTCAGAGATGTACTTAAACTCAAACTGACCCGTGGTGGCATCAGAATAAGTAGAAGCTACAGTGATTTGAGTTTGAATATCTAAAAGTATAACCCGTGTACGAATGGGTGTTGTAGTGCCTTGTCCTTTAAGCACCATGGACTTGATGTAACCAAAACCACGATAGTCTGATAAAACAAATTGATCTAAATCTTCACTCTTACCGAAAGAGAAAGTAAGTGCTTCCGATAATTTAGCAACTTGTTCATCCGTCAGTATTTTGAAAGTTTTGTTAAGTGCCGTGTTTGAAATTAAGTTATCAGACCTTACTTTTTGCGGTGCCTGAAATTCTCTAATATAAGGTATAGCTGGCTCTATTAATCTAGCATTCTTAATTTCGCTGTCGACTGGAGTTAAAAATCTTAAATCTTCACCATAGCCCACAGCGTAGTCTTCTGGTGGTTTACCTTTTAAAGGCATATAACCTAGATTAATATCTCCTAAACCATTACCATTACTATAGTTAGATACACTCCCTAATCCAGCACACAAATATACAGGACCAGACCAAGGAATTACAAAAATACCAACAATGGTGTTGTTAAAGTTTCTGACAATTAATTTTCTATTATCTAAATCAATGCAGATTGCGTAATTCAAATTACTAGATAAGAATTGATCAAATGGAACTCTATTATAATAATCAAGAGTTTGATTATTTATAGTTGTGAATAACTGTTCAACAAGTGGTCTAACTACGTTAGCGGTACTAGAATTTTTGTAATAAAGACTGTTGTAATCAAATCCAAATGATTGACCCTCGGTATCCTGCCCTAGCCACTTATTTTGTGTAATATCAAAATCAGACGAGCATAATCCCCACATTCCTGCTGTCGAAGTAAAATAATCGTACTTTTCGATATACCATTTACCAGAGCTTAAACCTTGTTTAGTTCTAACATTACCATACGTAGAGCCACTAACAGGGTAAGTAGATTGTAAAGCTAAACCGTTTGCATCAGTAGTCATGTTAATAGATTTATTAACAGGGTCCCAGCTACTTGTGAAGTTATCATAATTAGACGGCTTTATTTCTAAGGCATTAAAGTTACCATCCCCAGGGTAAACATTAAATTTTTTATTATTATATCTTACCCATCTATTGTAACTGCTATTAGTATATTCTAGATATATACTTAAAACATAACTACTTATATACTTATCAAGAATAATAGATTTAAAACGAACTTCAATTAAAGCATCGCTTGCAATGAAATTTTCTAAAGTTATATCTATATAAAAGCTGCTTTTATTTGTCCAGTAAACCGAAGAAGGAATAACAACTTCCGTCTGATTCCCAGGAATAAGTAAATTATTAATATTTACGATGGTTCCGTTAACGCTGGTAATTGTTGAAATCGTTTGTTTTATACCTTTAGAATAAATTTCTAACTCAGTAAGACAAATGTCTGCGTAGTTAGTAACGTAATGCTCTAGATAAGAAATTGCTATTTTTTTAATTTGTGCCATTATTTTACCACGGCCCTGTGATATCAATTAACCCAAGCCCACCGTATGATTCTAATGGAGTATTACCGGAACTATTAGAACTGTAACCCGCGCAACCTAGATACATTAATTTCCTATTTAATAGTTTTTCTATTCCCGGTATTTTAGTGCCTACAAGTTGATAACCTGAGCCAATTGAAGAGTTCATGATGTTATTGCCTACAAAAATAACACCTGGTAGTTTACCTATTATATTACCGCTTAAGTA
>JACCDZ010369218.1_pt1 | contig 10393 bp, 9 predicted proteins | sample 7449551 | NCBI WGS metagenome assembly JACCDZ01 (sample SAMN15323452, study PRJNA562643) | freshwater metagenome | isolation source: river surface water | place: USA:Blue River Watershed | collected 2017-08-18
ACAGATTTTGTAGTCCGTGGGGGAATCGAACCCCCCTTACCAGGATGAAAACCTGGCGTCCTAACCGATAGACGAACGGACCTCATTTCTGTAATGCGGATGCAAAAATACAACTATTTTTTAGACGTACAATAGTAGAAACAAAAAAATATATTTTTTTTTAGTAGGCTTTCGCAAACAACACTCTACCAGCAGATTCCGCGCCTGTAAAAACACATTTTCCTTTCTCCTCTACTCTATCCAAAGGAATACAACGAATAGTCGCCTTGGTTAAATCCTTTATTTTTTCTTCAGTTTCAGGAGTACCATCCCAATGTGCCGAAATAAAGCCACCTTTATTTTCTAATACCTCTTTGAATTCTTCAAACGAATTTACTTCTGTGATGTGGTTTTTTCTATAATCGAATGCACGTTGGTACAAATCGCTCTGTATAGTTTCTAATAAGTCGTTGATGTAATTTACAATTCCGTCTTTAGCAACTACTTCTTTACTTAAAGTATCTCTTCTCGCTACTTCAAACGTACCATTTTCTAGATCTTTTGGCCCAACAGCAATACGAACTGGCACACCTTTTAATTCCCATTCAGCAAACTTAAACCCAGGCTTCTGAGTAGTTCTGTTGTCAAACTTAACCGATATGTTGAGTTTTTTAAACTGAACCATCAAATCATTCACTACCGAAGTAATTTTATCTAACTCTTCATCTGATTTATAAATAGGTACAATTACCACTTGAATTGGCGCCAAGTTTGGAGGTAAAACTAATCCATTATCATCAGAGTGTGTCATTACCAATGCTCCCATCAATCGAGTTGAAACTCCCCAAGAAGTTCCCCAAACATATTCTTGTTTTCCTTCGGCACTAGCAAATTTAACATCAAATGCCTTAGCAAAATTTTGACCTAAAAAGTGAGAGGTTCCTGCCTGCAAAGCTTTACCATCTTGCATTAAAGCTTCGATACAATAGGTTTCATCAGCTCCAGCAAAGCGTTCTGTTTCTGTTTTCAATCCTTTAACAACCGGAATTGCCATGAAATTTTCAACAAAATCAGCATACACATGCATCATTTTTTCCGACTCTTCAATAGCTTCTTGACGTGTAGCGTGAGCCGTATGTCCTTCTTGCCATAAAAATTCCGCAGTTCTTAAAAACAAACGGGTTCTCATTTCCCAACGAACTACATTTGCCCATTGATTAATTAACAATGGTAAATCACGATACGATTGCACCCATCCTTTATAGGTAGACCAAATAATGGCTTCACTAGTTGGACGAACAATTAATTCTTCTTCTAATTTAGCATTTGGGTCTACCATTAATTTTCCAGGACGACTTTCGTCTGTCTTTAGTCTGTAATGGGTTACAATTGCACATTCTTTAGCAAAACCTTCGGCATTAGTTTCCTCAGCTTCAAACATACTTTTAGGTACAAATAATGGGAAGTAGGCATTTTGATGCCCTGTTTCTTTAAACATTCTGTCTAATTCCGCCTGCATTTTTTCCCAAATAGCATAGCCGTATGGTTTAATTACCATACATCCTCTAACTCCTGAATTTTCGGCTAAATCAGCTTTAACAACCAATTCATTATACCATTTTGAATAATCTTCTGATCGCGTAGTAAGGTTCTTACTCATATTATATAGTTTGGCACAAATTTTGTTTTCTACTTTAATGACTCAATAGTTTGGCAAAACTAACTATTTTTGTAATGTGCAACAATAAAAAAACCTACAGATATGAAAACTAATTTTATTTCTTTCCCGATGCCCTCTCTTAATTCCATTATTGGTTTTTTAAGTATTTTATCAATTATATCATGTGGTTCCTACCAAAACAGTTCGTATTACGATACTGATGGGATTTATGGCACAACGGAAGCTGGAATGCGTAAAAGAGCCATCGCACAGGAATCGGCAATAGCCTATCAAAATTTTTTTGGAGCACTTCAGGATTCTAAAGATACTACTTCAGTGTTTACAGATATTGACAGCTATTCTTCTTACACTAATTCAGAAAACGAAGACAATCAATCCAATTACCCAAGTTGGGGAAGTAATTCTCAAGATATAAATATCAATTATTATCCAAATAATTGGGGTTTATCTTTTGGTTTTGGATATCCTAATTATGGTTTTGGTTGGAGAAACCCATATTACGGAGGTTATTTCCCATATAATTATTGGTATGATCCTTATATGATTGGTTGGGGTTATAACAATTACTATGGTTTTAATTATTATCCAAATTATTTTTGGGGCTATCAAAATTATCATCCATATCAAGGAAGTTATAATAGAGGAACATCTTACAGTCATAACTCTAGTCGAAGAGGCTCTAACTACAACACAATAAATCCTTCAGGAAGTCAAATTAGACGAAGAGAAATTCAAAATTCATCTTCTAATTATAGTACTCGAAGTTCTTATAACCGAACCAATTCGGCACCAACATTTAGCAGAAATTCAAATAATTTCCAAAATCAAAATTATATAAACAACAACATAGGCAGATCCAGAGAAAACGCATCAGGGAATTCTAATGCAACCCCAGTTCGCCCTAATAGTAGAAACAATAATTCGACTAGATCTTACACGCCATCAAATAATGATAGCTACACTCCTTCTCGATCTATGGATACAAACTCATCAAATTCTGGAGGAAGTTATGGTGGAGGAAGATCATCTGATGGTGGAGGAAGACGCGGAGGAAGATAATCTTTATACTTTCTACTTTAGAATACTAATTATATTAAAATCTCAAACCTTAAATTATGAAAAAATACATTCTACTGCTCATAACAATAATTACAGTTAATATCATTCAAGCGCAAGAAATTAGAGACGCTTTACGTTATTCGCAAGAAAATCTCAATGGAACAGCACGTTTTAGAGCAATGAGTGGTGCTTTTGGAGCGCTTGGAGGTGACTTATCTTCAATCAACGTAAATCCAGCAGGTTCTGCAATCTTTGCTAACAATCAATTAGGATTTACTTTAAACAATACATCTATAAATAATAATTCTAATTTTTTTGACAATACAACTAATGTAAAAGATAGTTCATTTGATTTGAATCAAGCTGGAGGAGTCTTTGTTTTTAAGAATCAAAATAAATTGAATAACTGGAAAAAATTCTCAGTAGCAATCAACTTTGAAAATACAAATGTTTTAAACAACTCGATTTACTCTGCAGGTACCAACCCTTCGAATTCAATTGCGAATTATTTTTTATCCTATGCCAATGGTGTTCCTTTAAATGTTTTAGAAGATTCTAATTATGATGAATTGGGTCACGGTGCGCAACAAGCTTTCTTGGGATATCAAGGTTATATCATTAATCCTGTAAATAACAATTCCACGAATACCAATTACACCTCAAACGTACCAGCTGGAGGAAATTATTATCAAGAAAACACCATTACTGCCAAGGGTTATAACGGAAAGTTATCTTTCAATGCTGCAACTTCTTTTAAAGACAAGTTATATATTGGTGTTAATTTAAATTCACATTTTGTAGATTTTAGACAATCTTCACGTTTTTATGAAGACAACGAAGCTCCTTTAACGCCAGATTATACCGTTTCCAGAGTGCAATTTGATAATGACTTGTACACTTATGGAACAGGCTTTTCATTTCAACTTGGGGCAATTGCGAAACTATCAAAAGAACTCCGATTTGGAATTGCATTTGAATCACCAACTTGGCTTCGATTAAATGATGAATTCACTCAAAAATTAATTGGAGTTAGTGCAAATACATCAGAAGAATTAGCTCCAGACGTAGTCAATCCAAACATAACTAATTATTATGAACCATATAAACTCCAAACTCCGAGTAAATGGACAGGAAGTATGGCCTATGTATTTGGTAAAAAAGGATTGATTAGTGTTGATTATGCCATAAAAGATTACAGCAGCATTCAATTCAAACCAAACTCTGACCCTTACTACAGAACACTCAACAATAAAATGAATACATTATTAAATAGTGCATCTGAATTGCGACTTGGTGCAGAATATAAAATTGAAGCTTGGAGTTTGAGAGGTGGCTATCGTTTAGAACAAAGTCCGTACAAAAACAAAACTACTATTGGAGATTTAACAGGGTATTCTGGAGGAATTGGATATAATTTTGGAGGAACTAAGTTAGACCTTTCCTACGCTACTTTTAAAAGAGCTACCCAACAAGGATTCTTTGAACAAGGACTTACTGATGGTGCTGCAATAAATACCAAAAACAGTACAATTACTTTGACGCTTTTATTTGAGCTATAAACAATTTCATTCAAATATTAAAAACATCTTGTACTAAAAAACAAGATGTTTTTTTTAGCCCTGATGGGAGCGACATCCTTTTTAGTTCAGACTGAGACCCTCGAAATAGGTCTAAAAAGATATAGCGGACAGCAGGAGTAAACGTCATAAAAACAGGAAAGATTTGTGCTCCTAAAAATAAAAAACGTAATTTTGCCGGCCTTTCAAACTATTGAAAGCTTACTACTATGAGAACGAAATCTGTAAAGAAAAATAAAATCAACGTAATTACCTTGGGATGTTCTAAAAACATTTACGATAGTGAAGTTTTAATGGGACAACTTCGTGCTAGCGGTAAAGATGTTGAACATGAAGCACCTGAAGCCGAAGAAGGGAATATTATTGTTATAAATACTTGCGGATTTATTGATAATGCCAAAGCAGAATCAGTAAATATGATTTTAGAATATGCCGATAAAAAAGAGCGAGGATTAGTAGATAAAGTTTTTGTGACTGGATGTTTATCTGAACGTTATCGTCCTGATTTGGAAAAAGAAATTCCTAATGTAGATCAGTTTTTTGGTACTACGGAATTACCTCAACTATTGAAAGCATTAGGAGCTGATTATAAGCACGAATTATTAGGTGAACGTTTGACTACCACGCCTAAAAATTATGCCTATTTAAAAATTGCAGAAGGTTGTGATAGGCCTTGCAGTTTTTGCGCCATTCCTTTGATGAGAGGAAAACATGTTTCGCAACCCATTGAAAAATTAGTTAAAGAAGCTGAAGGTTTAGCCCGTGACGGAGTTAAAGAGTTGATTTTGATCGCTCAAGATTTAACGTATTATGGTCTTGATATTTACAAAAAAAGGAACTTAGCCGAGCTGTTAGAAGCTTTAGTTAAGGTAGAAGGAATTGAATGGATTCGATTGCATTATGCCTTCCCTACTGGATTCCCAATGGACGTTTTGGAAATTATGAAACGTGAGCCAAAAATTTGCAATTATATCGACATTCCGTTACAACACATTTCTGATTCTATATTGAAATCTATGAAACGTGGAACAACTCAAGCCAAAACAACCCAATTATTAAAGGATTTTAGAGCAGCAGTTCCTGGAATGGCAATTAGAACTACACTAATTGTTGGTTATCCTGGTGAAACTCAAGAAGATTTTGAAATCTTAAAAGATTTTGTTCAAGAAATGAAGTTTGACCGAATGGGATGTTTTGCCTATTCTCATGAAGAAAACACTACTGCTTATTTACTTGAGGATAATGTTCCAGATGATGTAAAACAAGAGCGTGCCAACGAGATCATGGAATTGCAATCGCAAATTTCTTGGGATTTGAACCAAGAAAAAGTAGGCCAAACTTTCAAATGTATTATTGACAGAAAAGAAGGTGGACACTTTGTAGGTCGTACTGAATTTGACAGCCCAGATGTAGACAATGAAGTATTAATTGATGCTACCAAACATTATTTAAAAACAGGTGATTTTGCCAATATCAAAATAATTGAAGCTACCGAATTTGATTTGTACGGCGAACCCGTTTAAGTTCGTTTCATTTTTTTATATATTTGACTCAATATTAATCCATTAACTACTTAACATGAAAAAGTTACTTTCTATTATTAGTTTCCTATTATTAGTTTTCTCTTTTAATACCACATTTGCTCAGTATGGTGGTTACGGAAACGGTTATGGTGGCGGAGGTTATGGAAATAATGGAAGAATGTCTCAAATGGGCGGAATGGGTGGTATGAATCAGCACCAAGAAAAACCAAAAGAGATTCCAGTAGAAGTAACTGTTGGAAAAATCATGGAGCAATTAAAACCCGAATTACAATTGGATGCCCTTCAGGAAATTGCAATAGCAAATATCCTTACTGGAAGTATAAAATCTCAAGGAGCAATAATTAAACAGGAGATTAGTCAAGATGACAAGGTTAAAGAAATTCAAACTTTATCAGAACTTACCGACTCTAAAATAAAGCAATTGTTAACACAGTCTCAAAAAGAGAAGTATAAAGTAATGCAAGAGGATGCTAAAAATCCAAAGAAAATGAAGGAGAAGAAGAAGAAAAAGAAAGGCAACTCTGATTCAAATTAATCTTTATTAACTGCATGAAAAAGAATTTTTACGCGATTCTAGTGCTATTTATGATAAGTTCATGCAGCACTAACCCATATCGATTAAGCAATAAATCCTATAAAAAACAAGTCAAGTCTTATCAAAAAACGATTGGCAATACTAATGCCAAACCTCTTCAAAATGGAAGTAATCCAGAATGGATAAGTACCGTTAATTTCAATCTTCGTAAACCGAATTTTGTAGTTATTCACCATACCGCTCAAAATTCTTTACAGCAAACATTAAAAACATTTACACTAACCAGAACACAAGTTAGTGCTCATTATGTAATTAGCGATGATGGTACAGTAGTGCAAATGCTCAATGATTACTTACGTGCTTGGCATGGAGGAAATGCAATTTGGGGAAAAAATACCGATATTAACTCTGCTTCAATTGGCATTGAATTAGACAACAATGGATCAGAACCATTTTCAGAGGCACAAATCAATAGTTTAGTAGCATTATTATCTCGTTTAAAAAAAGACTATAGTATTCCTTCCGCTAATTTTATTGCACATTCTGATATTGCTCCTACAAGAAAATCAGATCCAAGCGCATTCTTTCCATGGAAAAACCTAGCTGAATTAGGGTTTGGACTTTGGCCTGATCCACAATTAGAAAAAGCTCCTGATTATTTTAATATCGAGCAAGCGCTTCGAATTATTGGTTATGATACTCGCAATCTATCATCTGCAATTAGAGCATTCAAACTACATTATATTCAGAGTGAAGTTGATGATATATTCAATGAAAAAACAATCAATACTATTTACTCGATTTACAAAAAACAATAAAAAAACTGCCCAAATATATACGATATCTGAGCAGCTTCTTACTATTTAAAACACTTTGTTTCTTAGAAACAATTAACAAACCATTAAATTAAAAACCATATACCATTGCAAGAGCAACTTGTGATGCTGATTTTGTAGGATTTCCATTAGATGAATAAAACTCTTTTTCTGATGCACTATCCAATCTAATTTCTGGAATAAAAGTTAAACCTCCAGACTTCAAATTAGCAGACAAAGTAAAGGCCGCAACTGAAGTATCAGTTGTTTTTGATTTAAATGATTCCGCACGTAATCCTAAACCAAAAGTGTCAGAAACTGCAACTGATGGGTACAATGCAAGACCAGAATATCCAGAACCACTTTCAACACCTGAATAATCAGCCGCATTTAATCCTAACTTGAATTTTGGAGTAATTTGATAAGCTGCGGTCAAATCTACTATAGTACCACTTTCTGAACCTGTCAACAAATTGAAATAAGCGGTAAAACCCTCGGCAGGTGTTACTGTCAATTGCGCACCAAAGGCATTCAACCCAAACTCAGGAGTTGCTTGATAAGTATTCCATTGGTCATTAAACAAACCTACCATCAAACCTACCTTACTAGAAACAGCATAATTAGCTTTAATTCCGGCATTTTGGAATGGACCTGTTGTAAATAAATAAGACGTTGAATAATGAAAGTTAGCCAAGGGAGAAATTACTTCATACCCAATAAAGGTGCCCATATATCCTGCTGTCAAACTCAACTTTTCTGATGCCGCATAAGTAGCATACAAATTTTGAATATGAAAAGATTGTCCATCAACATCTGGTATAGATTGTCCCGCTCCTCTAGGTCCAAAAGAAACTTCACCAACAAAAGAAGTCTTCCCTGTTTTCTTTTTCAAAACCACATCGATCATTCCTAATGAAACCGAATTATGGTCGGTAGCAAAACTAGTTGGTATATTTGCCGTTTTTGCAAAATCATATTTCCAATACGCATCAGCTGACCCTGAAATTTCTAATGGGGTATTTTGTGCAAACGCAAATGTACTTGTTAGCACTACAGTTAAAATGGCAATTACTTTTTTCATGTTTAATCGATTTTAATTTACAATTTGATTTATTTAAGAAAAGAATAATTTACTTGCTCTTTAAAGACTGAATTATTTCTTTTTCCTGAAGCAAAATTATCAACTTTTATCAACGAAAAATTAAAAACAATAAATTATATTCAATAAAATAGTCATTTTTATGAAATTCAAAATAAAATTCACAAAAAATAGAAATATACAATACAAAACACTTATAAAATGCGGTATTAATAACATAAAAAATAGTTATACCCATCAATTTTAATGGTAAAAAGTATTTTATTTTTAAATTTTAAGTAAAAAACATCAAATTTTTAATTTAAAAAATATTTACCCCCTATAAAAATAGGGGTGTATTATATCAAATTAATTAAATTGAGTTTTATTTAAGCATTCCAATTTTACTATTTCATATCCATAAAAAAACCACCTTATTTAAGGTGGTTTTAAATTTCTATTTTTATAACATTACAAAGGAATATTACCGTGTTTGCGTTTTGGCAGTACACTTTCTTTATTTTCTAACATGCTAAATGCTTTAATTAATTTTTTGCGAGTATCTTGTGGTAAAATTACCTCGTCTACAAATCCTCTTTGTGCAGCGGTATAAGGATTAGCAAATAAATCCGCATATTCAGCTTCTTTTTCTAATAATTTGGCAGCTGGATCAGCTGCTTCACTAATTTCTTTTTTAAAGATAATTTCACTAGCTCCTTTAGCACCCATAACCGCAATTTCGGCAGTAGGCCATGCAAAATTCATGTCGGCACCAATATGTTTGGAATTCATCACATCATAAGCTCCTCCATAGGCTTTACGGGTGATCACGGTTACTCTTGGTACCGTCGCCTCACTTAAAGCGTACAACAATTTAGCCCCATGCACAATAATACCATTCCATTCTTGGTCGGTTCCTGGTAAAAATCCTGGCACATCGACTAATACCAATAAAGGAATGTTGAAACAATCGCAAAAACGTGTAAATCGTGCTGCTTTGATTGATGAATTCACATCCAATACACCAGCTAAAATCATAGGTTGATTAGCAATAATACCTACACTACGTCCGCCGATTCGAGAAAAACCTACAATGATATTCTCTGCAAAGTTTTTATGAATTTCAAAAAACGAATCTTCGTCAATAATACCCGAAATTACTTCGTGCATATCATACGGCTTGTTTGGATTGTCTGGAATTATAGTCAATAATTTTTCTCTTACTTCATCATTAAGCTCATAAGCAAGATCTTTAGGTTTTTCTTTGTTGGATTGAGGTAAATAACTCAATAATCGTTTTACATCTTCTAAACACTCTACATCATTCGCCGACGTACAATGTGCCACACCTGATTTAGTTGAATGGGTACTGGCTCCTCCCAATTCTTCCGATGTTACGGTTTCATTTGTTACTGTTTTAACTACGCTGGGCCCAGTTACAAACATATAACTGGTATCTTCTACCATCATGGTAAAATCTGTCATCGCTGGCGAATAAACAGCTCCTCCGGCACAGGGCCCCATAATAGCTGATATCTGAGGGATAACTCCCGAAGCTTGAACGTTTCTGTAAAAAATATCGGCATAACCTCCAAGAGAACGAACCCCTTCTTGGATACGCGCTCCACCTGAATCATTCAATCCAATCATTGGCGCACCCACCTTTAGCGCCATATCCATTACTTTACAAATTTTCTCGGCATGCGTTTCAGATAATGATCCTCCAAAAACAGTAAAATCCTGAGCAAATACATAGACTAAACGCCCATTAATGTTTCCATACCCAGTGATTACACCATCTCCTAGATAGACTTCCTTTTCTATACCAAAATCAGTTGTACGGTGTGTGACCAACATTCCGATTTCTTCAAACGAACCTTCGTCCATCAAATAATCGATACGTTCTCTAGCCGTTAATTTTTTATTTGAATGCTGTTTTGCAATTCTATTCATCCCTCCGCCCAAATGAGCTTCAGCAATTTTATCGTTTAAGATTTTAATTTTAGATTCCATACTTTATTGAATTGGTAAGCGTACGATTTTTTGATCTTCAAAATACTGTTGTAACGCTACCATAGCAGCGATTTTAGCCTCTTTTTCTGATTGAGCTTTCAGTTTTTCAACA
>JACCDZ010859220.1_pt1 | contig 10392 bp, 6 predicted proteins | sample 7449551 | NCBI WGS metagenome assembly JACCDZ01 (sample SAMN15323452, study PRJNA562643) | freshwater metagenome | isolation source: river surface water | place: USA:Blue River Watershed | collected 2017-08-18
ACATTTGAGATCAAAGCACACATTTTTTTCGAGAGCGTGTGGTGCGTTCAGGACGGCACCGTTTTTTTCCTTTCTCCGCGGATTTCACAACACGACATCATGGCCACCTACTCGTACATCAACAACCTGAACCCCTCCGAGCCCGTGTCGTACCTGGCCAACCCGAGCGTGACCTACCCCGAGGACACGCAAGTGGCCACGTTCGGCCCCATCTACCTGCCCAAGGTGTATGGCAAGGACCTGACCGCGTTCGAGATCGCGTCGTCGGGCAAGATCGCGCTGACGATCCGCGACTTTTACGCGCTCGACCTGGACCGCCCCGGCGCTTACGACGGCGTCAGCAACGTGAGCATGCTGCAGACGCGGTCCAACGGCAGCCTGCTGCTGGCCACCACCAACAGCAACGCCAGCGTCTTCCTGAACGCCGATCAGGGCACGGTGAACGTGGCCGGCACCAACGCCTTTGTCAAGGTGGCGAGCGACATGGTGGACGGCTTTGCGGGCAGCAACTTTACCGTGCTCGCGTCCAATGACCTGACGCTGAATGCCCTGCAAGGCGCCGCCTCGCTGTCTGTGCCGCGCGCCTCTGTAACCCTGTCGAACGATTCGATGCTCGCCAGCGCATCCAACCTGGTCAGCGTGTATGCGGGCAGCAATGTGAGCATCACATCGGACATCCTGTTCTCTTCAGTGGCCAGGACGTCCGCCACGCTGGGGTCGGGCAGCGACACCGCCGCGCCCACCGCGTATGTCACCGCCACGCCGACGCAGGTCACCACGTTTGCGGACGTCTCGCAGACCACCGCATGCAACGTGCTCATCAGCAGCAGCAACGCGACCCTGACCTCGCTGGCCTCCACCACGGTCAGCGCGTCCAACGCGCTGAGCGCCAACGCCACCTGGAGCACCGACCACTTTCAGGAGACGGTGAGCATGACTGGCGGCGTCATCACCAGCACCGCGGACACCAAGCACGACTTTTTCATCTACGGCGAGGGGGTGCCGCGGCTGAGCATCGACAACCAGGGCATGTCGCTGAACGGCAACCTGCGCATCTCGGGGACCATCGACTCGGTCAACACGACCGAGACCAACCTGCAGGTGTACGACAAGCTCATCACGGTGGGCGTGTCCGGCTCCAACGGCGTGCTGACGGACGCGGACGTGAGCGGCGCGGGCCTCAAGGTGGAGGGCGCCACCGCCACCGCCAAGGCGCTGCTGTGGCAGTTCGAGGGCGCGTACGCCAACCTGGCCACGGACGCGGGGCGCGACAACGAGCCCGCCTGGGAGCTCACGGGCGGCGGGCTGCGCATCAGCCACAGCAACCTGAGCTTCAAGATGCGCCTGGGCGAGGGGGGCGAGCTGGAGCTGGTGAAAAAGGTCGGGGTGGCGCCGGCCAAGGTGGTTGCCCGCTTTGGCCGCACGCTGTTGTGAGATTTGATGCCGCTGTTTTGAATGAGTGATGCCGGTTTTTTTCGATTTGGCTGCTGGCGACACCCAGTGAGACCGCTCAACCGTTGCATCACAATGGGTGCATGCATGTCCGCCGGGCAAAGTTCGGCTGCTGTGCAGCCTCCGGTCAACGATGCGATCAAACAGCTTCAAGCCATCAAGGAAACAAACCTCGAGCTGCAGCAAGCTCATGCCAAGATCAATGCATTGCTGATGGAGCGTTCACAGTCTCAGCGACGCGACCAAGAAAAGATCAAGGCGCTCAGGCAAAGCTCGAGCAGGCGGCGGCGGTGATGCACACATGCCTCATTTTTTCATCGTCTGGTGGGCCAACACCCCGATGATGACGTCCAAGAGCAGCGCGCTGGTCGCAAGCGCCCGCTGGCCCCGCCAGGCAAAGTACGCGAAAGCCGCGAAGTTCAGCGCGTGCACCGGGCGCAGCCCGTCCCACCAGATGGGCTTGCCCCCGGTCTCGACGCCCGTGGGGCGCAGCCCGAACGTCCAGATGGTCACAAAGCCGACCGCGATGACCATCGCGGGCACCGCCATGACCCGCAGGACGCGCGCGGGAACGGTCGCGGCCATCGCGACGAGCGCCAGGCGGACGACGACGCACCACCAGAACGACATTTTTCTCATCGGAGAAGATGTCAGCGACGGTGACCATCGTCATCACCTGCACCATTTTAAGCGCCTTCGTGGTCTTGGGATGGGCGATCGTCTCTCTGGTGACGCGCTGCTCGCCCGTCATGCTGGTCTTGCTGATCACCACTTCTGGGTTGCTGGGCCTGGCCTGGAACGCCTACCTGGCGCATTGCCTGATCTGCGATGCGGCGCGGTGGATCCATGCGGTGCTCATGATCCTGACCGCGTGCATGATCTCGATCAGCGCCGTTCTCGCGGCCCTCGCGTTCTGGTGGGGGGCCAACACGATGGACGCGAGCCAGGTGCTGCGCCGACTCGCGCGGCTGTGATTGTCAAAGCTCGGCTTCCAGCGCGGCCAGCTCGGCGAGCCACATGTCCTTGGGGCTCGTCTTCTGCAGCTTGGCCAGCTCCGCGCGCGCCTTGGCCGCCTCGGCCTCCAGCTGCAGCTTGCGCTCGTGCGTGAGCGACGACATGGGCAGGCGCAGCAGGTACTCGTAGCCGCCGCCATCGTCACCGTCCTGGGCGCTGGTGGGGTACTCGCCCTTGCGCAGCTGCGCCTCCACGTCGGCGCGCTTGACGTCCGACAGGGTGACTTTTTTCGTGATGACCTCGTTGATGAAGCGCGCCTTGGCTTCCAGGAACTTGATGCTGTGCTTGAGCGAGGCCACGACGGCCTGCTTGCGCTTGTCGTACAGCCCCAGCCGCACCTCGCAAAAGTCGTGTATGATCTCCATGGTGCTCGCGTATTTCTTGATGCGCCCTTGCGCGTCAAACAGGTACATGTTGGACTTTTGCAGCGGGCGCGTGGAGGTGAGCTTGAGCTCCTGGTGCAGCTTGGAGTAGCCGGTGGACGCGTTGCTGGATGCCATCAGGTCCTCGAGCGCCTGCGCGCTGGCGAACTCGATCTCAAAGTCCACCTTTTCGTTGTCGTAGTTGCTCTTGTAGTTCTTGATGAGCCCCGCCTTGGCCTCGAGCGCGTCCTCCAGCAGCTGCTTGAAGTCCTCGGTCCACATCATGATGGGCAGCTCGGTCACCCTGATCCGCGCGGGCCCCGTGCGCGCGAACACGCCCACGCTGGTCAGCTTGCCGCTCGCGTCCGCTTCCACGGCGCCCTTGTGGCCGCGGTACCAGGGCGATGGGTCCGGTTGATCACGCGCGCCGTGCTCCAGGATGAGGCGCAGGACGGCGATGAGCTCGCGCGGGTCGTGCGAGGGGATGGAGGTGGAGAAGGCGGTGGCGATGCCCGTGGCGCCGTTGACGAGCACCATGGGGATGATGGGGCAGAATGTGCGCGGCTCCACGACCTGGCCGTCGTCCTCCAGGTACTCGAGGACCTGCTCGTCCTCCTTGATGAAGATCTTGCGGGTGACTGGCGAGAGACACGTATGGATGTATCTTGGCGCCGCCGCGTCCTTGCCGCCCTGGATGCGACTGTTGTGGGTGACGGTGAAGTCGCCCAGCAGGAAGCGCTCGTTGCCATCCACTTGCCAGCCACAGAAGGCACCCTTGCCCTTGGGGATCACCTCGAAAGGGAATGTGCGCTGGTGCTTGATCTCGAACGGTGCCATCTGCTTCCGAGGTACGCGTGTTGGGATGAGATGGATGTTCGGACCAGAGATGATCAGACACAGGCCTTCGTTGCATCTTCCTTTCGGTGTGATACACCCAGTGTTGACGGTGTGGATGGAGGTACGGAAGCCCAGAGACTGTGCTATGAACTCCAACGCCTCGATAACATGAGCTCTCAGTCGCTTTGACTGACTGATGTACACGTGTGGTACCTCCCTTCTGTATCGAACTCCACCATCCGTGTCGATGAAGCCAGCCAAAAGCTGAAGGCGGGTCTCCACATCATTCATGATGTATTCGACCGGGATCCTCTTGTTCATGAACAGCTCGCTAGCCTTCAGCAAACGAAGCCATGAGTTGAATCTGGTACCTCCTCTTGTTGGGGCTTTGTCAAACTTGAAGTCACAGATGTCGTGCGGTACTCCTGCTGTCTGACAGCCCAGGCATGTAGTGGACGAATGGGTAGTATCCCCGATAGCCGTCCTCTTTCCAGCTCCCTTCTCGCGAATCGTGTAGTGAAGACTCAACTTGATCTCGCCTGTCTTTGTGGGACGGCTCACATTGTGCACCAACTCACAGTTGATGGTTTCCGCGTACAGAGCAAACGCCTGCAGGATCTCCTTGTCTGAACCTGCCATGCCGTCCCCGTTAGAATCCCCATCACCCAACCAACAACCCAGAATGTATGGATCGATTGGAACGGGTTGAGTGGGCCATTGAATCGGAGCGGTGCTCTTCACCCCAGACAGGACATCACGCGTGCTTTTGGGCAGCTTCAAGTATGCATCCACCTTGATGTCAAAGACACGCGGGTGGTCGAGATGAGCTGCAAACTCGGCAATTGCTTCGAAAGCAGCCTCCTTAGACAGATTGGGTCCTGTGCGAAATGTCTTGGATCGCATTCGCAGCTCGCGTGTGTCAAAGTAGTACATCTTCCAAGCTTTGGACGACACCAACCAGTAAGGCTCTTTCACACCCGTGCATGTCAGGGTCAATATGTGTTGGGAGTTGACCACGTACGATCCATATGCCATCTTGATCTCGTACATTTCATCCTCGCCCGCCGTCGTCGCCAGTACGTTGCGAGGTTGTCCATCGTCCCCAACCAGCTTGTCACCCACGACGATGTCCTTGGCCGCCCGGCGAGACCCGTCCCATAGAAGCACTGGCGTCTCGGGCGCGAGGCACCCGAATTGGCCCTTGGGTTGCAGCAGGTTGGCGTTGTTGGAGCCAACAAAGTCCTGCGCCAGTCCGATGATTGTGCCGTTGAGCGCAGCCTCTCCGTGGATGTATGCAGTTGCTTCCGCCGTGTACCCAGCAAGTTGCGCGACCTTCATTTCATCCTTGATGTCGCGCTTGAAGCAGGCGTGCAAGACCTTGCGTTGAGACGTTTTCAGGCCGTCCATGACGTTGGGAATGCTGCGCTCGACGTCGTACGAGCTGAAGTGGATCAAATCTTTGTGAACGAACTCCTCAAATGTGGCTCGTGGCATGTTGTAGTCCAGAGTGGCCTCGCGGTCGTACTGAGCCAGCCACGCCTTGCGGTCGTCCGCGCGCTTCTTGTTGAACGCCAAGTCCAGCGCTTCCTTGCTACCGTCTCCCGTCCACTCAAACGTGATCTTTTTCAGATCAGTGAAGTACTCGCGTGCGGATGCTGTATCGAGTGAGCCCAATCCTTTATTGTACTTTATCTTTGCAGCCCTGAGGTCTGCGGGGCGTTGCTTGGCCTTCCACTGCTCGTAGTCCTGTAGGTTATAGAAAACCACGGGCTGAGTGTACTTGCCCCCAGTGACCTTGATCAGGGGGGTAGACAGCCTGCACAGGAAGCCCTCCTGCTGGATGAGCGATGGCCACAGGGAGCTGAACAGATTGAACAGGAGCCCGGTCACGTGGGCGCCGTCCGGGTCCTGATCTGCACACACCATGATGCGCCCGTAGCGCAGCTCGTTCACCGAGGTGTACTTGCGCCCCGACTCGAGGCCGAGGATCTTCTTGAGGTTGGTGATCTCCTCGTTCTCTGCCACCTTTTTCGCGCTGATGTCCAGCGTGTTGAGCACCTTGCCGCGCAGGGGGAACACGCCGTACGTGTCGCGCCCCACCACCGCCAGGCCGGCGATGGCGGTGGAGCGCGCGCTGTCGCCCTCGGTGAGCATCAGCGTGCAGCTGGCGCTCTTGGCGGTGCCCGCAAAGTTGGCGTCGTCCAGCTTGACCAGCCCGCGCACGCTGGCCTTCTTCTTGCCGTCCGTCTTCTTGGCCAGGCTCGCGTCGCTGGCCTCCACCAGCTCCAGCACGCGGTCCATGAGCCCGCTGCTCTTGTAGATCTTCTCGATCAGCTTGTCGCTGACCTCCAACTTGCCAGCTCCAAACTTACTGGCCGGAGTGGTGAGTTGCTCCTTCGACTGCCCGTCGAACGCCGGGTCGGGAATCGTGCAGTTGATAAACACGAACAGGTTGTTCCGAATGTGGCTGCTCTTGACACTACTCCCCTTGTTCTTCTTACTGATCAAGTCGCCCAGCTTGGCGACCACCTGGTTGGCGATGTGCTCCACGTGCTTGCCGCCGCGCAGGGTCCAGATGCCGTTGACGAACGACACCTGGTCAAACATCCCGCTGTCCGAGTGCGTGACCACCACCTCCCAGCTGTCGTTGATGGCCTCGTACACGCGCGCGTGCTCGTCCTTGGCGCCCACGTACATATCGACGTACTTTTCAAACGTCTTGACCTCCAGCTTCTGGCCGTTGAACGCCACGCTGACGTCCGCGCCGGACACGGCCGCCGCGTCGTACACGCGCTTGTGGATCAGCTGGAACAGGTCGTCGCTGATGCCGGTCTCGCCGAAGCGCGCGAAATCCGGGCGGAACCGCACGAGCGTGTGCGCCTTCTTGGCGCTGGACCGCACGTCCGCCTTGCCCGCGCGGCTCATGTTGTCCTTCCATGTCTGGCGGTACACCTTGCCGCGCCGGTGGTCGATGGTCTCCACGTGGAACTCGGTGGAGAAGATGTTGGTGGCCTTGGCGCCGATGCCGTTCTGGCCGCCCACGGTCTTGTCCGTCTCCGCGTAGTTGGCCGAGGTCAGCAGGTGGCCAAACACCATCTCTGGGATCAGCAGGCCCGTCTTGGCGTCCACGTCCACGTCCACGCCGTCGCCGTCGTTGACCACCTGGACGGTGCCCGCCTCCCGGTCCACGTCCACCTTGATGCTGCGCACGGGCACCACGTCGTGCCCCTCCGCCTTTTGCTTGCGCAGGCGCTTGACCTGGTCCAGCGCGTTTACGAGGATCTCGTCAAAGATCTTGTACAGGCCCGGCGCGAACCGCACGTCGCGTCGGACCATGCGCTCGCCGTCAAAGACCCACGTGCTGTACGTGTCAGGCTCCACCGAGCCCACGTACATGCCGGGGCGCGCGAGCACATGCTCGCGCGGGTCGAGCTTCTGGTAGACCTGTCGTGCTGCCATGTCGCCACAATCAGAGTCGCGCCTTGATTTGGAGTCAGACATTCATGCCGCGCGCAGCCACGCGCATCGTGAGCTTGGGGCTGGTGGGGATCGCGACCACAGCAGGGCACCTGTCCCGTCCTGAGTCTTGATGGCCGCCTGCCGCCTGTTGCGATCCGCTCCGTCCCCAGGCACGAAGCCTCGACCATGCGAGGTCGCCACCTTGCGAATGATGGCGTCCACTTTGTGATCGCCGCCTGGGAGACGAGCTCGCCGACCCCGATGCGCTGCGCGCGCAAGACGTCGGCCTGCATGGATCACCGCTGGCCAAAGTTTCAGCGCCAGTGAGGCAAGCGCGCGGCGCACGCGCGCACGCGCTCCATGAGCGGCGCGTCGTAGCCGCAGCCCAGCGTGGTCACCGCCTCCCACACGTCCACCAGGAAGGAGGCGAGGGGATCAAACAGATCATTCTTGAGGATAAACCACGCGCGCCTGGGCGTGAACTCTGCGTCTGGCAGGATGATGAGGCGACCTCGGTGCTCGAACGCGCGCATGACAAAATGGGTGTGCGGTTGCCGCGTCATTTGGACGCCGGTGCATTTTTTGCTCAAGCGGCGGCGCGCGCCGCGACCACGCCTCCCAGCGCGCGCGCGACCTTGGTCGGCTGCGACATGCGCACCGCGCGCATCGCCGCGTGGATGTTGACGGGCGACACGTCACCGCCCTCCACCCACCAGGTGCGCGTGATGCGCCCGGTGAGCGAGGGCATGCGCGCGGTGGCCAGGCCCACGATGTTGAGCCCGGGCCCAAAGTCGTCCTCGGGCGCGTCGATCTGCCCGCGCGCCTTGAGGTGCCAGTACGTGTTGAGCGGCCCCGCGTTGAGGCCGCGCGGGCCCGCGCCGCCGCTCTCGAACGCGCGAGCGCCCCGGCCCAGGTCGATGTTGGTGAACAGGTTGCCGTAGTTCTGCGCCTTGTGGTGGTCCATGTTGATGTCGCGCCCCTTGCCGTCGCTGAACACGGACGTCTGCGCAAACTTGTCGACGGTCAGGTCGTGGATGAACTTGGTGTTGAACGTGAACCGCGTGAACAGCGAGTCGATGGCGTTGGAGCTGATGCCGTGGTGCCCCGTGGTGCCCGGCTGGCGGCCGCCCAGCATGGGCCGCCCGGGCGTCTCGTTGAACGTGACGTCCGTGACGGTCACGAAGGCGCTCTTGGACACCTGGACGCCGTAGTCGGTGTCGATCATGACCACGTCGCGGATCCACGCGTTGGCCACGTTGCGCATGTTGATGCCCTCGTGCCCCGTCTCGCGAAAGTGCCCCCTGTAGCGCGGCGAGCTGAACACGATGGCCAGCCCCTCGACGCCAAAGTCGGACAGCTCGGGCGCCCACCGATGCAGCTGCTTGGGGCGGTGCGACGCCCACAGCGCCCATGGCAGCGGGCGCTCCAGCGTGATGGCGTTGCCGCGCACCGCGGCCACGCGCGACACGTGCGCGAACGCGTACTGATCGCGAAAGCAAAAGTCGCGGTCCGTGCATCCGTCGTCCACGCCCATGTTCATCTCGCGAAAGAAGCTGCCCGAGGGGCTGGGGACGCCCATGGTCACGGCCACCCACGCACCCACCCTGGGCTGCGCGTTGCTGTTGCGCACCGAGATGGTGTTGTCCCCGCGCCGCGCGGCGCCCGTGATGTCCGCGATCCTGGTGCGCGCGGCGAACAGGTTGGCGCCCTGGTAGTTGAAGGCGAACCCGTCGCCGTTGGGGTAGGTGATCCTGACCCTTCCGGAGCCGTCGCCCTTGATGGTGATGGCCTTGTTGATGGTGAGCGAGCGCGTGAGCGTGTACCGCCCCGCCGGGATGCGAAGCACGTCGCCGTCCCTCATCTCTCGGATGGCCCGCTCCATGGCCCCCGTGAAGTCGTCGCGGCCGCCCATGAACTGCGTGAGGGTGTGCGTGGGCGCGCGGTCGGGCAGCGCGCGCTCGCCGGCCATGTAGCCCGCGTACGAGAAGTCGAGCAGCCGGCCGTTGGGCTTGAACAGCTCGCCGCGCGCGCCCCACAGCTTGGATGGGGTCGCCGCGCGCGCCGCTGGCGGGACAAGTAGAAGCAATAGAAGAAGAATGGGTGTCATGTACCATGTAGGGCGACGAGGTGGCGACGGTGGTTACGGGAATCGTCAGTCCCAGATGGACAACGCGAGATTTTCGGCAAATTTGAATTCGCCCCGCCAACTGCACTCAACCATGTTTTGCAAATTCCATGGCGCAGAACAAGGCATACCGCAAGCCACGCCGCGCCGCTCCCAAGGGGCATGCGCGGGATTGCGACTTTGGTGTCAAGTGCCGAATCGCCCCGTCGCGCGCGGATGCCATTTGGGATGCGCATGAGCGCGCGCACAACATGGATGAGGTCGCCGAGCTCCTTGACAGACTGGAGAATGGACAATTCGTCAGCCCGAGAGCGGTCGAGACCGTGCAGGTGAAGCTGCACCAGATGGTCGCTCGCTTCAAGGCCTTTGGCAATCACGAGGAACTGGTGGCGCAGCTGGAGCGTGTGGTGGAGATCATGACCCAGCGGGTTGTCAACAACTTCATGAAGGATTCCGACGATCGCATGTACATCCTCGCGATGTTGCGTGACGCGCTGATCGATGACGGAACGTCCCCGGTGCCAACTGTGCAAAAGTGTCAGCGCAGCAACCAGAACCGGAACAGCGAGGACTTCACTGACGATTGGGACGATTGGGACTGAGGGTTCATTGCCGAGAAAAGATGGTGTGCTTCGGCATCACCATCTTGCTTCGGCATCACCGCGGCTGCCCGGACTTTTTTTTCGCGATCAGCACGCGACCGTCGCGTCCCGCTTGCGCCACAGCGTATACCACATGCGCTCCATGAGGTAGGCCTCCTCCGGGTTGCGGTGCCGCGAGAGCCCCGTGTCGCTCAGCAGCCGCTGGTACTGCGCGCGCGGCACGCGCCGAATCTCGTCGGCCGTCGCGCACACATACGCGCCGTTCAGCCATGGACAAAAGTCGTCGTCCGTGTCGTCGATGATGAAGGCGCGCCGAAACTCGCGCTGCGTCAGGCCGCTGGGCTCCACGGGCAGCCCGCCGTAGACGGGCCACACCGACACGAGCGACCTGTCCCAGGGCGAGTCGACCGTCACGTGGTTGACCAGGGCCTCGCCCGCGCACACGCGCGCGAAAAGGTCATGGCGCAGCTTGTCCTCGTAGCCGTCCTGGCTGAACACGGTCAGGTCGCTGGCGAGCGTGTCGTAGCGCGCGTGGCAGTGG
>JACCDZ010368929.1_pt1 | contig 10391 bp, 7 predicted proteins | sample 7449551 | NCBI WGS metagenome assembly JACCDZ01 (sample SAMN15323452, study PRJNA562643) | freshwater metagenome | isolation source: river surface water | place: USA:Blue River Watershed | collected 2017-08-18
ATGGGGTTTTGAATCTACCCATGGATTTCTAAACGCCGTTGTAGCCGTCGACATACGGTTATCACCGATGGAATTATTGGTAAAAATACACGAAATTGAAGCCGAAGCTGGGCGCGTTCGAAACGAAAGCCTTGGTTACACCGATCTAACACTCGACCTCGATATTTTGTATATGGACGATTTGCTCCTTGATTCCGAAAATCTTTCAGTCCCACACCCAGCGATCGCAGCGCGGAAATTCGTTTTACTTCCATTGTATGAAATTTCGCCCGATTGGTACGATGTAAGAAAGCAACAAACCGTCAAAAATTTACTTCAATCTTGTGAAGACTATTCGATTGTAAACAAAAACATTAGCTTTTCAAGATCATTAAAATGGTATTAGAAATCCTTTAATTTTGTTAAGATATGCCCATTGGGAATAAAATAATCCTTAATATTGTGTAGTACAAATAAAGAAGTATAATTTAATAAAATAGTATGAGAAAGCAAAGTATCAAAGGTTTAGCGTTTATCGCTGTTGCTAGTTCATTGGTAACTAGTTGTGACCTGATGAAAGATTTGGAGTACAAAGTAACCCCAAGTCCATTGGAAATGCATGGAGACAGCGTGCGCGTTAAAGTGGATGTTACTTTTCCTGAAAAAGGCATCAAGAAAAAAGCTTCTGCCGAAATTACACCGATGTTGGGTGGTGTTCCATTGAAGTCTGTTACCGTTTTGGGAGAAAAAGCAGTTGGAAATGGTACAACAATCGCATACAAACCAGGTGGGAAAATGGTCTACACAGACGTGATTCCTTACCAATCATCTTTTGAAAATACGACCTTGCGAGTGACAGGTAAAATTTCCAAAGGAGGAAAAGAAAAAGATCAAATCGAGCCAATTGAAATCGCAAAAGGAACGATCGTAACGCCACTTTGGGTTGCGAAGGATTTCAAAGTAATTTACGCTACGGATGAATTCAAGCGTGTTACGGAACAAAGTACAGTTGCTCAACTTAATTTTGACAAAAGTAAATCAGTAGTAAAACCTGCGGAATTGAAAGATGCGGACATCAAAGCATTGGAGGCTTGGATGGCGAAAGCACAAACAAACCCAAAGATTGCGATCAAATCCGTAAACATGACTGGTTTTGCTTCACCTGAAGGAGAACAAGGGAAAAATGAATCGCTTTCTACCGATAGAGCAACTGCTGCAAAAGATGCTACAAAATCCATCGCGAAAAAAGCAAAAAACACAAAAGGTCAAGAAGAAATCTACAACTTGGTAGGTAGCGGTGAAGACTGGGAAGGTTTCAAAGCAGAATTGCAAAAATCATCCATGAAAGAAGACGAAAAACAATTGGTGATTCGTGTGTTAGAAATGTACAAAGATCCTGTTCAACGTGAAACAGAAATCAGAAACATGTCGAAAACATTTACGTTCTTGGAAAAAAGCATTTTGCCACAATTGCGTCGTTCTGAAATCAAAGTAGTTTATGACTTGACAGGATACTACGACGAAGAATTAATCGCATTGTCAAAGTCAACGATTGATTCATTGGATTTGGAAGAAATTTTGTTCACTGCAACGTTGACGACAGATTTGAACGAAAAATTAAGATTGTACAACGAAGCTTCTCGCATGTTCCCAACCGATTACAGAGCATTCAACAATGCTGGAGCGGTTCTATACACACAAGGTAAAATGGACGAAGCGAAAGCGAAATTTGAAAAAGCAAATTCGTTGAAAGAAAATCCAATTTCTCAAAACAACTTGGCTGCAATCGCGGGTGTTGCTGGAGAAAGAATCAAAGCAAAAGAATTGTTGAGCAAAGCAGGTGGCGCTCCAGAAGTGAAATATAACCAAGGAATCTTGGCTATTCAAGACGGAAACTACGGTGCTGCTGTTTCTAACTTAGGCGACAACAACTTCAACAAAGCGTTGGCTCAATTGTTGAACGGTGATGCAAATGCAGCTGTGAAAACAATCGATGCTTCTACGGATAAAGAATCTGCACGTGGTTTCTACTTGAAAGCTGTTGCTGCTGCTCGTCAAGACAAACTGGATGGTATCGTTAACAACTTGAAAAGTGCAATCGCAAAAGATGCTTCGTTGAAAACAAAAGCATTGAACGATATGGAATTCTTGAAATATTTGGAAAATGCTTCTTTTACTGCATTGGTGAAATAAGAAGGTAACTAACTCCTTGTAAAAGTCCTGATTGCTTCGGTAATCAGGACTTTTTTTTGCGCGTGTGTTTTTTGCGATAATTCGTAAAATTGAAAGCAACAAAAAAGCCAATGACTTTAAAAAATCATTGGCTTCCTTATCTTCAATCTACAGATCAATCATGAATCCACTTATCGTTTCTGATTTCTCCCAAAATTGTTACTTGCTTACTTTTTCCATAGTCTTCCGCTGCGATTAGCATCTGCTCTTTGGTATCTCGTCTGATACGAATCCCTCCAGAACCGGAATTTTTAACTTCTATGTAAAATCCATCACGCAGTCTTGCTGGTTTTGTTGGCGGACGTCCCATACTGTTTGTCTTTTTTTATTAATTACTTGTTCTATTTTCTAGAATAATTCTAAATATAACATTTTATTTTGGAAAAAGTTGTGTATTAACCTAATTTAACGATAAAAAAAATAATAACATCCCTAAAACCCGAATAAAACCGTAAGTTCGTGAATCTCAGAAATCAAAATATAAACACATGTCAACAACAACTTTGAAATCACTTTTACCTGCAATTGCATTTGAAAAAAAGGAGACAATGACGGACTTGGAGCTCTTTCAAAATGAAATTCTCCGTCCGATCTTGAAATATCAAAACACAGGACTTTGTCGGCTAACCTTGTCGTATTGTTACCAAATGAATCCCGCATTTTCATCCCTTTCTGGAACCAAAAAGCGCAAAATGCTTAACGATTTACTTAGCGGAAATCAAGCGCTCCGAAATCAACTGACAGGGATGATTATTTCGTTTTTGGATGCATCGGACTGGGAATTTTACGAACTACAACAAAAAGACATTCACAAGCGAATGATCCAAATGATCGCTGTACGTGTGTTGGAGAACTATGAGAAATTCGTAAAGTAATTTCCACAAAAAAAGCAGGAACGTTCAATTCCTGCTTTTCTATTTTCTGTTTTTTTAATCGATCTTACTAATCTTTAAAGTTAATTCGACCTACCATTTCTTTTTTGCCCAAGCGTGTGTAGAGCAAAATCGAAGCGTTGTCTTTGTCTGGGAAACATACTTTTGGAATCAAAATCGCTCCAAGTTCTTTTTTGCTCCCCATCGCTTCTCGCGTCACGTCTCCTTCGTTCAAATCGATTTGAACCAACGCAATCGCGTTGTTTTTCTTTGAAAATGACATCGCACTCGGTATCTCAGAATTATTGAATTTTTTCGATACCGGATCGTAATTTCGCATGTTATCGTTGAATAACAAATATACTTTTTCACCGACTTGCTTCATCACGAAAGAAGACAAATAACCGCCGTCATTCGTTGATATCTGTGTTTTTTGAATCTTCTTTTTCCATACCATTTCACCGGCTGCGTCCAGCTTGAAAACAATCAAGTCGTTGTAGTAATAGGTATACGTGGTAGTAGTCGCTCCTGTTTTTGGATCACGGTAAGTCGTCACAACCACATAGTATTCTTCTGCAATACCAAATGATCCTCCATCGTTCGTGTGCGAAAAGTGACGCATTTTAAAATTGTATAAACTTGGTTCGATTCCTTTTTTATCTTTCCGTTTTTCCGTTTTCGCTTTCTGACGTGCTGACAATCCCTCCATGATAAACGCATCGTCAAACTCATTGTATCCAGAGCTTAAGATTTCTTGCGTTTCAGGATCCATTACCGTATAGAAAACACCTCGAACTCCCGTTCCTTTTGTTTGTCCTTTAACCGCACGTACACCGTAAAAACCGGAAACGACAAAGTTTTCGTCTTTATCGATCGCGATGCTGATTTGGTTGGTGTATTTCTCTCCCAAGTTTAACTCCAATGAATTGATTTCATCGCCTGTTACTTTGTAAAATTTCATTGTTGTCGGCTCATCTTTTTTAGCTACCGAAGTAACCAAAAATAGCGCTCCTTGATTCGACAATTTGTATTCTGAGATGGATTCTCCGGCTTCTTCCAAGATATCGTCGAACGAACCTTCTGATTCGATCTGCAAATCTTCATTCAAAATAAAATAACCGTATTTTCCTTTCTCAGCGTCTTTCTTTTTTCGCGGATTTGAATAGTACGAAACACACAATTTTTTCATGTCTTCCGAAGCAATCAATGTATATCCCGAACGACGTTTGTTTTTTGAATCGAACTCAAATGAAGTTACTTCTTTTCCTTCGATATCGATTGGTTCAGCCGATTTTCTGAATTCGTGTACGTAGAGTGTTTTCTTCGTTTTATCCTCGTTGTCTTGTGAAGTAAATGTGTAGATTTTACCACTTATTTCAAAAGTACCTTCCATCATTGTAGGTTTACGATTAACAACGGGCTTGTAAATTGTTTTGGAAGCCTGCGTCAAATTATCGTAATACAATATCACGGCGTTTCTACCTTTTCCAAACGATCTAGCGTAAAAAGAATTTCCATCGATTTTGTAAATATCAAAAATGGATGTTTTGGATTTCATTTGCTGTCCCCATTCGAAACTATAATCTTGAGAAAAGCCCAAAAAAGAGGTTAAAAAAGTGACTAGGATTAATTTCAATTTCATGCGTGTATTTTAAAAAATTAAGCACGAATGTAGTAATTTAAAATGGGATTTGTTGGTCAGACGAGCGAATAAAACACATGCTCCTCGTCAAAATTCATGTGCACCAACTTCCAATGTACCAATAATGCAACCGTATGATCTACGCTTGATTTGGGTAACGAGGTGCATCGGTACAACTTGCTCAAGGTCAGCTTTTCGTGTTCGCCAATTATTTTGAGCAACTTCAACTGTTCGTCTCCAAAAGTTTGCGGTTTTTTGACTCCTTGTTTTTCAAAGTTCCAAACTTTCAAAATTATCTTATTGGCGAGTAGTGTATGGTCATTTCGTCGCACAAAAACTTTCCATTGGCCATCGTCATCCAAGGCTTTGTAATTTCGATTTGGATCAGGGTCCACCCGAATCTCAAGTACAAGCTTCATATCTTCTTGCCAAATACGCGATTCAATCTGAACAGTGGGCCTTGCATACATTTCTGCCGCTCCTTGAATCATGTGAAATTCTTCCTCTGGATTGATTCCCGCTACTTTTCCGTTGTCTTTCACTCCGATCAACAGTCGCCCGCCCTCCGAATTAGCAAAAGCAACCAATGTTCGCGCGATTTTCTTCTGATCGTCGATCCTAAATTTAAAATCCTGACGTTGATGTTCGCCTTGTAAAATAAGAGATTTTAGCGTCTCCATACTGGAAAATTTTGTTTCAAAAATACGGTTTTGAAAGCAATAAAAACGAAAAACTGGGCATCCTTTTACAAAGACACCCAGTTGATTTTACTTTTTTGAATGGAAATTCCTATTCGAACTGAACAACGCAATCGTCTTGTTCTACCATTGTGTTTTCTTTCAGCAAAACGCGTTTCACGACACCGTCCTGATGCGCATTGATCGATGATTCCATTTTCATCGCTTCGATGACAAACAGCGGCTGTCCTTTTTTAATTTTATCGCCTTCGTTGACCAATACGTTCACCAATTTTCCTTGCAATGGAGCTCCGATATCGTTCTGACCTGCCACTTTTGCATGCATGATCTTCGTTACCTTGATTTGATTGTCTTTGACAACAATGTTTCGAGTTTGTCCATTGATTTGGAAGAAAATTTCTCTAAATCCTTCCTCGTTTGGTTCCCCCATGTATCGGAAACGGATCAATAAGTTTTTGCCTTTTTCCAGTTCGACCAAAATTTCTTCATTTGGTTTCATCGGATAATAGAAACTTGGGGTAGGTAATTTTTCAACGAAACCAAAATGACCGCGGAACGTGTAAAATTCCTCAAAAACCTTCGGATACATGATGTAGGAAAGGAAATCCTCTTCGGTTAATTTTGAATCAAATTTCGCATGAAAGTCGATCATTCCTTGCTCAAAATCAAACGGCTTGATGTGCGCATTTGGTTTTTCTGTGTAAGGCTTAATTTCTTTCAAGATTATTTCTTGCAATCGTTTCGGAAATCCTCCAAACGGTTGCCCTAGATCTCCCTTGAACAACTGTTTTACAGAGTCAGGAAACGACAACGTTTCGCCTTTTTCAAAAACATCTTCCGCTGTCAAATTATTGGAAGTCATAAACAACGCCATGTCTCCAACTACTTTCGACGATGGTGTTACTTTCACAATGTCGCCAAACAGTTCGTTCACCACCACATAATTGTGCTTGATTGTTTCGAATTTATCTTCCAAGCCCAATCCACGTGCTTGTGGCAACAAGTTGGAATATTGTCCGCCCGGAATTTCGTGGTCGTACACTTCTGCGGTACCTGCTTTCAATTCACTTTCAAACGGATAGTAATATTCACGAACGACTTCAAAATAATTTGAATACGCATTCAATGCATGCAAATCAATCGGATTTTCACGTTCATGTCCTTGAAAAGCAGCTACTAATGAGTTAAAATTTGGTTGAGAAGTCAAGCCACTCATCGATGCCAAGGCTACATCAACCACATCAACGCCCGCTTCAATGGCTTTCATGTATGTGCTCGACTGAATCGAAGAAGTATCATGCGTGTGCAAATGAATTGGAATAGAAATGTGTTTTTTTAGTTCTTTCACCAAAATTTCAGCCGCATACGGTTTCAACAAGCCCGCCATATCTTTGATTGCCAACATGTGTGCTCCTGCTTTTTCTAATTCAATCGCCAAATCAACGTAGTATTGCAAATTGAATTTTTGCCTGTCGGGATTCATGAAATCACCCGTATAACAAATACATGCTTCAGCGAGTGAATTGGTTTTCTCACGTACGATTTTGATACTGTGCGTCATTCCTTCTAACCAGTTCAACGAGTCGAAAATTCGGAACACGTCGATTCCATTTTCAGCGCTTTTCACGATGAATTTTTCCAACACATTGTCAGGGTACGCAGCATAACCAACGGCATTACTTCCTCGAAACAGCATCTGCAACAATACATTGGGAGCAGCTTTTCGAATCGCTCTCAAACGGTCCCATGGATCTTCGTGCAGAAAGCGCATGCAAACGTCGAATGTCGCTCCACCCCACACTTCCAATGAAAACAACTGCGGGAAATTTTTCGCCATGCCTTCCACCACTTTCATCATGTCGTGATTTCGCAAACGCGTTGCAAAAAGGGATTGATGTGCGTCACGTAAGGTCGTGTCGGTGTAATAAATTTGCTTTTCATTTTTAATAAATTCCACAAATTTTTCACGCCCCATTTCCACGAGCAAATCTTTTGTTCCTTTCGGATATACAGGCGATTTATCGTATGCAGGAACGATCGGTTTGCGAAACACTTTTGTTGGGTCAAACGACTTCACGTCTGGATGACCATTGACTTTCAATTCTGCCAAGTATTTCAACAATTTTGTTCCACGGTCTTTGTTGTACCCACGCTGCGGAACCAATAAATTTTGATTTTCTTGAATAAAACCGACGGTCGCTGTACCCGTTTTGAACGTTTCATCGTCCATCACGTTGATCAAAAATGGAATGTTCGTTTTTACGCCTCGAATTCGGAATTCACGCAGTGTTCGTTTCAAACGTACCGCTGCACCTTTCAATGTACGACCGCTTGCAGAAACTTTTACCAACATGGAATCGAAAAACGGTGAAATTTTTACACCCGAGTAGCTACTTCCTTCATCCAAACGAATCCCATAACCTCCAGCATTTCTGTACGCTACAATCGTTCCGTAATCCGGCTTGAAGTCATTCATGGGGTCTTCCGTCGTGATGCGGCATTGAATTGCCCAGCCGTTGCATTTCACGTCGTCTTGACTGTGAATGAAAATCTGACTGTGCGAAAGCGGATGCCCCGCAGCAATAATAATTTGAGAGCGAACGATGTCAATACCTGTGATTTCCTCCGTAATTGTGTGTTCTACCTGAATTCGGGGATTCACTTCGATGAAGTAAATGTTCTCGTCTTTATCGACCAAAAATTCAACGGTTCCCGCATTGTTGTAATCGACATACCGTGCAATGCGTGTTGCGTAGTCGAATAATTTATTTTTTGTTTCTTGTTTCAAAATCGACGGAGCAATTTCAATCACTTTTTGAAATCTTCGTTGCACAGAACAGTCGCGTTCGAAAAGATGGACAATATTTCCGTGATGATCGCCCAAAATTTGCACCTCGATGTGCTTCGGATTATCGATGTACTTCTCGATAAAAATGGTGTCGTCACCGAATGATTTTAGTGCTTCATTTTTTGCATCGAGAAACGATCCTCCAATTTCATTGGCCGAGCGCACGACGCGCATTCCACGTCCACCACCACCAGCAGCAGCTTTCAACATCACTGGAAAACCAATTCGTTCGGCTTCACTTGTTGCTTGATCAACCGTTTCCAATTTGATCTTACTATCCGGGATCATCGGCACATCGACTGCTTTTGCCACCACTTTTGCAGCTACTTTATCTCCCAATTGAAGCATTGCACTCACTTTCGGTCCGACAAAAATGATTCCCTCTTCCTCACATCGACGCGCGAAATTTACGTTTTCCGACAAAAATCCATAGCCAGGGTGAATCGCATCCACTTGATTTTCTTTGGCAACTTGGAGAATGGCTTCAATATCCAAATACGGCTTGAGTGGTTCTGTTTCATCACCAATTTGAAAACTTTGGTCGGCTTTGTAGCGGTGCAACGAGTAACGATCTTCGTAGGTATACACACCAACGGTTTGAATCTTCAACTCGGTAGCCGCTCTAAAAACACGAATTGCAATTTCTCCACGATTTGCAACAAGTAGTTTTTTAATTTGATGGATTTCAGAATGTTTTTCCATTGAACTTATATTATGTGGGGTTTGTTTTTTACAGAAAAAGTACGCAACAGTGTAACTAATTCTTCCGTCAAATTATTAATTAATTTCGACTTAAGAACAGATTTTTGAAAATAATTGCGTGAAATGAATGAAATATTAAGCGGTCGAGAAGTGATAAAACCCACTGGTGGATTTTTCAGGAAGTGGAAGAATAATGTGGTTACTCTCAAACGAGTACGCTTCAAATTCATGGTGCAAAACTAGGTAAAAAAACACACAAAAAGCGCTCCGATTAAAATAATATTAAATTATTATAAAGTGCATTATCACTAACTAATTGATTTACTTATAACGTAAACAAATTGCGTTTTAAGATTTGTGCCATCGACGTACATTTCAGAAACTTCGGTTCGTTGTGAAAAGCCGCCAATTCTCGTTTTAACGTGTCAACTTTTTCTGGCAACGACAATTCCTCTTGGTCCATCGTGTAAAACAAATCTTTCAAAATATACTTCGAGTGTTTGATTCGTCGAGCCAATCGAGCGCGCTCTTCCCGCTGATACTGCGACACCGTTTGCGGATTGATCAAGTCCATACACAACTTTACAATCGGCTGATTTTCTTTGTAAAATTGTGGTTTGTACAGGTTCTTTCTCCCTTCATAACATTCTTGGTCGAAGTCGATCGAGCGAATGCGGTACTGAACGTCGTCAAAATCGTGTGTCATTTCAATCACATAATTGTACGAACGCATATCGCCCAACAAGGTGTAAAAACACCGTTCATTGAATTTAATGAATTCTTTCGCAAGTCTGGTTTTGTTCGTTTTGGGATGAAACAACTCCGATTTTATAAAATCATCTCCTGGGATTCCCGAAATATGTTCCTCGATCAAGGTGTTGTTGTCGACAAAATAATTGATGCGATTTGGCGATAAAATATCTTCCAATTCTAGTCCCAAAATACGCGAAATATCGGTTTTCTTGACGTAAAAATAGTCGTAGTTGTCGTTGAAATTATTGATGATTTTGACACGAAACGGATTGGAATTGCCAAACAAGCAGAAATCCACTTTATCGACACGCAAATGTTCCATTACAGACATATCACCTTCCGTTTTCAGCAAGGAATAAATGAGACATAAATTACGATTGATCTCAACGAACTCATCTTGGTTATATATCACGGTAATCCACAACGTATTTCCAACGGGAAAAGAATCGTAGTAGCCCAGCAATTGTTCATACGAAAGCGGCAATACTTTTTTCCGACCGTATTTGTTCAGATACTTGTTTACGTTTGGCGTGATCGGATAGCAGATTTTTTTCTTTGAAATCTCATTCATGGATTTGAAGGTAAGCAGAAACCGCTAACTATTCCAAATTTCCCATGCTTTTTTTGCTTGCTCCTGCAACATGGAATACCCGTTAACCACCAAT
>JACCDZ011500118.1_pt1 | contig 10388 bp, 10 predicted proteins | sample 7449551 | NCBI WGS metagenome assembly JACCDZ01 (sample SAMN15323452, study PRJNA562643) | freshwater metagenome | isolation source: river surface water | place: USA:Blue River Watershed | collected 2017-08-18
GGAATTGGCGCCGCTCTCTTGGGAGCTGCCGCCAATAAATATGTGAATGGGCACCAACCTCACTACTATCGGCCGACATATGTTGTGCCGAGGCGTTCGTATTATTACGTTCCGCCACCGCCGGTGTTTTTCCCTTATTGATTGATTATGAAAACCCTCCTATATGTAGTATCTACGTATAGGGGGGATTTTTTTTTGACAAAATATTAAATTAGATGTAATATTTTTTCGAATCAATCACAGTTTAATTCGAAACTGTAATTGAAAATTCTTTTATAAAAAACATATGAGTGTTGCATATTGGCCTGTTGCGTGTGATTTTGAAGTACAGGAAAAAGATGGTCGTATTGTTGTTGGACCTGAGACTGAAAAGGCTTGTCGGCATACCTTCAAGCAAATTCAGGAACTTCCAGAAGATATGGAATTTTATATTCTTCCATCTGCTGGTATTTCTCCAAAAGGAATCTTTGACGGAGAGATCATGTCACTTACCATGTGTAATTTCTTTGTCTATGAATTAGGTATTTCTGATGAACGTATTGAACCTTTGCAGGGCAAGACATTCGATACTGAAGGTGAGGCAAGGGAAGTTGCTCGGTTTCTTAAAGAAAATAGAGATATCAAAACACTTGTTATTTGCGTAAAATGGTGGCATGCCATTCGTGCGTATAATTGGGTACTTCTGTATCTGAAGAAATATCGAATTTTTGATGTTGAAATAATCGTTGAAGCATGCGGTACGGATGTCTCGCCACCTGTCATTGAAAAAGAATTTTGGTGGGCAACACCATATAATCTTATTCGAATGTGGTTTGTACGTATCATGCCTTGAATCTTCGATAACACGCGTCTTTTTAAGATGCGTGTTTTTTTATTTTTATATAAAAATAAAAAAACACGCATACTGCGTGGTGTTTCTCTTACTAAAAGCCGCCTCATTATAAGACGACTTTTAGCAAGCAAGGCCATAACTTCATTTAACCAAATATGTATGTGTAAGTGGGTTCCTATATAGATTATCCACGGATAACCTAGAGAAGGATCCCTTATAAAAAATAAATGATGGTAAAGGAAAGATATGACCTATATATAGTATAACTCTCTTTTAAAAAAGTAGGTCAAGCTTTTGAAAAGTGTATAAGTGCATAAATCAAAATAAGGTTGATAAAAAAGGATTTTTGTGGCATACTTTTGGGATATAAAACAATATTACGACATGAAAAATAATAACAAGTCAAAAGAAACAGGGTGGGGTAAAGTTGCAACATGGTATGACTCACATTTAAAAGATGATGATACATATCATGCGCAAGTTGTATTACCAAATCTTATTCGGCTTGTAGACTTACAATCAAATGAATCTCTTTTGGAACTTGGGTGTGGTCAAGGTTTTTTTCTTGAACATTTTTTTAAATTTTCAAAATCTATTACAGGTGTAGACATAGGAAAAGAATTAATACAAATTGCTAAAGAAAAAAATAAAGATATTGAATATATAGTAGGAAGTGCAGAAGATATTCAAATACTAGGTAAAAAGAAATTTAATGTAATTATTGTTGTTCTTGCAATTCAAAATATGAAACATTTAAATCTTGTTGCTCAAAATATAGCAGAACATTTAGAAGAAAAGGGGAGAGTTTATATTGTATTAAACCACCCAGCATTTAGAATCCCACAACATAGTACATGGATGTTTAGTGATGATAAGAAGGTTCAAATGAGAGTTGTTGATACTTATATGAGTGAAAAAGAAATTTCTATCGACATGAATCCTGGTAAAACAGAAAATAAAGAAATAACACCTTCATTTCATAGACCATTACAAGTATATTCAAAAGCATTTTCAAAACATAATTTTGCAATAACTAAGATTGAAGAATGGATGTCTCATAAGACAAGTCAACCAGGACCTCAAGCAGATGCAGAAAATAAAGCTCGGAAAGAGTTTCCAATGTTTATGTGTTTGGAGCTGAAGAAGTTGAAGTAAGAAATAAAAAACACCAAAATTTTTTTGGAGGTCTAGGTGCCGTAATCGGTGGCCCCTCCGACAGAAAAATTTTGGTGTTTTTTATTTCTTAACTTAGTAACTCACTCACAACACTTTTTACATCGCCTCCATCGGCTTGTCCTGCTGTTTCTTTTATAACCGCACCAATGATTTGCCCTATTTTTGATTTATCTCCACCAAATTCTGCAACTTTTATTTCTGCAATAGTTTTTATCTGTTCTTTACTCATCATTTGAGGAAGATATTTTTCAATAACAGAAAGTTCTGCTTGCTCATTTTCTACAAGATCACTTCGACCACCTTGAGTATATTGTTCAATCGCATCTTTTCTTTGTTTACTTGCTCGTTTAATAACAGTAAGTGCAATTTCATCTGTAACTTCATCTTGTGGGGTTTTTCCTGTTGCAACAAGTTCATTTGTACATGCGCTAATAAGACCTCGTATTGTCATAAGAGAAACTTGGTCTTTTGCCCGCATAGCATCTTTCATGTCTGATTTGATTTGTTCAATAATCTTCATATTTCTTTTATATTATATGGCTTTATCTGCCATTGCCTTATCTAATAGGCCTAATAATACACATATAGTATCATAAAATTTATATGTTAAAATAACCTTATGAATACGATACTTTTAATTATTGCAATTATATTGCTTGTGCTCGTTTTTATTTTTTTAGTAGTTCTTTTATTAAAAATATCTAGCCAAAAACCTCAAGATGATACAAATCGATTTTCTCTTATTCTTGATCAAATTAATCAAATAAATAGAACGGTAGATGCTAAGATCAGTGACTCTCAAAAACATATGTCTCAAACAGTTTCAGATCAATTCAACCAATCACAAAGATTAATACAAGATATTAATAGAGTGGTGACAGATCAACTCGTATCTGTAGCAAAAGGAGTGACAGAAGTATCAGAATCTACTAAACAAGTATTCACAATTGCAGAACAACTTCAAAATTTAGAAAAAGTATTAAAACATCAAAAGCAAAGAGGAAATCTTGGGGAAGCAAGTCTTGAACTTATTCTTTCAAATATTCTTCCACCTACTGCATACAAACTTCAATACTCATTCAAAAATGGTGAGACTGTGGATGCAATTATTATGACAAAAGATGGTTTTATTCCTGTTGATGCAAAATTTTCTTTAGATAATTATTCTCGATTAGTAAATGAAAATAATGAAGATAAAAAAGCTGAATTAGAGAGAGATTTTAAAAATGATTTAAAACGTAGAATTGATGAAACGGCAAAATATATTAGAACAAGTGAAGACACATTACCATTTGCATTTATGTTTATACCTGCCGAAGGAATTTATTATGATTTGTTGGTTAATGAAGTTGGTGGGGCAAAAGTAAATACACGAAGTTTGATTGATTATGCATATAATGAAAAGAAAGTAATTATAGTATCTCCAACAACATTTGCAGCATATCTTCAATCTGTACTTCATGGATTTCGAGCATTCAAGATAGAGGAGGGGGCAATGCAAATTCGAAAGTATGTTACAGAACTTGGGAAGCATTTAAAATCATATGAAGACTATCATAATAAACTAGGAAAAAATCTTGGTACTGTTGTAAATCAATATAATCTTTCAAACAAAGAATTCAAAAAAATAGATAAAGATATTTTAAAAATTACAGAAAGTTCTGCAGAGTTAGACCCTGTATTACTTGAAGAAACTATCAAAATAGAAGAATAAAATATATTGACATATGTAGATTTGTGTTATAGTGTATTCTTCTTGTTCTTTATGAAACTTAAACACACAAAAACAGTAGTCATTGGTGCAACAAAGGGTGAAAGAACCATTGTTAATTCCAACCTTTTTACAAGAGGAATTGATCATGATTTTTTTATCTATGGGTGCACCCTTCCTTCTAAGTCTAAGAAAGAAAGGGAAGTCAATATTTATGAACTTGAGGGAATTGGTACATTTACACAGATTTATCAAAAAATGTGCAATAGCGATGAGTTGAAACAGTCTGTTTTGACTCAGGACCAAATTCTTGAATTTGTTGAAACTCATCAAGGTGAGTTACAACAAAATGGTCTTGGCAACTTCTTTTTGATCAGAAATGATGGGAAGTTCTATGTAGTGAGCGTCTACTATGCGACACGTACAGACCTTTCTGTCAGTATCTACCAATTCAGCGATCCACACATTTGGAACGCAGGAAGATACCGTTTTATCCTCTAGAAGAGGGTATAAAACCCCGAATACACACAAAACAGTGTCTATTCGGGGTTTTTCTTTTAGGGAGACCTTGCAAAGTTATTAAAATAAGGTAAAATAGGCGAACATATGAAAAAAGCGGTAGAAAAAAAGGAATATGCAATTATCGAAACTGGCGCAAAGCAATATATTGTATCAGTAGGAGATATTTTTAAAATTGAAAAAATCGAAGGTGTAAAAACCGGAGAAACTATTGAATTTGATAAAGTACTCGCAATTGATACTGGAAAAGAAGCAAAGGTTGGAGCGCCGTACCTTTCTTCAAAAGTAACAGCCAAAGTTATCGAAATCGCAAAAGACAAAAAAGTAAGTGTTATCAAATATAAATCAAAGAGTCGATATTTTGTAAAACAAGGTCATAGACAAACTTTGATGAAAGTAGAAATTCTTTCTATTTAATAAAACTTTCGTGTAATAAAAATAAAATACTCCGGTAAAAGTTGTAACTCATTTTAAACAACTTTTACCGGAGTATTTTTATGTATATGTTATTTTTTAACCTCGATTCTTTAATGCGTTTTTAATTGTTTCTGTATCAACATATTCAATTTCAACACCAGTAGATATACCACGACCAAGCATTGTGATTTTTGTATCGCTTCTATGTTTTTGTATAAAATTTTTAATAAGATGGGCAGTATGATCTCCTTCTGGGTTTACGGGTAGTGAGATAATAATTTCGAGTGGTTTTTTTGTATTAATAAGAGCAATAAGTGCATGTACGTCAATATGTTTTTCTAAATCTTTTTCCATTAAGCCAATAGTTGAACCAAGAACAAAATATAATCCTTCATACATATGTGTTTTTTCAATTGTTTCTAGATCAGTATCTTTTGCAACTATCATAAGTATCTTAGAATCTCTTTTTTCATTTCTACAAATATCGCAAAGTTGATTATTGCTTGAAAAAAATCTATTACATTGTGGGCAGTGTTTTGTGAGGGATTTTAAATTTTGAATTTCATGTATAAGTTTTTCTGTATAAGAACGATTTTTTCTAAGAAGAAAAAATACAAAACGTTTTGCTTGTCGTGGACCAATTCCAGGGAATTGTCTAAATAATTCTGCTAATTCATCAATATGGTTCATGGTATATTAAAAGTCATCAATCGCATTCCCATAATTTCCAGTTTCAATATCAAGATATTTTGTCTTTTTACTATCAAAGAATAATTCACAAATTCCAACAGGACCATTTCTGTGTTTTTCTATACAGATTTCTGCAATATTGGTTTTGTCTGTTTCTGGATTGTATTTATCTTCTCGGTGAATAAACATAACAATATCCGCATCTTGCTCAATAGAACCTGAATCTCGAAGGTCAGAGAGTCGAGGTCGTCCTCCTCGTGATTCTACGGCTCTAGAAAGTTGAGATAGGGCAATAACAGGAACATCCATTTCTCGAGCGAGCTGTTTGAGTCCTCGTGAAATCTCTGTAACTTGGGTTACAACATTGTCTGTTTTTGTCATAGGAGTCATGAGTTGAAGATAATCTACAATCACAAGACCAAGCCCGTGTTCACTTTTTACTCGTCTACATACAGAACGCATTTTCATAAGATTAATACCAGCTTCATCATTTATAAAAATAGGGGCGTCTGATAACCGTGAAATTGCACCACCGATACTTTCGAAATCATTTTCTTTAAGACCTTTACCTGTTCGAATACTCCAAAGATCAACTTCAGATTCTGCTGAAACCATTCTGTCTACAAGTTGGTCAGCACCCATTTCCAGTGAGAAAATTTGAATTGGGATTTTGTGATTAAGCGCAGCACGTCGAGCCATATCGAGTACAAGAGAAGTCTTTCCAACAGCTGGTCGTGCAGCAAGAATAATAAGATCTGATTTTTGAAAACCAGATAATTTATTATCAAGAGCTTTGAATCCTGTTGGAACACCTCGAAGACCATCTTTTGTTGCGTGAATTTTTTCAAGTCTTTCAAACGCTTCACCAACAACATTTTTTAGAGCGATGATGTTTGTATTAGTTGTCATATTAGTTACTTGGAAAATTCTTTTTTCTGCACTATCTAATATTTCTTCTAAATCTTTTGATTCATCAAATCCAAGTCCAGAAATGTGATCTGCAGCGGTTAAAAGATCTCGCATGATTTTCTTTTTTTGTATTGTATTGCAATAATGTTTTATATTTGCAGTACTTGGCACAAAATCAATAAGTTCAGCAAGATAAGAAGCACCACCCGATCGTTCAATGAGATTTTGGTCTTTCAAATAATCAAGAACTGAAACAGAATCAATAGGAGCACCTTTTTTATTTAAATTTAAAATTGCTTCATAAATAATTTTATTTCGTGAAGAATAGAAAGAGTCTGCAACAAGTACATCTGTAACCTCATAGATACTATCAGGTCTTTGTAGGAGTGCTCCAAGTACTGCCATCTCAGATTCAAGACTTTGAGGTGGGATTCGTAGATTTTTATTTTGATTCTGATCTGCCATGTGTAGTTTAAGAGTATCTAAAATGAGTAGATAAAGTAAATAGAGAAGTTATTCACAGGTGTGCATTTTCTTTAAAATAGGGCAAAAATGAGGCTAGTACACTATCTTTTTGATTCGATTGCAAATCCAATCTGGTCACTTGTGTCTCTTAGAATAAAACCTTTTTTTTCAATTTCTTCTCGAAGGGCATCTGCGAGTGCAAAGTCTTTTGAATCACGAGCTATTTTTCTTCTTTTTGCAAATTCAATAATTTCAGAAGGAATTTCTGTATCTTCATCTTTTTTATCTAAATCAAGTTTTAAGACAGTATCAAAATCTAATAGAAGAGTTTTTTTATCTATATCTGCAAGAGTAGAATCTTTTATCAAGTCAAACATAAGAGCGATTGCTTTTGGAGTATTAAGGTCTTCATTTATATATGAAAGAAATTTTTCTTTGTATGATAAAAATACTGCAGTATTAGAATTTTCCTCACCATTTTTTTCTTCTATAGAATTTAAAAAGTTTTTAATTTTTTGCATACCAATCATTGCTGCGTGTGCTGATTCAAAAGTGAAATTAGAACGAGTTGAATAGTGAGATGTATATAACCAATATTTATATGCAAGAGGAGAAATTCCTTTTTGATCTAAATCTTCAAGATAAAGAGAGTTCCCAAGTGATTTTGAAATCTTTTTCCCATCAATTGTAATATGGTTAAGATGAAGCCAATAGTGGGCAAGGGGAGCGTCATATGCACAAGTTGATTGTGCAATTTCATTTTGGTGGTGAGTAGGGATATGATCAATCCCTCCTGTATGTATATCAAACGTTGCCCCAAGATATTTATGAGACATTGCAGAACATTCAATGTGCCAACCAGGGAAACCAACACCCCATGGTGATTCCCATTCTTGCTGTCTTTTTTCTTTTGAAAATTTCCAAAGTGCAAAGTCTGTAATATTTCTTTTTTCTGTGTTTGCTTCAACCCGAGCACCTTCTTTCAATCCTTCTATATCAATATTTCCAAGTTCTCCATATTGAGAAAATTTTGAAGTATCAAAATATATTCCATCAGATGTTTTGTATGTATATCCTTTTGTTTCAAGAATTTGTATTAATTCAATTTGTTCTTGTATGTGTTCAGAAGCTTTTGGAAATTCAATAGAAGATATATCGATGTTAAGCATGGTAAGTGCTTCCATGAAATTTTTTGTATATTTTTCTGTAATTACTTTTGCGTCAATATGTTCTTTTTGAGCTTGTTGTTCAATTTTGTCAGCTCCTTCATCTGCATCTGAAATAAGATGTCCTACATCAGTAATATTGATTACTTGGTGAACATTGTACCCATTATAAATAAGAGTATTTTTAATCAAATCAGCAAATACGTATGCTTTAAGATTACCAATATGAGGTTTCCCATATACGGTAGGACCACAGTTATACATCCCCACAGTTTTTGGGTCTATTGGTTTAAATTCCTCAATTTTTCCTGAGAGTGTATTTTTAAAATAAATCATATAAAACTATATTACAACCAATTCTTTCGTTTGAAAACAATTGTAGAAATAGAAGTAATAAGTGCCATTCCTAATACTACAAGCCAAAAATCAAGAGGGCTTCCTGTAAGTGGTGTTGATTCAACATTCATACCAAACAATCCTGTAATTACAGAAAGGGGAAGTATGATAAAGTTCACAACAGTAAGTGTCTTCATAATTTCATTTTGTTTTGTAGAAAGAAGAGAGTCATTTGTTTTACGAAGTTCATTCGCATATTCTTTTGAAGTTGCAATAAGACGTTCTGTTTTTTGGAAATTATGAGTGATTTTTTGTGAGAGATGTTCAAATTCTCCATCAAACATTTTTAATCCGATTTTTTGGAGAACATCAAGACCATATTTTTGCGAAAGTAATAGGTCTCTAAAATAAATGAGTACTCTATTTATAGCAGATAGTTCAAATACCATCTCTTTCTCTTTTCCACCAAAAATATCATCCTCATATGCTTGAAGAGTTGATTGGATGTCGTCAACTTTATCTTGAATAGATTTATACATAATAATTAATATCTGTACAAAAATATCGAGGGATGTTTTTTCATTTTTATGTGTAAGAAGAGAATCAGTCTCAAAGATTTTTCCAAAAGTTACTAAATTATCTATAGGGGCATAATGTACAGTAATAAGAAAATCTTTTCCAATCACAAAATCAATTTCCGCATTTCTTTTGTCAAAGTTTTTATTTTTTTGATATGTATTTACAGGGAAGTGAAATACAAAATAAAGCATGTTTTTATATCGTTCTGCACGAGTTCTGACTGTTGGGTCGATTAAATCCTCTGCAATTTCAGGTTCAATAAAATATGTGTCCATGAGCTGACGAATCTCTTCTTTTGTAGGATTTTGAACGTCTACCCATCTAAGTTTTTCGTGTGTATATGTTGAAATCATAAGTACTAAAAATAGTATACCATTATTTTTTTTATTTTTGACTTTTTATACACAAATTGAGATACTAAATAGATGAATCTAAAAATGAAAACACAACTTTTTGGTGGAATTTTGTTAGTAATTATCGTCTCATTTGGTTTTGGATTTTATTTTGGTAAAGAAGGAATATTTTTTAATTCAACACAAGCAAGTGAACAAGTAGACATGGCGGCTTTTTGGGAAGTATGGGATCAATTGAATTCAAAATTTGTTTCATCTTCATCAACTCAAACAATCTCTAATGAGGATAAACTATACGGCGCTATTTCTGGTCTTGTTTCTTCATTAGGTGACCCATACACTGTATTTTTTACACCACAAGAAAAAACAAAATTTGATGAATCTATTGAGGGGACATTTGAAGGAGTTGGTATGGAAGTCGGTATACGAGATGAAGTTTTAACTGTTGTTTCACCTTTAAAAAATTCACCAGCAGAGAAGGCTGGTATTCAAAGTGGAGATATTATTATGAAAATTGATGAGGTTGATTCTTTAGAAATGAAGGTTGAAGAAGCTATTACAAAAATCAGAGGACCAAAAGGAACAACTGTTAGTCTTACATTAATACGAAAAAAAGAAGAAAAGCCAATTGTAATACATGTTGTACGAGACAAGATTATTGTTCCTACTATCGAAACAGAAATTATAAAAGATGTATTTATTATTAGACTTTATAATTTTGGTGCAAATTCAAAATCTGAATTTAAAGATGCGATTATTCAGTATCAAAAATCACGAAAAAATAAATTGATCCTTGATCTTCGAGGAAATCCAGGAGGGTATCTTGATGCTTCAGTTGATATTGCAAGTTGGTTTTTACCTTCAGGTAAAACAATTGTAATAGAAGATTTTGGAAATAAATCAGAACAAAAATTATTTAGAAGTAAAGGATACAATATCTTTGATACACAAAAAAACAAAATGAATGTTTTGATTAATGAAGGTTCTGCATCTGCTTCAGAAATTCTTGCAGGAGCATTATCTGAACATGGAGTTGCACAATTGGTTGGGACAAAATCTTTTGGGAAAGGATCTGTTCAAGAACTTATTGATATTACAAAAGACACTGCTCTTAAAGTTACTATTGCTCGATGGCTTACTCCAAACGGTATTTCTATTTCTGATGGCGGTCTAAAACCTCATGTTGAAGTTGAATTTGATCCAGAAGCATTCAAAAAACATGAAACAGATACACA
>JACCDZ010258320.1_pt1 | contig 10387 bp, 8 predicted proteins | sample 7449551 | NCBI WGS metagenome assembly JACCDZ01 (sample SAMN15323452, study PRJNA562643) | freshwater metagenome | isolation source: river surface water | place: USA:Blue River Watershed | collected 2017-08-18
CCTCTGCCCAGCACCATGTGAGACAGCGTGTGTTGTGGCAATCAATGCAGATGCAGTAACCATTAAACAGGTTGAACTTCGCACGATCGAAGAGGCATTCGGTGCTGGAGATGTAAAGCCATTGGCCCCAGATCGTCTGACGGGAAAGACAGTTGCTGTAATTGGTTCAGGACCTGCCGGTCTTGCCGTTGCTCAACAACTTACTCGAGCAGGACACACAGTGGTGGTCTATGAGCGCGCAGATAAAATCGGCGGACTTCTTCGCTATGGAATTCCAGAGTTTAAGATGGAGAAGAACATCATCGATCGCCGACTTTCTCAGATGGAGAAAGAGGGAACACGTTTTCGTACAGGTATCAACGTTGGAGTAGATATCACCGGCTCTGAACTTCGCCAGAAGTACGATGCTGTTGTACTCGCACTTGGTGCTACACAATGGCGCGACCTACCAATTAAGGGCCGTGAAAACAAAGGTATCTATCAGGCGATGGAGTTCTTGCCGTGGGGAAATAAGCAGGCCCTCGGCGAGGTCACCAATCCTGAGATCAATGTTGCTGGAAAGCATGTTGTGATCTTGGGTGGTGGTGACACTGGAGCTGATTGCCTTGGAACATCTGTCAGACAAGGTGCAGCAAGTGTTACTCAACTAGAGATCATGCCTCGTCCAGCAGATGAGCGTCCTGGTTCTCAGCCTTGGCCGATGTATCCGATGATCTATCGCGTATCGAGTGCTCATGAAGAACTAGATCAACGTGTCTTTGCTGTCAGCACCGAAGAATTTATCGGTGATGGAAATGGAAATCTCAAGGCGCTCAAGATCGTTGAAACTCAGATGGTCAATGGAAAGTTTGAACCAGTTCCAGGAACTGAGAAAGAGATTCCAGCAGATTTTGCATTCCTAGCCATGGGCTTTACCGGTACAGAGGCGACTCCGCTCTTTGATCAACTCGAAGTTGAACTCGATGATCGCACCAATGTGAAGCGAAATGATGACTATCAAAGTACGTCAGAGGGTGTCTTTGTCGCAGGCGATGCCGGTCGTGGTCAATCGCTGATTGTCTGGGCGATTGCAGAAGGTCGCAGCGCCGCAGCTGCAGTTGATCGATACCTTGAAGGCGATACGCAACTCCCTGCACCGATTGCTCCAACTGCACGCCCATTAATGGTCTAGTGAACGAACTCACCACTTTTTCAACTCGTATCTGGCCTCAAAAGCTAGATACAGATAGGTAAGGTATGACAATGCGCCGCGCGAAAATTGTTTGCACACTAGGACCTGCTGTTGAATCTCCAGAGAAGGTCCGCGAACTCATCGCCGCTGGCATGAATATGGCTCGCCTGAATCTCTCACACGGGGGATATGACGAACACCAGAATCGCCTCGATCGGGTACGTGCTGCAGCGGCAGAAGCTGGCGTACCGATTGCAATCTTGGTCGATCTTCAAGGTCCAAAGATTCGCCTTGCTCGATTTAAAGATGGCCCACACGATCTCTCGCGTGGAGATATCTTCACGATCACTACAGATGATGTCGAAGGAACAAAAGATCGTGTCGGTACTACCTACAAAGGTCTTCCAGGAGATTGCAAGGCAGGCGATCGCATCCTGATCGATGACGGAAAAGTGACTGTCGAAGTTGTCGAAGTTAAGGGCAACGATGTCGTTACCAAGGTGATTGAACCCGGAGCCGTCAGCAATAACAAGGGAATAAATCTCCCAGGTGTTGCAGTCTCTGTGCCGGCTCTCTCTGAAAAAGATATTGATGATCTGCGTTGGGGACTTAAGGTGGGGGCGGATTTCATCGCTCTCTCATTTGTTCGAAATGCCGATGACATTAAAGATGTTCATCGCATCATGGATGAAGAAGGTATCCGCGTACCTGTCATCGCAAAGATTGAAAAACCTCAAGCGGTAGAAAATCTCGTCAGCATTGTCGACGCCTTCGATGGCATCATGGTCGCTCGCGGTGATCTTGGAGTAGAACTTCCGATCGAAGATGTGCCGCTGGTACAGAAGCGTTGTGTAGAGCTTGCTCGGGATGCAGCCAAGCCGGTCATCGTGGCGACGCAGATGCTCGATTCAATGATTACAAACTCTCGTCCAACTCGTGCAGAGGCGACGGACTGTGCAAATGCTGTCCTCGATGGTGCAGATGCGCTGATGCTTTCAGGTGAGACTAGCGTCGGTGAATTTGCGATTGAAGCAGTGGCGACGATGGCACGCATCATTCAAAAGACTGAAGAAGGCGGCCTCGAACGAATTCGCCCTCTCAAGCATGAACCGCGTACCAAGGGCGGTGCAATTACAAAGGCTGCTGTTGATGTTGGCGCAATTGTTGGCGCAAAGTTCCTTGTCGCCTTTACCCAAAGCGGTGATTCTGCGCGCCGCATGTCACGTCTGCGCTCACCGATTCCTATCTTGGCTCTGACTCCAGATCGCGGAACTTACAATCGTTTAGCGCTCTCATGGGGTGTGGAACCGATGATCACTCCCGTTGTCTCACATACAGATGAGATGGTGAAGCAAGTTGATGGACTTCTCCTCGAGAGTAAGCGAACAACGATTGGTGACAATGTCATCATCGTTGCAGGCTCACCTCCTGGAATTCCCGGCTCAACCAATGCAATGCGTGTACACCGCATGGGTGATGCCGTTGCAGGTGCAGCCCCCGCTTATCGCTAACCACTACCGATTCGGCATTGAGCTGGGGGAGAGGCTAAGATTGGCAGCACATTAGCCTCGGTACTCCAACGGTAGAGAGGGCAGTCTCAAACACTGCATAGTGTCGGTTCGAATCCGACTCGGGGCACATGATGACCACAACAGATCAGCAGAGCGCAACACAGGTGCGCATTGTTGTGGCTGAAGATGAAGCGCTCATCCGCATGGATTTAGTTGAGATGCTCACTGAGGCTGGATACGAAGTAGTTGCCCAAGCAAGTGATGGCGCGCAAGCCATTGAACTCGTGAAAGAACATCGACCTGATTTAGCAATCCTTGATGTCAAGATGCCGATCCTGGATGGAATCAGCGCAGCCGAAGAAATTATTGCAACGTGTCCTGTTCTCATGTTGACCGCATTCAGCCAGAGAGAGCTTGTCGATCGCGCACGAGATGCCGGAGTCATGGCATATGTCCTTAAGCCTTTTACAATTAACGATCTAGTTCCTGCCATTGAGATTGCTATTAGTCGCCATCTTCAGATGAAATCATTGGCGGCAGAAGTTGCAGATCTCCATGATCGACTTGAGACGCGCAAGATCATCGATCGAGCCAAGGGAATATTGATGGCAGCCCTTAATCTCACTGAGCCCCAAGCCTTCTCATGGATTCAAAAGGCAGCTATGGATCGTCGCCTCACGATGAAAGAAGTAGCTCAAGCGGTCATCAGTCCAGAAGCCGTTCCAGATAAATAGGCCAAGTCACCGTCTCAACTGGTGATACTGGAATCCCATTTATAACGAAACCGAGACCATTTAGGCCCGGATTGGCCTTGTCCTAGCCTCACCCCAACCATTACCCTTTCCATCTCCCTGTCCCGGGACTCAAGAAGAGGAAAGGCAACAATGAATAAGAAATTGATGCAGGCCCTTGCCGTAGGAACTGTTGCAACACTCGTTTTCGGAGTGACATCAGCGACCACAGCACAGGCTGCCGCTAAGAAGATCACCATCGCATTTCAAGGTCCACTAACAGGCGAAGAAGCTCAAGTTGGCCAGGATGAAGTAGCTGGTGTTGAGTACGCAATTAAACTTTTCAATGCAAAGAACAAGGGAAAGTTTGAAGTTTCACTAGTTAAGGCAGATGACCAGGGTGCTCCTGATCAGGCTGCAAAGGTCGCACCAGGAATCGCATCAAATGCCAAGATCATCGGTCTTGTTGGAGCTGCATACTCTGGAGCAACAATTGCGTCATTGCCTTTCTACAAGCAGCGCAATCTTCCAATGATCTCACCATCTGCAACTCGTGTATCTATCACAGATCCTAAAGATGGAGCGATCGGATTCCCTGTATTCCACCGCGTCGTTGTAACTGACAAGGTTCAGGGCCCATCACTATTCAAGCTTGCAACCAAGGGCGTAACAGCACCTAAGGCATTCATCGTCGATGATCAGTCAGCATACGGTGTTGGCCTCGTTGATTACATGAAGCCAAAGATTCCTGCAGGACAGGCTGTTGGATTCGACAGCGTTTCAGATAAGACAACTGACTGGTCTGCAACAATCTCAAAGATCAAGACAGCTAACGCAAACGTTGTAATCTACACAGGTTACTTCCCACAGGCTGCACCATTCTTCAAGCAGCTTCGCGATAGCGGATACACAGGCATCCTTGCTGGTGGCGACGGAGTTCTAAGCCCAAGCTTCCCAACACTTGCACCAAAGGCAGTTCTTGAAGGCGTACGCCTAACAGCTGGAACTGTTCCTCTTGCTGAAATCTCTGCAGCTCTAGAAGCAGATTTCAAGAAGAAGATGGGTAAGGCTTCAGGTGTCTACGCAGCTGAGTCAATCGATGCTGCAAATGTTCTTCTTAACTGCATCGCTAAGGGAGTTTCAACTCGCGATGCAATGTTGAAGTGCGTTAAGGCTTACAGCGGTAAGTCACTTACAGGAACAACAATCCGCTTCGATAAGAACGGTGATGTTGCTGGCGGCGTAATGAACGGCTTCGAGGTTAAAGACGGAGTCATCAAGTTCACAGGCCCAATCAAGTAATAACGCTCGACTAAATCAACGATCCGGCAGACCGTGCATTAACGGCGGTCTGCCGGGTTTGATTTATTGAAGATTTCCGTGCAGCTAAGTAGTTAGGATCCGACACACCTTGATAGGTAACTTTTTTGATCAGTTTTGGTCTCTGACCTTTGGAGGCCTGAGTTTAGGATTTATCTACATCCTGATTGCTCTTGGCTACACCCTCGTTTATGGCGTTCTGCGTATGATCAACTTTGCAAACTCTGAGATCTTTATGGTCGGTACATTTGCAACTGTCATTGTGGTCCGCGACGTCTTCAAATTTACTCAAAGTTCCGAATACGCAACCGGTCTACGCCTATGGTTCATCTTGGCGACCGCGCTGATTGTGTCGATGCTCGTCTCCGGACTTCTCTCTGTGGTGGTTGAATTTGTCGCCTATCGTCGCTTGCGCCGCAGAAACTCTGGAATTCTCGCACCTCTTATTTCAGCCATCGGTGTTTCAATGGTGATCGCAGAGTCAGTGCGAATCATGACCGATTCTCGTCCAGTGGCAGCCCCACGTGCGATGGATAAATCTTTCATTGGTCAATTCTTCGATGCGGGTATTCGTCTGGATAACACCATTATTGTGATCGCAGCCCTTGCTCTCTTTATCGCTCTTACAACCTTTATCAATAAGACTCGTATGGGTAAGGCAATCCGCGCAGTATCAATGAATCCAAATGCCGCTCGACTTATGGGTATCAATATTGATGGTGTCATCACTGCGACCTTCTTGGTTGGTGGATTGATGACTGGAGCAGCTGGCTTCTTCTATGTTCTTAAGTATGAAAACACAGCATCAAATATCGGATTCGAACTCGGAATTGCCGCATTCACCGCTGCAATTCTCGGTGGTATCGGAAATATCAAGGGCGCTTTCTTTGGAGGTCTAGCCTTAGGACTTCTCGAGACATATGCCTCATTCTTCCTAGGTACTCAGTGGAAGGCAGTAACTGTCTTCGTGGTACTTGTACTTGTTCTCTACACCAGACCAAACGGTATCTTTGGTGAATCTATGACGCAATCGAGGGTGTGATGATAAATCTACGTGATAAAGGCGCCGAAGTCTGGAGAACTCAGGAAGACCGGCACGAGTAGCAATCGTTCTTGCATCTATCGCTGGTGTGGCTGCCCTTCCATTTATGGGTGGAACCATTCTCAATACACCGGTTGCAAGTTATGAATCAGTTCTTGTAAATCCTGTCGCCATGTACGTTCTCATGGCGATCGGCCTCAATATTGTTATTGGCAAGAGCGGACTCTTGGATCTTGGCTACGTTGCATTCTTTGCAATCGGTGCCTACACAATGGGTCTTCTTGGAACACGCACTGGTCTCAATACTTGGGAAATTCTTCCCATCGGAATCGCCATGTCTATGTTCGCCGGCCTCATCCTGGGTGTTCCTGCACTCAAACTTCGCGGCGATTACCTTGCCATCATTACTTTGGGATTCGGCGAGATTGTAAGAATCATCGCTCTCAACCTTGGAACCCTGGGTCGATCTGAAGGTATTCTCAATATTCCAACGCCACCACCAATTTTTGGTTTCGAGTACGCATTCGATAGCCATCGAATCTACTTCTGGACCCTATTGGTATTTATCCTGCTAGCGATCTGGATGGTTCGTCGCCTCTCAGTTCGACGAGCAGGTCGCGCATGGGAGTCAATCCGACAGGATGAGGATGTAGCAGAGCTTCTTGGAGTTCCTACATTCAAATATAAGATCTGGGCATTCGTCCTTGGAGCATCTGTCGGTGGAGCTGCGGGAGTTCTCTACGCATCTAAGACTCTCTACATCGCACCGGATAACTTCACCCTTCAAATTTCTATTCTGATCCTTGCCTGCGTCGTCTTCGGCGGCATGGGAAATATCTGGGGAGTAATTCTCGGGGCTGTAGTTCTGGCATATCTGCCAGATCGCATCAGATTCCTCTCTGAAGCTCGTCTCTTGGTATTTGGTTTGGTACTTGTAATTATGATGAACCTTCGACCAGATGGATTGCTTCCTCGTAAAAAGAGAGAAAAAGCGATCGTAACAAAGGAGAAGTCATGACAGAGCCACTTCTTAGCTTAAAGAATGTGACGATGAAGTTCGGTGGAGTCACCGCACTCAATGACGTCTCATTTGATGTTAAGCCACAAGAGATTTTGGGACTCATCGGTCCAAACGGCGCAGGAAAGACCACAATCTTCAATGTGATCACTGGTGTCTACCAACTTACATCTGGCGTCATCTCCTTTGAAGGTCAGTCACTAGCTGGCAAAAAGCGATACAAGATCACACGATCTGGTATCTCTCGAACCTTCCAGAACATTCGTCTTTGGGGAGATATGACTTCCCTTGAGAATGTCATGACAGCAACAGATACCCATAAGAAGTCAGGGTTGCTCTCTGGTCTCTTTGGTATGCCTATTTCGCGTCGCGAAGAGAAGCGAGATAAGGCACGAGCACAAGAGTTGCTCGACTTTATCGGCATTGGAGAATATTCAGATCGCCTTGCGAAGAATCTTCCTTATGGTGTTCAGCGCCGTCTGGAGATTGCACGCGCACTCGGTACCGAGCCAAAGCTCATTCTTCTTGATGAGCCAGCAGCGGGCTTTAACCCAGCAGAAAAGGTTGAACTTGCAGATACCATCCGTCGCATTCGTGACGCCGGATATACCGTGCTCCTGATTGAGCATGACATGTCTCTAGTTATGAAGGTCTCAGATCGAGTTGTCGTTCTCGACTTCGGTCAGAAGATTGCCGATGACATTCCAAAGTTGATTCAAGATGACCCACGAGTAATTGAAGCCTATTTAGGAGTGCCTGAAAATGCGTCTTGAAATTAAAGATCTCCGTGTTGCCTACGGAAAGATTGAAGCAATCAAGGGCATCTCTATCGTCGTTGAGCAGGGAGAAATCGTCTCTCTCATCGGAGCAAATGGAGCTGGTAAGACAACGCTACTCAAGACGATCTCAGGGCTGCTCAATCCAACATCTGGATCTATTGAGTACGACGGAAAGAATATTCTTAAGTACAAGGCACACGAGCGTGTCTCTCTTGGTATCTCTCAAGCGCCTGAAGGTCGCGGAATCTTCCCTGGAATGACAGTTCTAGAGAATCTCGAACTCGGCAAGTATCACTTAAAGATGAAGAAGGTAGAGATTGATGAAGATCTAGTCAAGATCTTTGAACTCTTCCCTCGCCTCAAGGAGAGAATTTCACAGGCCGCGGGAACTCTCTCTGGTGGAGAGCAGCAGATGCTTGCGATTGGTCGAGCGCTCATGGCGCGACCAAAGGTCCTTCTTCTTGATGAGCCATCTATGGGTCTTGCTCCACAGATGATTGCAAATATCTTCCGCATCATCACAGAGATCAATAAGACTGGTGTAACAATCTTGCTCGTGGAGCAGAATGCTCAACAGGCTCTCCAGCGAGCAGATCGTGCCTACATTCTTGAGACGGGAAGTATCGTTAAAGAGGCGAAGGCATCAGATCTTCTTAACGATCCAGCTGTACGCGAGGCATACCTAGGAACAGGCGCTTAATTTTCCTGTTCTTTTAACGCTCTGCAAGAATCATGCATGTAATGCGCGCGCTACAGGTTCGTTGACCTTGGTCGTTTGTGATGACGATTTCATAGACGCACAAAGTCTTACCGAGCGAGACCGCTGTTGCTACGCCTGTAACAAAGCCACTGGTGGCTGACTTGTGATGGGTTGCGTTGATATCTACTCCGACAATGCGTCGAGTGGGCCCTGCATGGAGTTGAGTTCCAATAGATCCTAAAGATTCTGCCAGCACCACATTGGCGCCACCATGGAGAAGCCCAATCGGTTGAGTATTTCCCTCAACTGGCATGCGACCCACCATTCGTTCAGGGGATGCCTCAAGAATTTCAATACCCATCTTCTTATCAAGGGCGCCGATTCCACGCTCACGAATAATGTCAAGGAAATTTGGTTGCGTCATAGTTCGGGAGTTTATACCTAAGATAAGGGCCATGGCCAAGAAGCGACTTCTCCTTATCGATGGCCACTCAATGGCCTATCGAGCATTCTTCGCTCTTCCTGCCGAGAATTTCACCACCGCAACCGGGCAGCACACCAATGCGATTTATGGCTTTGCCACAATGCTTATCTCACTCCTGAAGGATGAGAAGCCCACCCATGTTGCCGTCGCCTTCGATGTTTCGCGCCAAACTTTTCGCACCGAAATCTTCCCTGAATACAAGGCAAATCGTGCAAAGACTCCTGACGAGTTCCGTTCACAGATGTCTTATTTGCACGATCTGGTTAAAGGTTTCGGGATCACACAGTTTTCAGTAGAGGGTTTTGAAGCAGATGACATCATCGCAACCCTTGCCTCTCGTGCCGAAGGTGATGGCTTTGAAGTACTTATCTGCACGGGAGATAGAGATAGCTACCAGTTGGTCACTGATTCAATCACAGTCCTCTATCCAAAACGTGGAGTCAGCGAATTAGCACGCATGACTCCTCAAGCTGTGCAAGAGAAGTACCTCATGACTCCAAGCCAGTATCCAGATTTTGCCGCCCTGCGCGGAGACCCCAGCGATAACTTGCCATCGATTCCTGGTGTTGGCGAGAAGACTGCAGCAAAGTGGATCATTGAGTACGGCTCGTTGGAGAAACTCCTTGAAAAAGCAGATGAAGTCAATGGCAAGGTAGGTATCGCACTGCGGGAAAATATTGAGAGCGTTAAACGCAACCGTGAGTTGACTCAGCTAATCCACACCGTCGATATTGAGGCAGACCCACAAGCACTTGCCTGGTCCGGAGTTGATCCATCTGATCTCAGCGCGCTCTTTGATACCCTCGAATTTAGAACGCTGAAGGATCGTCTAGCTTTGATCACACGCGAAGGCGCTACAACTCCAGCAGAGGTGCCATCGCTCTTTACTCGAGAGCTGGATCTGGCAGTACTCACTCCGGCAGAGATCAGTGCCAAGATCGCAAAACACACCGGCGAGATATCGCTCTCTTATGAGGTCATCGATGATCAACTTCATCGGTACGCAGTCGCTCTCTCTCCTGCAGAAGTCTTTGTAGTGCATTCAAGCGATATCGGTTCGTGGGGAGCTGATCCAAAAATAGCCAAGATTGTCCACGACGGTAAATCGCTTTCCAGAATTCACGAGATTGAGGGAATCGTCTTCGATACAAGTCTTGCCGCTTATGTCCTTAATCCAGGCGTGCGCACACACGAAGTCAGTGACTTACTTGAAAAATATGGAGATGGTTCAACGCTAGATCTTGCATCCAGTGAGAGCACCCTTGCATCGACTGCTTCGCACCTCTTTACCCTTCGCAGCGCGCTAGATGGCGAGATGAAATCTCGCGGCGTCGCTGGCCTTCTCTACGATCTTGAACTTCCGATTGGCCATCTCTTGGCTCTTATGGAGCGCAGGGGAGTGGCAGTTGATAAGAAGAAGTTGGAAGAGCTCTATACCTATTTCGAATCCGAAGTAAACGCTCAGACAAAGATTGCACACGATGCAGTTGGCCATGAATTCAATGTCGCATCTCCCAAGCAACTACAAGTTGTACTCTTCGAAGAACTTGGATTACCCAAGACGAAGAAGATCAAGACCGGATTTACAACTGATGCCGAAGCTCTAGCCTGGCTCTTTGAGAAATCAAAGC
>JACCDZ011944381.1_pt1 | contig 10386 bp, 16 predicted proteins | sample 7449551 | NCBI WGS metagenome assembly JACCDZ01 (sample SAMN15323452, study PRJNA562643) | freshwater metagenome | isolation source: river surface water | place: USA:Blue River Watershed | collected 2017-08-18
CATCTGCCACTAAGGAGAAGTAAAATGAGTGAAGCACTTATTACCGCGCTCGTAGCGCTTATTGACAGCCGGATTGCCGCGCATGGCGCTGCCGCTACGCAGGTTACGCCTGCCCCGGCCATTAATACCGCTCTTGGCGTTGCCCCGACTCCGGCGCTTACTGCCGCCGCCCCGGCTGCTGACCCTTTCGGCTTATCGACTGGAACGACTGCTGGTACGGTTGCCCCTGCAATCGAGGTAACGCCCGCAATGGTGCAGGAAGTCGTAATGAAGCTTATTCATAACGAAGCTGCCAAGGCTAAGCTTAGCGCCGCTATGCAGAACCTTGGTATTACCGAGCTTCCGGCTACCCCGCCCGAAAAGCTTGGCGCAGTATATGCTGCATTTAAAGCAGTTGAAGCTGAGTTTGCAGGCGCGGCTGCGGCCCCGGCTGCTGGCGGCATGACTATTATTTAAGTAGAGGATACGGGGCATGGCAGAACACGCTAAAAACAGACCACCTAGTAGTGCTGCGCGTTGGCTGTCATGCCCCGCGTCTGCTAGTGTATTGCTGCACTATCCTAATGACGAGAGCGATGCCTCTATTAAGGGTACTTTGGCGCATACGCTACTGGACGCGTATCTGACATTCGGTGTAAAGCCGAATACAGATGATCCTGATATGGATTTAAATGTAATTGATGCGGGCGATTGGGCCAAAGAACGTAAAGCCCAGTACGGTAAAGACTGCAAGATGCACGTAGAAACGCGTCTTGATATTCCGCAAACTGGTGAGTTTGGTACGGCGGATATTGTATTCGAGACACCCACTGTACTCGAAATTGTAGATTATAAAAATGGGTACGTACCCGTAGAAATCTACATGAACGCGCAAATGATGACTTATTTGCTTGGGGCTATCGCTAAATTTGGTACGCGCAAAAAGTATATTATTACCGTTATTCAGCCTAACTATAACCACCGCGACGGTATTATCCGCTCATGGTCGCCTGATAAAGAGCAGCTAGAGTGGTTTGAGAACGAAGTAAAATATTCAATGCAGTACCCCGATAACTTCGCAGCGGGTAAGCACTGCAAGACGACATACTGCGCGCATAGGGGTAATTGCGCTACGTTTATGGCGTGGGGTAAGAATAACGCGGGCAACGCATGGTGGCCCCATGAGATTAACGCTACCACTGACGAAGAACTAGCAGCCGCTTTAGATCACGCGGAAATACTGCACGGACTGCGTGATGAAATGCGCAAAGCCGCTATTGTCCGTATTATGCAGCATGGCCGCAGTATTGAGGGGTACAAGTGCGTTAAATCGAAAAGTAACAGGGAGTTTGCGGGCGATGAAGGCCGCGAAGCCTGTTACAACGCGCTGCTGCACATGGGCTACGAATTACACGAACTTACCAACAAGAAAACTACTATTGTAGGTAAGACTACGTTTACTGAACAAACTTTGCTGACCGTCGCCGATGTAGAGAGGATGGTAAAGCAAAAGTTTAAGATATTCGGTCGAGGCAAATGGAAGGAGGTATGGGACGAACAATTTGCGCCGCACATTAGAGTGTTTAGCGGTAGCATTACACTAGAAAGGGCTATTGACGGACGACCGTCTGTAACTCCCGGTAGTGAGTTTGATGAATTAAAAAGCGTAACAAATGTGGCAAGTGAAACAACTGTAACAATTATTTAGGAGTGTAACAAATGACTAAGCCGTATAATGGACAAAAGCCGACTTTCGAAGAATTTATTACCCCCATTGGCCTGTTCTGCCATATGTTCCATGACAAGCCGCAGCTTAAATTTAAAGACGAAGCGGGTAAGATTCCCGACATTGACAAGGACGGGTTGCAGATTGCAGAATTTAAAGTAACCCTCGCGTGGCCAAAAACCGACCCCAGTATCGTTCCTCTCGCCGAGCTTGCTAAGAAGGTGCGCGATACCGCGTGGCCGGAAGCTGCGCAGCCGGGGGCGTTTTTCGCGTTGCAGCCATTTTTCCGCGACGGGGACAACCCCGAGCATAACACTAAGCGTAAAGAGTATCTACTTGGTAAGTACTATCTCAACTTCAAGCAGAAAGCCACAGCCTCGCGCGATCCGCATAATAGCGTAATTCACTATAGCGGCGCGCCGGGGCTTATTGGGCCGCTCAAAGAAAACATTATGCCTACTGATGTTTACCCCGGCTGTACGGGCCGCGTTAGTGGTATTATGTTCGGCACTGAGTATATGGGAAAGCACTTTATTAGTACGCGCCTTAACAATATTCAGTTGTTTGAAAGCCCGACTACCAACCCTGCGCTTGAGCGTATCGGCGGCGGCGGTCGCCCTGATGCGGCTTCGCAATTCGATAACCTTAAGCCCGCTACTACTATGTCCGGCCTTTCAGGATTGGGGATTTAAATGGTTAAGCAGCGTGTGTATAATTCCAATGCCCGTGGGCATGTCACGAAGCCAAAGTACAGCTTTGGGGAAAATCGTATCCGCTGTACGTCTAGGTACATGCCACACTAAGGAAAGCGCGAAATTGAACGCCGTTTGAAGAAAGGATAATTTAAATGAATGAACAGAATGTCACCCCCGCCGACTTCGAAGCCATGAAGGCTGAGTGTACGGCGATCAAAAACGTTAACATTCAGGAAGTAGTAGGCGGTTACGTTATTAACGGTGCTATTGAATACCGCAATGGCGTGTCTACTATTGCTGTACAGCGCGATGTTGCCGTAGCGTCGGAAAGCTACGAAGCTAGTATTCTGGTCCAGCGTTATCTGGATAAGGGTACTTTTGAACGCGAAAATAATAGTCTTTTTGACCGTACGGAGCTACAATCGCCTGAAAAGGACTACGACTAATGGCCACGCCGCGCATACATATCGATTTTGAAACTAGGTCTATTATTGATCTTTTAAAGCTTGGCGCTGATGTGTATGCGCGGCACTGGACTACTACGCCTACCATGCTGGCTATTGATTGCGAGCATTTAGGCGTGTCTGGTGTTAGAGACTTTTTAGCGGACGAACAATACTATGCTCAAATATACCCCAACGTTCAAAGCCCTGTTGCGCTCGGGTATAAGCCTTCTATGCCCGACGCCATTAAGCAAGCAATCGACGGAGACTATATCTTTGTCGCCCATAACGCGCGTTTCGAGCAGGCAATATGGTATCACATCTGCCATTTAAAGTGGGGCTGGCCTATGCCGCGCAGGTGGTCTTGTACTGCTGCGCGCGCTAGGTATTGGGGGCTTAGAGCAAGCCTAGACGGGGCGGCTAGTGATTTGGAAATTATACACCAGAAAAACCCCAAAGGTAAAGAATTTATCCAAAACTTCTGTTGCCCAAGAAAATACAAAGGTGCGAAGCGGGATGGCATTATTTCACTACTTTGGAAAGAGCCGAAGGACGACCCGCAAGGGTGGCAAGAAGGGTTAGAATACTGTATTGACGACGTTAAAGCTGAAAAAGGCATTGACGCGATACTGCCGGATCTGCCGCCTTTCGAACAAGAAATATGGGACTTAGACTTTAAGATTAATACGCGCGGCTTGCCTATTGATCTAACGTCTGTTAGTCGGGCGCTACAGTTTTCCAACTATTTTACGCAAGTCAATAACAAACTATTTGATGAAATTACGGGCCTTCGTCCAACTCAGCGCGATAAAGTGCTAGAGTACATCAATCAGCGCGAGGAAATAGAACAGCTTGGCGATTTACGCTCTAAGACTTTAAAGCGTATTGTACGCAGCGAGCTACCTAGCGACTTGCAATCAGTAATTGATATTCGTCTTGAGACTAGTAAAGCCAGTATCAAGAAGCTTGAAACAATGCTTAAGTGTACTGACGACGATGGGCGTGCCAGAGGGTTATTCTTATACGGCGGCGCGCACACTATGCGTTGGAGCGCTAAGCGTATTCAGCCACAAAACTTTACGCGGCCTGATCCTTATATGCCGCAAGAGTTTATGTTCGAATACCTAGAAGAAAATAGTATTTGGAATTTACCGTCCATGACAGGTTTATTGGCGGATGATCTGCCAAAACAACCCGATTGGATTAGTGAGGCTGGTTTTCGGTTTATCCGCCCGCTCAGCTACTTGTCTACGTCTATGCGCGGCTTTATTGCCCCTAAAGCGGGTAATAAGCTGGTAGTCGCGGACTTGGCGCAAATCGAAGTGCGGGTGAATATGTGGCTCGCGCGCTGTATGTGGGTTCTAGATGCATTTAGGCAAAAGCAAGACGTATACGTTAAGTTTGCTGCCGATGTTATGTATAATGACAACTATGATGATTATTTTGAAGAAAAGTGGGAGAACGGCGTTCCTAAATTAGTGGTTCGCAAGCCGTTTAAATTGAAGCGCCAGAAGGCCAAGAACGCCGAGCTAGGTTGCGGATACCAGATGGGGGCGAACGCTTTTGTTGCCTACTGCGACAATGTGGACTTGATCTTAGACCCGGAAGAAGCTAAGCATATCGTTAGGCAGTACCGCGAGGGCCATCCCGAGCTTGCTGACTGGAATATTGGGCTTTGGGCGCGGGCTGAGAGGGCAGCTATCGCGGCTGTAGAGCATGAGGGGCGAGTTTTTCAGTTGGCTAACTGTGGTATCTCTTACCATGTCCACCGGATCGACAGCGAGCGCTATTGGCTTATCTGTACGCTCCCTAGCGGGCGGCATATTGCGTATTATCGCCCAAAATTACAGCACGGCGTAGCTTGGGGCAAACCTAAGACTACTCTTACTTTCCGTACCGAATGGGCGGGGCGTAGCTACCGCGAGCAGACTTACGGTGGTAAACTAGTAGAAAATTTTGTACAGGCTACGGCGCGCGACATTTGCGCAGTAGGTGCTTTAAATGCAGAACGTGCAGGGTATAACGTTATTGGGCTTGTCCATGACGAAACTATTACTGAAGTACCGCTAGACTTTGGTAGCGCCGAAGACTTGGCCGCGCACTTATGCCGTATGCCTGATTGGATCACTGACTTACCTGTAGAGGCAGAAGGGGCCGTAATGATGAGGTATGGGAAATGATTTACGAAGACCTACCACAGGGTATTACCACAAATAGCGCGTATATTGTGCAGTATTCGGAAGACGTATGGTTTTCACTGAGCGAGGAACGCCAACAATACTGCAAAGATACGTGGATTGAGTTTGGTAAACCTCTCGGCCTTGATGAAGTAGTATTGCGTTTAACTCCTGATCCTATTTTCCCTATGCACGGTAAGGAAAAGCCGTACATACATTGGCGGCATAAGTTTCCTAGAAGTAATGACGCAGACGATTGGGCTATTAAAGTTAGTGTAGTAGTTACTATGAATAGTGACCCTGTGGCGCTTAATCAGCGTGATATTGATAAATTTAAACAGCTAGCCAGAAATTACCCAAAAAGTACACGTTTATGCCTAAACAGCCTTAACGGTACACCAATGATGGAGTATACTACATGACTACTAAGCCGCCCCGCCAACGCGAAGGTAAGCCTTTTCCCGGCGGTAAGAAGCTGCGCAAAGCTCTCGCCAAGCTTCAGGCGCGTAAACAGGCGCTGGCGGCTAGTAAGCCCCGCCATAACCGCCACACCCCCGGCAGCTATAAGTGAGCGGACCCGAAGGTAAAGTAGAAGGCTACTTAAAGTCAGAGCTTGAGCGATTTGGCTTTAAAGTAGTCAAGTTTGAACCTGTAGGCTTCGCTGGCGCTCCTGATCGGTGGATTTTCCGCCCTAAATGGTCGCCGGGACCGCCTTGGACTGTAGAACTTAAAGCTGATGGTAAAGTATTACGTAGATTACAAACTGAAGTAGGCAAAGACTTAGAAGCTAGAGGGGTGCTAGTACTACCTTACATTGATAGCAAAACTAAGGTAGACTTACTTGTTACAAAACTAGTTAGGCGTTGTGTGTACGAAGCTGATCTAGTCGAACGGGCGCAACTACCTAGTCATATTATTCGAAGGGCGAATTTAGTATGAACGATATTAATTCAAAGGGCGTGCAAACAGTAAAGTTTGACTTGTTTGATGTAAGCGGCGAAAAGCTTAAGCGTATCCAGCTTGACCTAGCTTATAACCCCGAAGACATAATGATGAACTGCCCGCCAGATGGTTTAAAGCTTGCTATATGTGTTGGTGATAATGCGGCTAGCAGTACCATTACACTGCCGCTTTGGTTTCTTAGTAGCGCTGTAGCGCAGCTTTTACAGGCGCATCAGGAGCAGAAAAACGCGGGGCTTGTTGGCTTCGATAAACCACCGATCATCGGGGTTAACTGATATGGATACTTATGTTAAACTAGGCTATACGCTTTGTAAAGACGAGCAATCGTCCTCTACAGGTATGTACGCCGCTACACCCGGTTGTGACGGTAAAGTATATGACGCACTCGGCGGCGGGATAAAGTGTAACAAATGTAATGGGTGGTTTTGTTTCTGATGTTACTTAGTCCCGGCTTCCACATACAAAAAGGCTATGGTATGCGCCCGTATCAGATACGCGCGGCGCATAAGATACTTACTGGCACACCTACCCGAGACTTTAAAACTGGAGCGTATGTGGGGCCGGACTACGACGGTACTAACGTACACGTTGATATGGGGCTTGGTAAGACTGTTACAGCACTTACGGCCATTGCTGATATTTACAAGTTTGGCGTGGCTAACCGCCCTACTCTCATTATAGCGCCTATCGCCGTATGTGAGACTGTATGGCGGCAAGAGGCTGCGGCTTGGACGCATACAAGACATTTAAAGATAGAGCTACTGCGCGGCAACGAGCGCCAGAGGGCGTACAAACTGGCGCAAGGCTACGATATACTTACTGGTAAACGGCATACCGACGCTTTTCTTATCAATCCCGAGCTTATCCCGTGGCTCTTTAAATGGCTTCGTAACGATTGGTCTTACTTTGACGTACTTATTATCGACGACGTAGCCTTAAAAAGCCATAAGAGTAAGCAGTTTCGCACATTAACAAATTACGGTCGGCGGGACCACCCTAAAGACCCTGTAACCGGAAAGGCCCTACGCGATGAAGCTGGAAACCTTTTACGCTTTCCCCCGCATCGCTTTAAACGCAGCGCTAAGCTTACGGGAACTCCTAGTACTAGCGGCTTACATAACGTATGGTCTACTAATTATATTATGGATCATGGTGCGCGCTTGCATAAGGATTATGAAACATTCGAAGGGCGTTTCTTTCATAAAGGTCGCAAAGTAGCGCCCCATACTTACGATATTGAAATTAATGCCGGAGAGGCAGAAAGTAGGCCCGAGTATGAAGCTAGAACCGGAGCGCCAGAGCGAATACATGAGCTTATGGCCGATATTACAATCGAACTTGATGGGGCGGACTATGGAGTATTACCCGCCACTATCGGAGACGCTACGAAAAACGAACCGCCAGAAACGCATCTACACAGAGTACCGCTACCGGGAGATTTGCGAAGTAAATACGACGAGCTTGAACGAGAAGCAATCTTAGAGCTAGCTGGTGATACATTAATGGCACAGAATGGCGGCGCTAAGACTATGATGTGCTGGCAGATCGCTAACGGCGCTATCTATAAGACTGACGACTACGGGCGCAAGGAAGTAACAGAACTTCACGAAGCGAAGCTAGACAAACTAGTAGAACTTATTGATCGCATTAACGGTAATGTTATCATACCTTACTACTTCCAGCACGATTATGCTCGGATTGTAAACCGGCTTGTCAAAGAGAAAATGCACTTTGCTACTTTAAAGGGTAAAGGCAAAGAGAAGGTAATAGAGCAGTGGAACGCAGGCCATACCCCTATCCTGTTATTACACCCCCAATCGGCGGGACACGGATTGAATTTGCAGTTTGGGGGTAACACTATTATATGGTACACAATGTTGTGGTCGCTAGAGCGGTACTTGCAGACCAATGCGAGAATAGCGCGCTCCGGCCAAACTGGTATAGTCCACATGCATCACATTGTGACCGAGCGGACAACAGACGAATTAATGCTACTTAATCTTCGCCAAAACGGTAACGATCAAGAGCGGTTTCGCGCCGCTATTCGAGAGTACCAAAAGCTGAGAGGTATTAACTATGTTTAAACGTATTTGGCATGTAATGTTTTGCCGTAAGCGAGTTATTTACTTCTTGTGGCACGGCGGGCCGAATAAACCGACAGGCATTAAGTGCGGCGATTGCGGGTACGAAAGGAGTATTTAAGCATGTACGAAGAATACACTGTAGTCCGAGACCGCGCAAGAGGGAACTTTTGTATTCTCGCAACAAGATACACTAACAGCAGCCGTATTGCTCCCACGTATAGGGCTATTGTACGCGATAACATGACGTATAAAGAAGCTACGTCATGGGTAGATAAGTACTACACAGAATGAGGTACGCGCACGATTTTGTAGACTTCATCATAATGAAGGAGCTTAAGCAACCAGACAGTATAGAACGTAATTATCTCATAGAGTGCAAATACAACAAAGAAATTATACGTCCATCGCTTAGTGACGATTTTGTACGCCTCGGGATGCACCGTCTAGGCTACGACATGAACAATAGCGGATTGCAAGCTTTAAAAGCAATACAAGCAAACCTTAACAGCATGGGCTACAGCAGACCAGATATTATGATTATGGCGTACTGCGCTCAATTTTATAACTGGCACCGTATTAAACTAGGAGACGTAAAGAAATGGCCGAAGCGAGTTACCTCAACGAATTAGAAGCTCTTAAGGAGCACCGCAAGCTTCTTAATAAGGCTTTTGTAGAGAAAGATACTGGTTGTAAATTCCAGTTGCTTAATTTTACTCTTGAGTACGGTACGCGCACTTTGTTGGCCACTCTCTGCTTATGCAGCCATACGCAATACAAGGTGTCGATCCCTTTTAGGGCGCTCGGCGCGCGGTTCGATCTGTTTGACCCCAACGGGGCGGAAGCGAAAGCCGCCTAGGGCTGGCGCTAGAGGGCCAAGGAGCAAAGAAAAGGCCGGAAAGGGACTACCAACCCTCCCGGCCTTTTCCGCGCTCAGGGAAAGCCCCCTATCCCCCACCCTGTTCGTCGTCCCGCCTGCTATTCGAGCCTGTGAACAAAAAAGCCATTACTAGACCGATTAAGCCTTGAATGACGATAGCTTGCGCGAGTGATTTAAATAACTCATTTTCCGCAAGCTCGGGACGTAAGTACATCATCAAGAATACAAGCAGCACTAGGCCAAAAGACCCCCCGCCCGCCAGTACTCTTGCTGTATGGATATTCATAGGCGGTAACTGCATTACTTCCCCCTGTAGATTTCGGCTTCAGCAAAACGTCTACGCGTAAGCCCCCGCATTACTCGACCGTCGTTTTTGTTCCATTTAACAAACTCCAAACTCGCGCTATCGTATCGGCCCGCGTTATGGTGCTTTAAAAGTGTGCTATCGCCCAACCCTTCTGCTTTGGTATCGTCGTCAATATCTAAACCGACATTATACGCAAAGCTTACAAGCGCGTCAAACTGATTTTGGGTGGTCGGCGTTGTCCCGATAAGTCTATTAACCCCCGCTTCAAACTTGGCCAAATCTTGAGCGAATTTTTGATCCGCCATAGCCTTAGTCCACACGGTCCTCGGCTTAATAGGATTACCATTTAAATCCGTTGTACTACCCCAGCCGATAGTCCACGGTTCGCCGTTGCTACTGCCGGGATCGGGGTACGCTTTAAGTCGTAACTGCTCAAACGAGTGTATAAAGTCAACACCCGCTTTACTGACTTTCATAGTCCCGACCAACGGTAAACGCGGTTCATCCCCGCCAGTAACCATAGCGTCAATAGCCGCGTCAAGCTCTACTACTTCAGGCTGAGTAAAACTACGGCCTAACAGTCGGCGTACGGTGTCAAATATTTTCTTTCGGTTCATGTCTATTTACCCCCGAAAATATAACTAATGGCTAGGCCAATAATGGCACCTAAAAAGGTAAAACTCGCCGCAATACCCGATACGAACGCTTTAGCGTTGCTGGTGATAAGCGTAAACTTACTGTCAATACGCACATCTTCCATTTTAAGCGCGTTAAGCGTCTCAATAATGGCTTTATGATCTTCGTGGTGCGTCTCCATAAAATCATCAAGAGTTTTATTAAGCTTACGGACTTCAGCATAAAGATTACGAATAGACGGATTCTGCGGCTCCGGCATGTTTAATTCCTATAACTCTACATTGGCTGACAATTGCACAGTAGACGTAGCCAAGGTTATGGCCGTACCCACCCGTCTAATCTGTAAAGTCAGATTAGCAGAACTAGCACCTACAGTACTTCTTATAATTCCCCACTTACGAGTTGTACCTAAGTTGAGCCACGCCCCCGTAGAGCCGGACGTTAAGCTACCGCTGTTCAAGGTAGCAAATACTTCATAATTTGCCATGCCGATTTGCGG
>JACCDZ010240726.1_pt1 | contig 10385 bp, 8 predicted proteins | sample 7449551 | NCBI WGS metagenome assembly JACCDZ01 (sample SAMN15323452, study PRJNA562643) | freshwater metagenome | isolation source: river surface water | place: USA:Blue River Watershed | collected 2017-08-18
CGGCCTTGTCGCCAATATGGCAGACCAGCACATAACTGGCATCGGTAGCCATGACCAGCAGTTCGCCGGCCTTTAGCCTGTCCACGGCTTGCTTGAGAAGACGTGGCTGCGGATTATCGGGGTGCAAATGCCAATGTTGCGTCACGCGCTGAGCTCCACATCAAAAACGGATTCGGTATTCATTGCCGGCCAGCCCCAGGCCGTCCAGATTGGTACGCAGCCGGCAGGCAGCGTGGGGAAACGACCGAGGGCAATCCATGGGGCTGGCTTGCCGTGATAGTCGCTGCCCTGCGAAGCCAGCAGCTCAAGCTGCTGCGAGAGCCGGCCGAGATAGGCCACCATGTCGGGCTTTTCCGTGGCCGTGGCGACTTCCATGCCATCACCGCCGAGGGCCTTGAAGTCAGCCAGCAGCTGCCGCATCTTGGTTCGGCTCATGTCGTAGCGACCGGGGTGCGCCACCACAGCAACGCCACCCGCGGCTTTGATCCACGCCACCACATCGGCCAAGCTGGCCCAGGGCATGGGCACGGCGGCAGGCTTGCGCGGCCCGAGGTATTTATCGAAGGCTTGCTGGATGGTGCTGACATGGCCGGCGTCGAACAGCCATTGCGCCATGTGCGTACGGCTCAGACCATCCGGGCTGCTGGCCAGCGCCAGCGCGCCTTCGTAAGCGCCCTTCATACCCAGCGCCTCCAGCTTCGCGCCCATTTGGCGACCACGCTCAGCACGCGCACCGGCTTGTTGCGCCAGACCGGCTTTCAGAATTGGGTGCTGGATATCCACCTGCAGACCCACCACATGAATATTGTGCACACCCCAGATTGCCGACAGCTCGACGCCGGCAATCAGCGTCAGACCTGTGCCTTCGGCGGCGATCTGAGCCTCACGGATGCCATCGACACTGTCGTGATCGGTCAGCGCCAGGGCTTTCACGCCGGCACGCACGGCCAGCGCCACCAGATCGGCGGGCGACAAGCTGCCGTCTGAACACTGGCTGTGGCTGTGCAGATCAATCACCGGCATGGATAGTGCTCGCGGGGTACATTAAGATGCCTGACTTTAACAGATTCGACCGAGGTAACACGGATGAAAGCGTGGCTGGATTTTCTGCCGCTGATACTGTTTTTTGTGGCCTACAAAGTCGCTGGGGTCTTTACCGCCGCTGCCGTGCTCATGGTCAGTGTGGTCGTGCTTTACGGAATTGTCTGGTGGCGTGAGCGCAAGCTGCAAAGCAGTCAGTGGATCACTTTAGGAGCTACGGTGCTACTCGGCAGTCTTACGCTTATCCTGCATGACGAAGCATTCCTGCAATGGAAAGCACCCGCTGTGAATGTGCTGCTGGCACTACTCTTCGCCGGTAGCGCACTGATCGGCAAGAAGCCACTGATCGAGCGCCTGATGGGAGAATCGATCCAGCTGGCACCCCCGCAATGGCGCAAGCTCAATACGGCCTGGGTTCTGTTTTTTCTATTTTGCGCAGCTGCCAATGCCTGGGTGGTTCTATACCACACCGCCTGGTGGGTCGATTTCAAACTTTTCGGCAGCCTCGGCATGACTTTTACCTTCATCATCGCACAAGGGATCTGGCTGACTCGCCAAGGCGCGCTGAAAGACACGCCCACACACTAATCAGGAGACACTCATGTGGTATGCCATCATTTCGGAGGATGCTCCCGACACCCTCGCCTTGCGTATGGCTCATCGCCCAGCACACTTGGCGCGCCTGCAAACTTTGCATGCTGAAGGCCGACTGCTGGTTGCCGGCCCGCACCCGGCTATCGATAGTGAAGACCCCGGCCCCGCCGGTTTCACTGGCAGCTTGGTGATTGCCGAATTCGCCTCGCTCAACGATGCCCAGGTGTTTGCCGACAGCGATCCGTTCGTGGCTGCAGGCGTGTATAGTCACGTTACTGTCAAACCTTTCCGCAAGACACTGCCCTGAATCGCCCTGCCGCTAAAGGCATGACTCGCCAGATCACAGTCATTGGTGCCGGCATTGCCGGTGCCAGTGTGGCCTGGCTGCTGGCCAAACGCGGTTGGCAGGTGCGCGTTCTGGATGCCGCCAAGCCTGGTGCCGGCGGCTCCGGCAATGCTGCCGCAATTCTCTATCCAAAACTGGTTAGTGCAGCGCTGACGACAACACACATTCAGTCACAAGCCTTTCTGCGTGCCTTGGAAGTGCTATCGGACCCTCAGCTAGCGCCACACTATCAGGCGAGTGGCGTTTTGTGGCTGCAAACACGAAAACAACGCGCAAACATCACAGACGATCATCCGTGGTGGCAGCGGCAGGTCTGGGCGTTATCCACAGATGAAGCCAGCGCGAAGGCGGGCATTCGCATTCCGATGCCGGCGCTCTGGCTGCCGAATGCCGGCATCATCGACCCCGCCGGCCTGCTGACGACGATCTTTGCGCATCCGAATATCGAATTGCTGGGCGGGCATGAAGTCACGCGCATCGAGCCGGATGGGTCGCAATGGCGACTGACAGTGTGCCGGCGTTCTGACGAGGTGCAGACGGACATTGAGCTAACAGCAGCAGCGCTGATTGTGGCTGCCGCCGGTGCCGGTGCACGCCTATTACAAAGCCGTCATCTGGCCATGAAGCCGGTACGCGGGCAGATATCGCAACTCCCCACCTGCCTGCCGCTGAAAACCACGCTCTGCTATGGCGGCTATCTGACCCCTGCCCTGCATGGCCAGCATGTGCTTGGCGCGACTTTTCAGCCTGGCCGCGAAGATTGCTCACCCAGCAGCGACGATCAGCAAGCCAATTGGCAAGCCTTGATTGATGTTCTACCTGACCTAGCAGAGCAAGTTCAGCGGCCGGATCAGCACCGCGTCTGGAAAGCCCGCGCCAGCTTGCGTTGGCAAACGCCGGATTACCTGCCGCTGGTCGGATGGCTGCCTTGGCCACCTCAGCATGAAGCCTTGTTGAGCACGCGCTCGCCGAGCCGGCCTCAGCCTGAGGCCGTGGAGGCCCTACCTAAGCTGGGGGTTTCGCTGGGGCACGGCTCGAAGGGTTTCAGTCAGGCTTGGCTGGCTGCCGATGTGTTGTGCCGGGAATTGTTCAACGATATCGAGATCAGCGCTGGGCTGTCAGCATGGCGCGAACGCTTGCGCCCCGACCGCTTCCTGCTAAAAGCATGGAAGCGCGGCCAGCTCCGCACCAGTCGGCCGACCTAAGCTACAGCCCTATTTAGCCAATGGGCATCCGCTCAGCTGACTCCGATAGCTCAACTCGGTAGCACCGACGCGCTCGGCATACTTCATTAGCCAGGGCTTTTCGAGATAGCTGTTGCCGGCAAAGCCGGTACGGCCTTCGTGATAGGCCAGATACAGATTCATGGCATCGTCGACGCGAATGCCGATCTCACGCGTGCTCAGGTTGTGATACCAGCCAATGAAGTCGATGGCGTCATCAAAGTCATCACGACTGGCGAACCAACGGGAATTTCTCGACACATACTCATCCCACGTGCCGTCCAGCGCCTGTGCATAGCCGTAGGCGGTGCTCGGCCGCGGCCCCGGGATGAAGCCTAGAAAATAACGGCGTGGCGGGCGGGCATCGGCACGATAAGACGACTCGTGAAACATCGTCGCCATGAGTACGCTGGCAGGAATGTTCCAGCGTTTTTCCGTGCGCAGCGTTGGCTTGCGCCACTCGGTTTTTTCGGCAAAGACAGAACACAGGTTAAGCGCATTGCGCGGCGGCGATGGCATGGAGCTGCACCCCGCGAGTACGCCTAAGAAAATGCTTAAAATCCCGAGCCGCAAAACGGTCGTCATGTGATTTCCTGCAATAACGCCAGCAACTGCGCCTCATCCCAGATTGTCACACCCAGCTCCCGAGCCTTGTCCAGTTTAGAGCCAGCACTTTCACCAGCCACCACCACATGCGTCTTCTTGGACACGCTGCCGCTGACTTTTGCACCCAGTGCTTTCAGGCGATCACCCGCCTCGTCGCGACTCATCGCCGATAAAGTTCCGGTAAGTACCCAAGTCTGGCCGGCCAGCGGCTGCGGCAGATCTTGCGCTGCAGCCTGGTCAGCCCAAGTCACTCCGGCCGCGATCAAGGCCTCGATCACAGCCACATTATGCGGCTCGCGGAGATAACCCATCACCGACTGCGCCACGACCGGCCCCACATCGGGCGTTGCCATCAGCGCTGCCTCATCAGCTGCCTGTAATGCCGGCCAGCTGCCAAACTGACGAGCAAAGGCCTCTGCCGTGGCTTCGCCAACATTGGCAATACCGAGGGCAAAGAGAAAACGGGCCAGCGTGGTTTGCCGACTGTGTGCGATAGCGGCAAGCAAATTGTTGGCTGACTTCTCAGCCATTCGCGGCAGGGTCAGCAACTGCTCACTGGTCAGGCGGTAGATATCTGCCGTCGAACTGAGCAGACCCGCATCCACCATCAGATCGATCCATTTCTCCCCCAGCCCTTCGATATCCATCGCTCGACGGCTAGCAAAATGACGGATGGCCTCTTTGCGTTGCGCCGGGCAAAACTGGCCCGCACTGCAACGGGCAATAACTTCGCCCTCTGGACGCATCACCGCAGACGCACAAACCGGGCAACCGGTTGGCAATTGCACGAGCGGACGCGCATCGTGCCCATCATCCTCCAGGCGTCGCATGACTTTGGGAATGACGTCGCCAGCACGGTAAATCACGACCATATCGCCAGGACGCAGATCCAGACGATGCACTTCGTCAATGTTATGCAGCGTGGCATTACTGACCACGACGCCGGCCACATTGACCGGACGCAATCTGGCGACCGGCGTCAGCGCGCCTGTACGGCCAACCTGGAAGTCGATCGCCTCCAGCAGCGTGCTGACTTCCTGAGCAGGAAATTTGTAGGCCACGGCCCAGCGTGGCGCGCGCGCCACAAAGCCGAGATCCTGCTGTAGGCGGCGGTCATCCACTTTGACCACCATGCCGTCGATATCAAAGGGTAAATGCTCACGCGCAGCCAATAATTTTTGCCAAGCCTGTTGCACAAAGACCGGACCATGACCTTGGCAAACCTGATCGGCAATGACAAAGCCAAACTGACTCAGCCAGCGTAAGGTCTGACTGTGAGTGCCGGGCCACGGCGCACCTTGCAAAGCCGCCAGCGTGTAGGCGTAAAATGCCAATGGACGCTGCGCGGTAATCCTCGGGTCAAGCTGACGCAATGCGCCGGCAGCGGCATTGCGCGGATTCGCAAAAACCTTTTCGCCAGCGGCTTCCTGACGAGCATTCAAGGCCATGAAGCCGGCACGCGGCATCAGCACTTCACCACGCACTTCCATATGCTCGGGCCAGCTCTCGCCGGCAAGGCGCAGGGGCACACTAGCAATCGTGCGGATATTGGCGGTAATGTCCTCGCCGCTGCTGCCATCACCACGCGTGGCAGCCTGTACCAGCTTGCCGTGGCGATAATGCAGCGTCACCGCCAAGCCATCAAACTTGGGTTCGCAAACATAAGGCAAACCCACCGCCACTTCCCAACCCAGACGCTCACGCAAACGCCGGTCAAAGTCATGCAGCTCGGCCTCGGCAAAAACATTGTCTAGCGACAACATGGGTACATCGTGATGCACGGTTGAAAATGCCGTGTCCGGCGTAATGCCTACACGCTGGCTGGGCGAGTCTTCGCGTACCAGCTCGGGAAACTCGGCCTCCAGTGCCAACAGTTCCCGATAGAGCGCGTCATAGTCGGCATCGGTGATCGTTGGTGCGTCAGCTAGATAATAGGCACGCGCATGTTCACGCAGTTGTGCGCGCAAGCTATCGAGGCGCTGGGCAGCGCCGGCAATGGACGACATGCTCACAAGGCTTGCAGGTGCTGGCGCTCGTAGGCCATGACTTCATCGCGCCACTGCTCGAGCACGACGGTGGTCAATGGCTGCGATTGGGCATCGAGCAGGTCAGCCTGCAGCTCTTGTGCCAGCCGTCGTGCCGTATCAACCATCAAATCATAGGCCAGCGTACTCTTTACGCCCGGCAGGCTCATGAAGAAGCTCACGCCCGGAACCAAATCACGCTCTAAGGTATCAATATTGAAAGTGCCGGGCTCAACTGCTTGCGCCATGCTGAACAAGACATTGCCCTGCCCGGCAGGATGCTCATGGCGATGGAAAATCTGCATGTCGCCGTAGCGCAGACCAAACTGCAATAACAGCTCAAGCAGCTGACGCCCATGGATCAGTTGCGTGCTGGCCATGACATGCATCGACACCACCCGATCGATGGCTAGCTCAGGCGCCGAATAGTCCACGGGCTCGGCTGCAGCCGGAACCTTTGGTGGCTGGATCTCTTCCGGAAACAAATCGGCCTGACTCAGCTTGGTCGCAGACGACGGCTCTAGCTCTGGCGCAACATCTGAAGCCTCCGAATTGTCGCCGAGATCGCCAAGAGCGTCGATTGCCTCGTTTGGCATGACAGCTTCCGCTACTGCCTCAGGTGCAGAGGTAAGACTGGCCTCTGCGTCCGCAGCGCGTTCGCGCACACGAACTTCGCTGAGGATCTCGGATCGCACCGGTGTGTTATCAAGGCGCTCCGGCGGGACTGGCTCAATCTTGAGCTTGAGGCGGCGCTTGCGCGCACCGTTAAGCATCAACACCGCAGCCAGAATTAACAATAGTGCCAGTGCCAACATCAGCATCGGTTCATGCATCATGCGCAGGACCTTCTTTCGAGTCGTGTGGGCGTTTTACCATGATCTGAGGTCATTGGCTGGCCAAAGCCGCCGCTTCGTCAACATTGACCGAAACTAATCGTGATACCCCAGGCTCCTGCATGGTAACGCCCATCAATTGTTGCGCCATTTCCATGGCAATCTTGTTATGCGTAATGTAGATGAACTGTACCTGAGCCGACATCTCTTCGACTAGTCGTGCAAAGCGCCCGACGTTGGCGTCGTCCAGTGGCGCATCAACCTCGTCGAGCATACAGAACGGCGCCGGATTGAGCTGGAAGATCGAGAACACCAGTGACAGTGCCGTCAATGCCTTTTCACCGCCCGATAGCAGGTGAATGGTTGAGTTCCGCTTGCCGGGTGGACGCGCCATGATGGTCACGCCGGCCTCCAGCAAATCTTCATCGGTCAGTTCAAGATACGCCGTGCCACCGCCAAAGACCTTAGGGAACAAGGCCTGTAAACCGGCATTGACCTTCTCAAAGGTTTCTTTGAAAAGTGCTCGCGTTTCACGATCAATCTTGCGGATCGCGTTCTCTAGGGTCTCCAGCGCTTCCTGCAGATCGGCATCTTGCATGTCGAGATAGGTCTTGCGCTCGGCCTGAGCCTGATACTCCTCGATGGCCGCTAGATTGATGGCACCGAGGCGTGTAATGCGAATCGCCACACGCTCCAGTGACAGCTGCCAAGCCGTATCGGTCGCATCCGCTGGCAGATGTTCCAGTACCTGCTCCAACACGGCGTCGCTTTCCTGCAGCTGCTCAACCTGGGCTTCGCGCTTGGCAACGGCGTTCTGCCATTCCAAGCGCGTGCTTTGCAGACTGTCACGCGTAATTTGCACCTGCTGATCGGCACGGCTGCGACCAGTCTCGGCATCACGCAGCTGCTGTTGAATCACATCGACCTGATTACGCACCTGTGACAGCGCCTGCTCGGCTTCCAGATGCTGCGCCAGTAGCTGTTCCAGCTCTTCGCCATCTTCGCCCGCAGGTGCTGACAGCTCCATGAGTTGCATGGCTAGCTGTTCACGGCGCTCGCGCAAACTCTCACTCTGCTCGTCGAGACGCTGCAAGCCAGCACGCAAACCTTGCAAGCGCGCATTCAAGGTCTGACTGCGCAAGGCGCACTGATGCAGCGCTTCACGGCGTTCACGCTGACGGGCACGCGCCTGATCGAGAGCCTCACGCAATTGCTCGCGCTCAGTCATTCGGGCCTCACGCTCACGCGTATCATGCGACATCAGGTCAATCGCATCCTGCAACACCATACGCGACTCGGCCAACGCCTCTTGGTCAAGCTGAGCCTGTCGTGCCACTTCCTGCATGTCCTGCACGATGCGCTCGCGGCGAGCCAGAAACTGCTCCAGACGCACCTGTCGGGCACCGATCTGGGCCTGCAGATCGGCCAATGCACGATTACGCAAATTCAGTTCTCGCTGATTCTGCTCACGTGCCGCCTCACCATCACGCAGCGCTTCGCGTGCATGTTGTTGCTGATCCTGAAGCGTAGTCAGTGATTCGGCGAGCTGCTCGATTTCAGTCTCAACGCGCTCCAGCTCACGACGCCGCGCCAACTGCCCCTGCGTGGGATCATTCTTGCCCGCCTGATATCGGAGCCAGGCATTACCCAGCCAGTAACCCTCTGGCGTGATCACCGACTCTTGCGCACTCAGTTGTGATCTCAGCGCCAACGCCTGTGCCAGATCATCCGCCAAATAAACCGTACTCAAGCGCGACATCAGCCAAGCAGGCGCAGCCTCAAGGCAGGATGACAACGCAGGCCAGTCACGCCCGGAGGCCTGATCAGCGCCATCTTGTCCAGCCTCGGCAAACACGACCTGACCCGATTTCAGACTTGCCAGATGCTCCGCTACCATGGCGAGCGATGAAATTTCCAGTGTTTGCAACTGTGGCCCCAGCACTGTTTCGACCGCCGTCTCCCACCCTGCCTTCACACGCAACTGCGCGGCCAGCGCCTTGCCCTGAATACCGCGATCCTGCAACCAGGAATTTACCGACGACTGACTTTTCTCTGCCGCCTCCTGTAACGCCGCCAGCGATGCCTCGCGCCCGCGTAAGGCTTGCAGCTGCTGGCGCTGCCGATCAATCTGAACACCCAGCTCAGACAAGCTCTGGCGATAGCCCTGCAAGGCGTCCGCCGCTTGTTGCAACTGAGATTCGCTGGCCTCTACAGCCATCTGCTGTTCGGCCGACTGCTCATGCAAATCAGCCAGCTCCTGCTCCAGCGGGCCGGCATTGAGTGAGGCCTGCTCCTGCTCCAGTCGACCCTGGCGCTCCTGGCTGCGGCGCAGGGCCTGCTCCATATGCTGGATGCGCGACTGCTCAACTTCGGCACGCTGACGCGGCCCCTGCGAGCGCAGGCTGAATTGATCCCAGTCATGCTGCCAATCCGACAAGCGCTGCTCGGCCGCCATCAACTGCTCGGCGGTAGACTCGGCTTCAGCCTCCAGCAGTGCCTGCTGCGGCTCTAAGGTCAGTTGTTCGGCCTCGGCCTGCTCCAACTCAAAGCGGTCGTGCTCCAGCAACTGCCGCGCCTGCTCGGCTTGTCGCTCCAAAGCTGCCTGCGCAGTCTGAATTTCGCCGATGCGCTCCTGACGATAGCGCTGCGCCTGCTGCACCCGCGCGATATCGCTGCCAAGGGCGTAGAACCGGCTTTGCACCTGATTGAATTCGTCGCTGAGGGTGAATTGCGTTTCGCGGTCCCGCACCAGCGCGGCCTCGTACTCACGCTGCGAGGCCATGACGGCCTCCAGCTTCACCGCCAGATCACGGATGCTGGCCTCATATTGCTGCACCTGCTGATCCAGCGAACGCCAGCGCAAGGCATGCAGCTGCGCGCGCAAGGTGCGCTCTTCCTCTTTGCATTCCTTATACTTTTCCGCGTCCCGCGCCTGCTTTTCCAGATGCTGCAGCTGCTTGCCCAGCTCTTCGCGGATGTCGTTGAGGCGATCCAGATTCTCGCGCGTGTGGCGCATACGATTTTCGGTTTCGCGCCGGCGCTCCTTATACTTGGAGATGCCCGCCGCTTCTTCGATATAAACGCGCAGCTCCTCCGGCTTCGACTCGATCAGCCGAGAAATCATGCCCTGCTCGATGATCGCGTAAGAGCGCGGACCAAGGCCGGTGCCGAGGAAAATGTCGGTGATGTCTTTGCGACGGCAGCGCGTATTGTTCAGAAAATAATCAGAACGGGCATCACGCGTGACCACACGCTTGATGGAGATTTCCGCGTACTGCGCCCACTCGCCGCCCAGCGAACCATCGGCATTGTCGAAAATTAGCTCGATGGATGCCTGCCCCACCGGTTTACGACCCACGGCACCGTTGAAGATGACATCGGTCATGTTCTCGCCGCGCAGGTTCTTCGCCGAGCTTTCGCCCATGACCCAGCGCACCGCGTCGATAATGTTGGATTTGCCGCAACCATTGGGGCCGACAACCGCCGACAGATTGGTCGGGAAGCTTGCCGTGGTGGGATCGACAAAGGATTTAAAGCCCGCCAGCTTGATGGATTTCAGACGCATGACATTTCCTTAGCGGCGGTGACGACGAGCCCAAGCCATCTCGATCTGCTTGACGCGCAGAATGGACTCCAGAACCAGATTTCGTTGATGCAAAATAAACTCCTCGACCAGTTCGGCTGCGCGATCAGCCTGCCGCAACATCACGGCATCGAG
>JACCDZ010414613.1_pt1 | contig 10383 bp, 10 predicted proteins | sample 7449551 | NCBI WGS metagenome assembly JACCDZ01 (sample SAMN15323452, study PRJNA562643) | freshwater metagenome | isolation source: river surface water | place: USA:Blue River Watershed | collected 2017-08-18
ATTCAATCTTTCCACCCTTGATATCTGTAACTGCCTTAGCTACATCTGTAGTAACGGTACCGGTCTTAGGGTTTGGCATAAGGCCACGTGGACCAAGCACCTTACCTAGGCGACCGACCTTACCCATTAAATCTGGTGTTGAAACAACTGAGTCGTAATCCAAACGGCCCGCTTCAACTTCAGCGATCAATTCGTCTGCGCCAACAATGTCTGCAGCTGCAGCGCGAGCTGCATCTGCATTCTGGCCAGTTGCGAATACAAGAACGCGTGCAGTCTTACCTGTTCCGTGTGGCAGGTTAACTGTTGAGCGAATTGCTTGATCAGCTTTCTTTGGATCGACGCCAAGTAGCATCGCGCATTCAATTGTCGCGTCGTACTTAACGGTGGTTGTTTCCTTTGCAAGAGTTGCAGCTTCAATTGGTGAATAGATCTTGTTGCGATCTACCTTCTTAGCTGCCTCTTCGTACTTCTTACTGCGCTTCATTTCTTCCTAATTTCTTTTTGTTCTCTTATTTTGGTTTTTATTAGGTTGTGGTGCTTTCGATCCAGCGTGGATCTCCCACTTATTCAACGGTTACTTTCGCAACCGAAAAAATAAGTTATTTCATTCCGTCGACGATAATTCCCATTGAGCGAGCGGTGCCTGCAATGATCAGGGTTGCTGCTTCGATGTCGTTAGCGTTTAGGTCTTCCATCTTTGTCTTTGCAATTTCAGCAGCTTGAGCCTTTGAAATTGTTGCGACCTTGTTCTTGTGAGGAATTGCAGAACCCTTTTCGATTCCAGCTGCCTTCAAGATCAAGCGAGATGCAGGAGGTGTCTTTGTGACGAATGTGAATGAGCGATCTTCATAAACAGTAATTTCTACTGGAATGATGTTGCCCTTTTGTGACTCAGTAGCAGCGTTGTATGCCTTTACGAAGTCCATGATGTTCACACCATGCTGACCGAGAGCTGGACCTACTGGAGGAGCTGGTGTCGCAGCGCCTGCTTCGATCTGCAACTTGATCATTGCAGATACTTTTTTCTTTGGTGCCATTCTCGTTTCTTCCTTTTTCTTTGCTTATTTCTATTTGTTTCTTTTTATTGCTTTTTATTGCTGGTATTTCTGGTATTGCTGGTCTTACTTTTGCTTTCAGATCTTCTGAACTTGGTTAAAGCCAAGCTCTACCGGGGTCTCGCGACCGAAGATTGAAACCAAAACCTTTAGTTTTGCCTGCTCTGGCATGATCTCTGAGATTGATGCAGGCAGCGTTGCAAATGGGCCATCCATAACGGTGACTGATTCGCCAACTTCGAAATCAACATGCTTGATATCTGGCTTGCCATCTTTCTTTGCAGGGCGAGGTGCCAAAATCTTTTCGACTTCATCAAGTGAAAGTGGTGATGGGTGGTGAGCATTTCCAACAAAACCGGTTACGCCAGGTGTGTTGCGAACTGCTGACCATGATTCGTCGGTTAAATCTAAACGAACTAGAACATAGCCTGGATAAACATTGCGCTTAACAGTTTTGCGCTGACCATTTTTGATTTCAGTAAATTCTTCTTCAGGAACTTCAATTTGGTAGATGTAATCTTCCATGTGAAGTGTGTTGATACGGTTTTGAAGGTTTGCTTTTACCTTCTTCTCGTAACCTGCATATGAGTGAATCACAAACCATTCGCCAGGAGCGTTTTCCAAGGCGCGACGGAATTCAGCGTTTGGATCTTCTTCTACCGGTACTTCAACTTCAGCAACAGCTACTGCAGCTTCAGTGGTTTCGTCGGCAGATGAAGCGAGCGCTGCTTCGAATGCGTCCTGATTAGGATTCAAATTCTCTTCTGACATTTATATTCCTTAACCAAATATCCAGAAAACCAATTTTGTTAAACCAAGATCAAAGATTGATACGACTGCAATGATGAAAGTTACGAAGACCAATACAACAGATGTATAAGTAGTCAGCTGCTCACGAGTTGGCCATACAACGCGCTTCAACTCAGAGATAACTTGACGATAGAACAAAGCAATGCGTGCGAAGAGACCGAGTTGTTCGGTGCTTTCGTTGCGTGTTACTTCTTGCTCCACTCTTCTTCCTTTCTCTTTCCAGTTCCCTGCAATCTAACTTGCAGGGCAGGAGGGATTTGAACCCCCAACCGCCGGTTTTGGAGACCGGAACTCTGCCAATTGAGCTACTGCCCTCTGTCTTCCTGTTTGACGGCACGACAAAACCATTTAAGCCTTGCCGTTTCCGTCAAGACGCAGAAGTCTAGGCGTGAATGTGATGAATGAGAAATCGGCCAGATTTCCCGCATGATTACCCTTAAGGCAGACTTACACCTATGACCGATAGCTCAAAAAGCCAAAAACCAAGAATTTCCGCCCGGATCGCAGCAATTGCCGAATCCGCAACTTTAGCTGTTGATGGAAAGGCAAAGGCTCTTAAAGCGGCCGGTCGTCCAGTTATTGGCTTTGGCGCCGGCGAACCAGATTTTCCAACACCTGATTACATTGTCCAATCTGCAATTGATGCTGCAAGCAAAGTTGCAAGCCATCGATATACACCAACACCAGGTCTACCAGAACTTCGCGATGCCATCGTTGCAAAAACAAAACGCGATAGCGGTTATGAAATTACTGCTGACCAAGTATTGGTAACAAATGGTGGCAAGCAGGCGGTTTATCAAGCATTCGCCACTATCGTTGATAAAGGCGATGAGGTTTTATTGCCTGCTCCATATTGGACAACTTATCCAGAAGCAATCAAATTAGCTGGTGGCGTACCAGTTGAAGTATTTGCAGATGAAACTCAAAATTATTTAGTAACGGTCGAACAACTTGAGGCAGCACGAACCGAAAAAACTAAAGCTCTACTCTTCTGCTCTCCTTCGAATCCAACCGGATCGGTTTATTCCGAAGCGCAGACAAAAGCGATTGGTGAATGGGCGCTAAAACACGGCATCTGGGTAATCACTGATGAAATTTATGAGCACCTGGTTTATGACGGCGCAAAAGCAACTTCAATTTGTGTAGCGGTACCGGCGCTTGCTGATACTTGCATCATTCTAAATGGCGTTGCAAAAACTTATGCGATGACTGGTTGGCGCGTAGGTTGGATGATTGGGCCAAAGGATGTAATCAAAGCGGCGACCAATTTACAATCGCACTTAACTTCAAACGTTAATAACGTGGCGCAAAGAGCTGCAATTACCGCACTTACAAATGATTTAAGTGCAGTACATGAAATGGGAGTTGCATTTAATCGCCGACGTAAATTAATCGTAGATCTCTTGAATGAAATTCCTGGGTTTGAATGCCCAACTCCTGAAGGTGCTTTCTATGTCTATCCATCCGTAAAGGGTGCGCTGAATAAGACTTATCGCGGGAAGACTCCAAAGACTTCAAGCGAATTAGCAACGCTTATTCTTGAAGAGGTAGAGGTAGCTGCGGTGCCAGGCGAAGCATTTGGACCATCTGGATATCTTCGCTTTAGCTATGCCACCAGCGATGATGATATTAAAGAAGGTATTGCTCGTATTAAGAAGTTAATTACCGAAGCTTAACCAAGGGTTAGGCCTACCAGGTTTACCTCTGGTACCAAATCAATTCCAAACTTTAACTTCACGGCATCCTTTACTTGCATTGCCAGCGCAGCAATATCCGCCGCCTTCGCATTACCCGGATTAGTAATTGCCAAAACATGTTTACCTGAGATTGCTGCGCCATTAAATTTCTGACCTCTAGAGATGCCGCTATTTTCAATTAACCAAGCCGCGCTAGTTTTAAAAGTGCCATCTCCTTGGGGATATTTCGGTGCACCTTCTGGAATTAAATTTTCAGAAACTATTGGATTGGTAAAAAAGGACCCGGCCGAGAAAGTATCTGGATCGCTTGGATTTAATAACATACCTTTTCGGTCACGAATTCTTAGCACTGCTTCACGAGTTTTAATTACATCTGCTTTTTGACCTACTTCAATTCCAAGTTCAGTCGCCAATTCAGCGTAAGTAATCGGATCGGTCAGTTCACCGCGACGTAAATTAAATTGCACTTCAAGTACTACGTAACGACCTGGATTCTTTTTAAAAACGGAATCTCGATAAGCAAATTCACATTCTTGATTGGTAAAAGTTTTTAGAGCTTTTGTTTGGCGATCATAAGTTCGAACCCGCATCACAAATTCGCTTATTTCATGCCCATATGCACCAATATTTTGTATCGGTGCGGCACCTACTGTGCCGGGAATTCCAGATAAAGTCTCAAGCCCTGCCCAGCCACGTTCAATTGTGGTTGCAACCAAATCATCCCAATTTTCACCAGCACCGATATTTAGCGTTGCACCGCTACAAGCATCTACCTCCGCGGCAACTTTATTGTTTGCAATTTGAATTACCGTACCGGGAAAACCAGTATCGCTGATTAAAACATTGCTGCCGCTACCTAAAATCAATATTGGGTTATCTCCCGCTGCTTCAATTGCCGCAATAATTTCTGCTTCATTTGCAGCTTTTATAAAATCATTTGCAGGTCCACCAACCCGAAGCGTCGTGTGTTTGCTGAGCTCTTCAGACATCACTTAAGCTTTCGAAACAATCGCGCGAGCCATGCCTAAAACTTTAACGCCAGCGCTTGTGGCATTTAAATCAAGGCGCACCTTTCCGTCCGGAAAAACTTCTCCGATGGTGGCGGTGACAGTTAAGTCGACCTTTTCGCCAGCTGGCACTATTACTGGTTTAGTAAAACGGGCGCTGTATTCCTTTACCTGCCCACTACCACCGGCCCAGTCCGCTGCATATTGGCCCACTAATCCCATTGTTAACATGCCATGTGCAATCACATTTGGTAAACCAACTGATTTCGCGAAATCTTCATTTTGATGAATTGGATTTTGATCGCCTGATGCATCTGCATATTGTTTTAATAGCGCTCTATCAATATAAAACACTCGCTCTGGAAGAGCTGTGCCAACTTCAATGTTCATGCGCGCACCACCAAAGTCGACCAATTAGTTATCGCTAATTTTCCATTAACGTACAAATCGCTTCGCGCAGTAACGAATTCATTACCTGCCATCTGCTTATAACCTTCAAGCGTTGAATCACAACGGACGACATCGCCTGCCTTTAATGGTTGGTGAATTTCAAATTTCTGATCGCCATGAACAATGCGATCCCAATTGACTCCAACTTCAGGCGAAGTTAAAACGTTTTGTGATTGATCCAAAGAGATTCGAATTGAAAAAGTTGGTGGCGCAATGGAGGTATCTGTTTCTCCGAGCACAGCACAGAATGCATCGATTTCAGATTGTGTAATTGAGACTTCCGCGCCTTTAAAGGTGCGCCCGATCGCGTCGGGATTGATCATTAGCGAGTTTCGCGGTGAAGAGTTGAAGCCTTGCAACGTGGGCAGAACTTCTTAAGTTCCATGCGATCTGGATCGTTGCGGCGGTTCTTCTTTGTGATGTAGTTGCGTTCTTTGCAATCAACGCATGCCATGGTGATCTTTGGACGAACGTCCGCGCTCTTGCTTGCCATGGTTTTACTCCTTGTTAGTAATTCAGAAGCGCAAGGTTACTTGCACATCGTTAGTTTTCAAAAATCTTGGTAGCGAGGGCGGGATTTGAACCCACGACACAGCGATTATGAGCCGCTTGCTCTACCAAGCTGAGCTACCCCGCCAAGACTTACTGCCTTTATTACCGTTATTAAGTTTTCTTCCTTACGGAGAGCCCCCCACCGGAATCGGACCGGTGACCTTTTCCTTACCATGGAAACGCTCTACCGACTGAGCTAGGGGGGCTGGTCACTATTTCTAGCGGGCTTAGATTACCCGCACTTTTATTATGTGCGAAATCGTTGCCTATTAAGCGTTCTGATTAGCCTTTTTTGCGCGAGAAGCAGAACGTGCACGTTCGCCTTGATCCAGAATTACTTTACGGATACGAACAACTGCGGGCGTTACTTCAACGCATTCGTCTTCGCCGCAAAATTCAAGAGCGCCTTCCATATTTAACTTCTTTGGTGGAATCAACTTCTCGGCTTCATCAGAACCAGATGCGCGCATATTGGTTAACTTCTTTTCACGAACTGCATTAACGTCCATGTCATCCGCACGTGAATTTTCGCCGATCACCATGCCTTCATAAACTTCCATACCTGGTTCGATAAAAATTGTGCCGCGTTCTTGGATTGCGGCAATTGCATAAGATGTTGCAACGCCACGACGATCAGCTACTAATGAACCTGTTGGACGGGTACGTAATTCACCGTGCCATGGTTCGTAACCATCAAACACATGGTGAAGTAAACCGGTACCACGAGTTTCAGTTAAGAACTCGGTGCGGAATCCAATAAGGCCACGTGACGGAACGCGCCAATCTAAACGAATCCAACCGGTGCCGTGATTAACCATCTGTTCCATGCGACCTTTGCGCAGCGCCATCAATTGTGTGATGACACCCAAATAATCTTCAGGGCAATCGATTGTTAAACGCTCCATCGGTTCATGAAGTTTTCCATCAACTGTTTTTGTAACAACTTGTGGCTTACCAATTGTTAATTCAAAACCTTCGCGCTTCATAATTTCAACTAGCACTGCAAGCTGAAGTTCACCACGTCCTTGAACTTCCCAAGCATCTGGTCGCTCAGTGTTGTTGATGCGTAATGAAACGTTACCGATTAATTCTTTATCCAAGCGATCTTTAACTTGGCGGGCAGTTAGCAACTTGCCTGATTGGCCAGCTAAAGGAGAGGTATTAATACCAATAGTCATGGAAATTGATGGATCATCAACAGTAATTAGTGGCAGCGCATGTGGATCTTCGGCATCTGCCAAAGTTTCGCCCAAAGTAATGGTTTCGATACCAGCAATCGCAATGATGTCACCAGGGCCAGCTTTTTCAGCTGGCACGCGCTCAAGCGCTTCAGTCATCAAAAGCTCGGAAATCTTTACCTTTGCAATAGTGCCATCTGTTTTAATCCAAGAAACAGTCTGACCTTTAGAGATTTCACCTTCATGTACACGACAAAGAGCAAGACGACCCAAGTATGGAGATGAGTCCAAGTTTGTAACGTGCGCTTGCAGTGGAGCGCCTTCGTGATATTTAGGAGCTGGGATAGTTTCATAAATAACATCAAATAGCGCATCTAAATTATCTGCATCTGGCATGCCACCATTATCTGGGCGATTTGTGGAAGCTCGTCCTGCTTTTGCTGATGCATAAACAATTGGGAAATCAATTTGATCTTCACGTGCATCTAAATCAAGGAACAACTCATAAGCTTCATCAACTACTTCTGCAATACGTGAATCTGGTCTATCAACTTTGTTGATTACCAAAATAACTGGCAAATTCTTTGAAAGCGCTTTACGGAGCACAAAACGGGTCTGAGGTAGTGGACCTTCTGAAGCATCAACTAAAAGAATTACACCATCGACCATTTCTAGTCCGCGTTCCACCTCTCCACCGAAATCTGCGTGGCCAGGTGTATCAATAATGTTAATGACTTTGTCACCACGTTTAACCGCAGTGTTCTTTGCAAGAATGGTGATGCCCTTTTCGCGTTCGAGATCCATCGAATCCATCATGCGGTCTTGGCCCTCTTCTTGCTTCTTGTGAGCCGCAAAAGCGCCAGACTGCCACAACATCGCATCAACTAGTGTGGTCTTTCCATGGTCAACGTGCGCAATGATTGCCACGTTACGAAGTTCGTCGCGGCTCTTTAGTGTTAAACCTTTTAAATGCTCTTGTTTTTTATACATTAAATCTAAACTCCACAACGTCGCCATCTTGCATTACATAGTCTTTGCCTTCCATGCGCACTTTGCCATGTTCTTTGGCTGCTTGCATGGAACCGAACTCCACCAAATCTGCAAAATGAACTACTTCTGCTTTGATGAAACCTTTTTGGAAATCGGTGTGAATCACACCGGCTGCAACAGGTGCAGTGTCGCCTTTATGAATAGTCCAAGCGCGTGCTTCTTTTGGACCCGCTGTTAAATAAGTTTGCAGACCAAGATTCTTAAAACCAACTCGTGCAAGTGTGGTTAAGCCTGGCTCTGATAAACCAATTGATTCCAGAAGTTCTTGGGCGTCTTCTTCTGGAAGTTCGGCAAGTTCTGCTTCAGTTTTAGCATCTAAGAAAATTGCTTCAGATGGTGCAACTAGCGCTTGCAGCTTTTCACGGAGCGCTTTGTCATTTAACTCTGCGGCATCGACATTGAATACGTACAAGAATGGCTTAGCAGTTAAAAGGTGAACTTCTTTCAAAATTTCCAAATCAAGGCCGGCGGTAGAAATTGGTTTACCGGCTTCAAGAACTGCGTTAGCTTTCTTTAATTCTTCAAGTAGCGCTTGCTTCTCTTTATTCTGCTTCGCCTCTTTTTCGATTCGCGGCATCTGCTTTTCAATACTCTGTAAATCTGCGAGCGCTAATTCGGTATTAATAGTTTCCATGTCGCTTGCAGGATCGATGCGACCATCAACGTGGACCACATCACCATCAGTAAAGACTCGTATAACTTGGCAGATGGCATCTGTTTCGCGGATGTTGGCTAAGAATTTATTGCCAAGGCCCGCACCTTCAGATGCGCCTTTTACGATTCCGGCGATATCTACGAATGAGACAGTCGCAGGCAGAATCTCTTTAGAGCCAAAGATCTCAGCTAACTTCTTAAGGCGCTCATCCGGCACTCCCACAACGCCAACGTTTGGTTCGATGGTGGCGAATGGATAGTTAGCTGCCAAGACATTGTTCTTAGTCAGCGCATTAAAAAGGGTCGACTTTCCAACGTTTGGTAGTCCGACGATTCCGATTGAGAGGCTCACGAGGAGTAGAGCCTACGCGTAAATGTCAGTGGCTCTTGCCATGATTGCCCCATGCAGACGGCAATTGTGATGCTTTTAATCGGTTTAGCGCTAGGCGCTGCCCTTGGATATTTGATTGGGCTTCGCAAAAGCCCGGCTGTTGATATCTCTGCACAGTTAAATCAGCGCGATACATCTTTAGAGATGAAGACATCACTCGAAGAGCTCTCAAAGAAAGTTACTGCACTTAGCACGCAGACTGCAGAGGCTGATAAAGCTCGCGCAACTGCAGATGCCGCTCTCAAACAAGAGCTCACAAATATGGCCTCTATTAATACCAATTTATTAAATCAATCCACCAAGTTGGCAGGTGCGCTCGCAAGTTCGCAGACCCGCGGTAAATATGGCGAAGCTCAACTCGAATCACTACTTGAATCAGCTGGATTGATTGAAGGTGTTCATTACGAAGTCCAACGTGGCACTACCAACTCTGAAGGTGTGGCCGGAATTCCCGATGTAAAGATCTCTATGCCTGGCGGGCTAGATATTTATATCGATTCCAAATTTCCATTTGCAAATTACTTCTCCGCTATCGAAAGTGATAACTCTGAAGAGCGTGCGCGATTAATGAAGCTGCATGCCGATGATTTACTAAGACACATCAATGATTTAGCAAAGCGCAAATATGCGAATATTGCAGGATCGGCCAATTTCGTAGTGGTATTCGCGCCATTTGAATCCATTTTGGCTGAAGCGTTAATTGCCAATAAGAATTTACTTCAGGATGCATTCGATAAGAATGTCACCGTTGCTACCCCATCAAATATGTTGGCCCTACTTCGCACAGTAAGCATGGGTTATTCACGTAGCCAATTGGCAGAGAATGCTCATAATATTCAAATTGTGGCTGGCAAATTGGTAGATAAGATTTCAACTGCACACGAACATATTGATACTTTGGGTAAGCGAATCCTTTCAACTGCAACTGCATTTAATCAGATGGTCGGAACCGTAGGTTCGGCAGTTACCAAAGATGTAAATGAGATGATTGATTTGGGTCTACCTAACAACCAGTTAGAAACACCGAAACTTATTAATCCGGAGGTGCGTTCTATCTCCGGCGGCAGCAAGATGAGCGATTTTATTGATGTAGAGGCGGATGAATAATGGTTTCCAACATGAATCTTGACAACACACTTAAAGTCTTAAATAAGATTAAATTAAAGAAAGAGGGCGTAGCTACCCTGCAAGCTTTCTTCATTTTCTTCTTCGCATCAATCGAACATTTGATTCGCAGAGATTATGGAATTGTTACCGGCGTAATCATTTTGGCGATGTTTATTCTTGGTAATCGCTTTGGCAGAGATGGCGTTGCCTATGTTGCTGTAGTTACGCCACCGCTTGCCTTTGGCGCAACCGCACTTTTTTGGGCTTTAATTTCTTACAACATCAGAATTATGAAAGTTGGACTTGAATTAATTGGTTCGCTTGCATCGGTTGCACCATGGTTAATACTTGGCGCGATTTATGGTTGGTATACCTTCTTGCATCAGCGTGCTCAAAAGCGCATCGCCACAGCACGCGCCCGCGCTTAAATTA
>JACCDZ010496283.1_pt1 | contig 10383 bp, 7 predicted proteins | sample 7449551 | NCBI WGS metagenome assembly JACCDZ01 (sample SAMN15323452, study PRJNA562643) | freshwater metagenome | isolation source: river surface water | place: USA:Blue River Watershed | collected 2017-08-18
CAAGGTGAACGCCGAAGCGCGACGACGTGAATTTACAGGGGACGAGTTCATGTGAATCAGGTGATGGGCCGGGGCACATCCGACTATCGAACCCAAGACCACCTGCTTGAACGAAAAGACTAACGCGGGGCGGAGGGAACTAAGGCCGGGGCGCCGAAAGGGGTAATTTTCTGCGGTGATGAAATAATCATCAGCCCGACGCCCGGAGGGTAAGCCACGATAAATCTTACAGTCCGCTCGATCCTTTAAAACCTGATTTACCTTTAAACGAAAGCATCTTACGAGAAAAGGAGTATAAACAACCCCCAGACCCATAAACGACGGGTGAGACGAAAACCCAATGGGCCTAGACCTCGCCCGTGCGGGCACGGGCGAGAAGGAAATCCTTAAGCCCAAACACCCTCGATGTTTTTATAAAAAACCTCGTCCGAGGTTTTAAAATGGGGCGGTCAACGGGATTCGAACCCGCGACCCCAAGAATCACAATCTTGTGCTCTAACCAACTGAGCTATGACCGCCGTGGGAGGGGAGGAGGCTCAAGAGCGAAACGCGTCTGTCAACCCTTCTTCTGCATTCACAGCCATTGCCCTTTGCAAGGCCGCCTCCGGATGCTCTTCGCCGCATGTTCGCCCTGAAAAAAATCCTCGGCCACCTCCTGATGCCGCTGCCCCTGGCCCTCGCGATTCTGGGCCTCGCCCTGTGGGCCGCCGCGCGGCGTCGCCCGGGGACGGCCCGCGCGCTTCTGCTTCTCGGCTGGCTGCTCCTCGCCGTCTGCGGCAACCGCGGCTTCTCCACCGCGCTCACTTTGTCATTGGAAAACCACTACAGTCCCGCGCCGGCGGCGCCGCTTCGCGCCCCCCCGCCGGACGAGCCCGCGGCCTTCGCCCCCGAGGACTGGCCGGAGGGATTGCGCGCGGCGGGGTTCGTCGCGGTGCTCGGAGGCGGGCACGGCGACGCGGACACGCTCCCCGCCGGACAACGCCTCAGTCCCTCCGCGCGCGCCCGGTTGATCGAGGGGATCCGGCTCGCGCGCGCCCTGCCCGAAGCCTGGCTTGTGCTGTCCGGACCGCCCGACCACGGCGGTTCCGACCCGAATGAGGAGACCCCGTCCCACGCCCGGATCCTCGCCGACGCGGCGGGGGAGCTCGGCTTTCCCCGAAGCCGGATCGTCGAGATCGACACCGCGCGCGACACGGCGGAGGAAATCTCCGCGCTGCGTCGCCTCGCGGGCGACGAGACGGTCGCGCTGGTCACCTCGGCCTGGCATCTGCCACGAGCGATGGATCTGGCGCGACACGAGAAACTCGCCGCCTTCCCCTGCCCCGCCGACTACCTGGCCGGTCGGGACCGGACGCCCGGCGCGACGGCGTGGCTCGACTGGGATTCCGAGTCGTTGACCAACAGCACCCGCGCCTGGCGCGAATATCTCGGCCAAGCCTGGGTCCGGTTGGTCGCCTGGTGGCGGCGTTGAGCGCCACGGATCCGCGAGGTCGGGAATCATCGGCCCGCTTTTCGCCTTCGCCCGTCCGGACGCGCAAGCGTCCGCGGCCGGATCACCGCGTCGAGACGCATCCCACCCACGTGATCCGCGCGCCGGCCGAGCGCCTCAGGCCGCGTCCTTCGCCTCGCTCGGAGGATTCTCGATGCTTCCGGCCGCCGCCTTGCCCCCGGACGACTTGCGCCTGAGCTGCGGACGACGCTTGCCGGCGACCACCGAGGCGTCGATCACCACCTCCGCCACGTCGTCGCGGGTCGGCAGCTCGAACATCACCTCGAGCATGAGCTGCTCGAGGATGGAGCGCAGGGCGCGCGCGCCGGTCTTGAGCGTGATCGCCTTTTGCGCGATCGCGCGCACCGCGTCGGGAGTGAAACGCAGGTTCACGCCGTCCATCGCGAAAAGCTTCGAGTATTGCTTCACGAGCGAGTTTTTCGTCTCGAGCAACACCTTCTCCAGATCCGCGAGCTTCAGCGGCGCGAGCACGGACACGACCGGCAATCGGCCGATGAACTCGGGGATCATGCCGAAACGCACCAGATCCTCCGGGGCCAGCGAACGCATCAGGGCCTCCGCCGCTTCGTCTTCGCCGTCCGCGGCCCCGACCGTCGCGGCCGCGGCGGCGCGGGCCTGCGCGCCGAAGCCGATGCCGCGCGCGCCGAGGCGACGCTGCACGATCGAATCGAGGCCGACAAAGGCGCCGCCGCAGATGAAAAGGATGTTCTGAGTGTTCACCTGCACCAGCTCCTGGTTCGGGTGCTTGCGACCGCCCTGGGGCGGCACGTTGCAAACCGTGCCTTCGAGAATCTTGAGCAAGGCCTGCTGCACGCCCTCGCCGGAGACGTCGCGGGTGATCGAAACGTTTTCCGTCTTACGCCCGATCTTGTCGATCTCGTCGATGTAGACGATGCCGCACTCGGCGCGGCGCACGTCGTAGTTGGCGTTTTGGAGGAGACGCAGGACGACGTTCTCCACGTCCTCGCCGACGTAGCCGGCCTCGGTGAGGGTGGTCGCGTCGGCGATCGCGAAAGGCACGTCGAGCACGCGCGCGAGCGTGCGGGCGAGGAGCGTCTTGCCCGAGCCCGTCGGGCCGCAAAGCAGCACGTTGCTCTTCTCGACCTCCACGTCGTTGAACTCCGGCGCGAGCGTGTTGGTCGCGCGATCGGGCGAGCCCGCGGCGAAGGTGAGACGCTTGTAGTGGTTGTAGACCGCGACCGAGAGCACCTTCTTCGCGTGGTCCTGGCCGATCACGTGCTCGTCGAGCGCGCGCTTGATCTCGGAGGGCTTAGCCAGCCGGAAAACCGGACGCTGGTCGACCGCCGGCGTGGCGGCCTCGCGGTCGATGATGGTTTTGCAGACGTTCACGCAGGCGTCGCAGATGTAGACGCTCGGTCCGGCGATGATCTTCCGGACCTCGGACTGCGACTTGCCGCAAAAGGAGCAGAGATTGACGCGCGTTGCCTTGGCCATCGGCCATCAGCCTGTCCATCCGCGCCTTTCAGGGAAGTCCTAAAGCGCTGCAATAACACTCACCCGCGCCTCCCGGAGCCAAGCCCGGGACGGATCAACGGTCCCGCCCCGGACCGCTCCCCGGGAATATCCGGTCCGCGCCGATCTCCGCCAAGGTCGCGCAACCGCACAGCGCCATCGTCGCCTCCAGCTCCGCGCGCAGGAGGTGCAAAACATGCGCCACGCCCAAGGCCCCCGCCGCGGCGAGGCCGTGCACCACCGGACGCCCGACCAACACACCCCGCGCGCCCGACGCGAGGGCCTTGAACACGTCCGTCCCGCGCCTCACCCCGCCGTCGAGCAAAACCGGCGCCCGCCCGCCCGCCGCCGCCACGATCTCCGGCAAGACCTCGATCGTCGCCGGCACGGTGTCGAGCGTCCGCCCCCCGTGGTTCGAAACGATCAGCCCGTCGGCCCCCTCGGCCAGGGCCCGCGCCGCGTCTTCCGCCGCCAACACGCCCTTCACCCAGATCGGCAAACGCGTGATCGATCGCAGCCAGACGAAATCATCCCAGGTCGCCGCGGTCGCCGCCAAGGCTCCGGCCAGCAACGGGCTTTCGCCCAAAGGCGCGGCCGCGACCTCCGGCGCGCGCAACCCGCGGAGGTTCACGGCCTCCACCTCGGGCGGCAGTTTGAAACCCGCCCGCCATTCGCGGTGCCGCACACCGCTCACCGGCGCGTCCACCGTCACCACGAACGCCCCGCAACCCGCGCCTTCCGCCCGCCGGACCAGACGCTCGAGAAACGCGCGATCCGGATAAAGATAGAGCTGCATCCACCAGCCCGCCCGCGCCTCCGCCGCGATAGTTTCCAGCTCCACGCTCGCCTGCGCGCTCACCACCAATCCCGCCCGCGCCGCCCCCGCGCCGAGCGCGGTCGCACGCTCGCCCTCCATATGCGCGAGACGTTGATAAGCCACGGGCGCGACGAGGATCGGGTGCTCGAACGTCCGCCCCGCGAGCGTCACCCGCGTATGCCCGCCGGCCAGCGACCGAAGCACACGCGGACGCAGCCGCAGACGATCAAAGGCCGCGCGATTCTCCCGCGACGTGATCTCGTCCGCCGCGCCGCCCTCGAGATAGGCCCAGGCCCCCGGCGTCATGCGCTCGCACGCCAACGGGGCGTAGTCGGTCACGGCGACGATCTCGGGCGGAATGCGATTCAAGGGGGGCGACATGCTGAAAAAGGGGATGCGCGCAGGCTTCGAAAACTCAGCCAAAGGCGGAGGAGGTCTGCGCCTGGCGGCAGGCTTGCTGGCGATTGGAAAAATGCTCCACCAAGGCGCTCAACTCGCGCAAGCGCACGCGCCGCGACTCGCCCCCCTCGCCCGCCAGCGTCTCAAAGCCGCCCTGCAAAATCTCCTGACGGGCGACTTCCGCCGCCACCCGCGCGGTCTCGAGGCGCTCCGCCCCGGCGCCATCGCCCCACCTGCGCAAAAAACCCGCCAAGGCCTCGGGCGCCGCACGATGCCACCACCACGCCCCGAACTCGAAAAGTCGCGACGCGGTCGCCTCCGGATTCACCGACGCCCCCGGACGTCCGGCGTCCGTCCACGACGCGCAGGCGGCCAGCCCTTCCTCCACCCGCGCAAACAGCTCCCTCCGCTCCGCCTCGTCGAGTTCCTCCCCGCCGACGATCCGTCTCGCTTGGGCCACGCAAAGCGCATGGCTCGCGCGCAGCCCCGTCTCCAGCGCCACAAAATCCCGGTCCGCCTCCGGAGCCGCCGTCCTCGCCGCTTCGCGCCACGCCGCGCGCGCCGCGGTCATCTCGCCTCGCGCCTCGTGCCACGCGGCCAGATTGAACCAGGCTCCGGCCAGATTTCTCCGCGCCGCCGCCTGCCCCGCCTCCGCCGCGAGGAACAACGCCTCGATCGCGCGCCGCAGACAACGCCCCTGCTCATGCCTGCCCGTCTCGTCCGGCCACCCGAGAGCCGACGCCGCGGCGCGGTTCAACCACGCCGCCCCCATCATCGCCGCCGATTCCCCTCGAATCTCCGCGGCCATCCCGCGATTCGCGATCGCCAAGGCCTCGTCGTAGCTGCGCGCCGCCTCCCGCGCCTGCTCCGGCGAGCCCGACGCCAGCAACGCGTTGCCCCGGTTCATCCACAAAAGCGCTCTCAGCCTTCCGCGCTCACGCTCGCCGGCCACGCCCCCGGCCACGCCCCCGGCCTCGTCCCGCCCGGCGTCGCGGGCAACCGCCCGGGCCAGCTCCGCCAATCCCGCGTCGTGGCTGCGCACCGCCTCGCGCAGATCGCCCTCCGAGCGCCCCGATTCCAAAATCTGCCCGCGCCGCAGCCAGACGCGCGCCCGGTCCGCCTCGCACGCCTCGACCAGCCTGCCCAAGGCCTCGTCGCAAAGTGCCACCGCGGCCGCGACGCCCTCCCGCCCCCCGCGACGCCAACAGGCGTCCGCCTCGGCCAAGAGTTCACCCACCCCGGCCTTAGCCGCGGCCGATCCGTCCAGCGCATGTGGGGTCTCTTCCAAACTCATGAAATTGAGACCCAATCCCAAAAAGATCCTTGCGTCGATGATAAAGAGTCTCAATCGCTTTTCATCTCATCGCCGTCATGCCTACCTTCATCGCTTCCGAAGAATCTGCCAATCAAGGGACTTGCCTCAATTTCAGCCGCTCGCTCGCCCGTAGCCTGGCTTGGGTGCCGACCCTTTTTGCCGCCGGCGGTATCAATGCGCAGACCACGGAAAACGCCCCCTCCACCCCGGCTTCCGCCCCCAATGGCAAAGACGACGTTGTCGAACTGGAGACGCTCGAGGTCCAAGGCCAACGCGAGAACAGCCCGCTCTCGTCCCCCAAATACACCCAGCCCTTGGTCGACGTCCCCCAGACCATCACCGTCATCCCGCGCAGCGTGATGGACCAGCAGGGCGCGACCACGCTTCGCGACGTTCTCCGCAACACCCCGGGCATCACGTTCCAGGCCGGCGAAGGCGGCACCGCCAGCGGCGACCAGATGACGATCCGCGGCTTCGACGCCCGCAACGACATCGCCGTCGACGGCATCCGCGACGCCGGCACCTTCACCCGCGACGCCTTCAACCTGGAGCAGGTCGAGGTCGCCAAGGGCCCCTCGTCCACCCAATCCGGTCGCGGCTCGACCGGCGCCAACGTCAATCTCGTCAGCAAGACGCCCAAGCTCGAGTCCTTCCGCGCCGGCACGCTCGGCGTCGGCACCGACGACTACCGCCGCGCCACCGTCGACATCAACGAGGACCTCTCCTCGCGCTCCACCATCCCCGGCACCGCCGTCCGCCTCAACGCCATGGCCCAGGAGTCCGGCGTCGCCGGTCGCGACATCGTCGAGAACAAGCAATGGGCCGTCGCGCCCTCTCTCGCCTTCGGCCTCGGCACGCCGACCCGCGCCACCCTCTCCTACCTCCACGCCGAGCAGGACAACATCCCCGACTACGGCATCCCGTGGGTGCCCGTCATCGCGGGCACCACCACCGGCGTCACGCCGTCGCTCGGCACGCCCGGCGGCCAGCCCAACGTCGACCAGAGCAACTGGTATGGCCTCGTCGAACGCGACTACGAGAAGATCATCAACGACTCCGTCACCGGCACCGTCGAGCGCGACCTCGGCGCCAACACCACCCTGCGCAACACCACCCGCTACGCCCGCACCGAACGCGATTCCGTCATCACCGCCCCGCGCTTCGTCGTGACCGGCGGCGTCGTCCAACCCCTTGTTCGCCGCAACGACGAGAAGTTCCGCGATCAGGTCGACGACATCTCGGCCAACGCCACCAACCTCCGCACCACCTTCGACACCGGCCCGGTCGCGCACACGCTCTCCACCGGCCTCGACCTCTCGCGCGAGACTTCCCTCGCCTACACCCGCGTCCAGACGCCCGACGACGCGCTTCCCACCAGCGCCTTCGATCCCGACCCCTACCAGCCCTACACCGCCGTCATCTCCCGCAACGGCGCCTTCACCGACGTCGAGGCCGAGACCGTCGGTCTCTACGTCTTCGACACCGCCGAGATCACCGACTGGCTCGAGCTCACGGGCGGCGTCCGCTTCGATCACTTCGAGGCCGACGTCCGCGATGATCGCCGCGCCCAGACCACCGGCACCGGCGCCGGCACCTACTCCCGCATCCGCACCAACGACGACATGGTGAGCTGGAAGGGCGGCGTCGTATTCAAGCCCCGCCCCAACGGTTCGATCTTCATCGGCCGCGGCACATCCTTCAACCCGTCCGCCGAAGGTCTCGCAGTCACCCCCGCCAACGCCAAGGTCGACCCCGAGAAGAGCGAAAGCACCGAGATCGGCACCAAGTGGGATCTCTTCAACCGCCGCCTCAACGTCTCCGCCTCGATCTTCCGCACCGAAAAGACCAACGCCCGCACCACCGATCCCACCACCGGCGACGTGGAGCTCGACGGCGAGCAACGCGTCGACGGCTTCGAGCTCGGCCTCGGCGGCAACATCACCAAGGAGTGGAACGTCTTCGCCGGCTACACCTACATGGACAGCGAGGTCCTCTCCTCCCGCAATCCGCTCGAGGTCGGCTCCGACGTGCCGCGCACCCCGCAACATTCCTTCAACGTCTGGACCGCCTACGAACTGCCCTTCGGCCTCACCCTCGGCGGCGGCGCCCAATACATGGACAAGGTCGACCGCAGCACCACCACGACCAACCAATACGCCCCGGGCTTCACGCTCTGGAACGCGATGGCGTCCTACGAGGTGAACAAGCACTTCAGCCTCCGCCTCAACGCCAACAACCTCTTCGACGAGGCCTACGTCGATCGCGTCGGCGGCGGCCACTACGTCCCCGGCGCCGGACGCACCTTCATCCTCACCGGCGTCTTCGCGTTCTAAAACGCCCCCCGCCGACTCGTAGCGGAACGGCGGAGCCGTTTCGCCTTCGCATTCGCCCCGTTTCGCTCCTCTCCCGGCTTCCCTCCCCGTCCCCGCCCGTCCCCATCCCCGCCACCACCCGTCCACGCGCCACGCCCCCCCGGATTGCGTCACCCAATGGGTTACGCAATCCGGGCGCTCAGCCCCTCGCGCTCGGCACCTCGTTCCCCGCAGCTCTCTCTCGGCTCTCTGCACAAATGATCCACGCCATTCCCGACGTTCTCAGCCCCGCCCAGGTGGCGGAGGCGCGCGCCCTCCTCGACTCCGCCGACTGGGTCGACGGCAAGGGCACCGCCGGCCACCAGGCCGTCCACGTGAAGGACAACATGCAGTTGCCCGTCACGTCTCCCGTCGCCCGCCAGGTCGGCGACCTGATCCTGAAGGCCCTTCACGCCAACCCGCACTTCGTCGCCGCCGCGCTCCCGCTGCACATCCTTCCGCCGATGTTCAACCGCTACTCCGGCGGCCAGCAGTTCGGCTCCCACGTCGACGGCTCCATCCGCCAGATCCCAGGCACCGCCCAGCGCATCCGCACCGATCTCTCGTGCACCCTCTTCTTCGCCAACCCCGACGAATACGACGGCGGCGAACTCGTCATCGAGGACACCTACGGCGCCAAAAGTGTGAAGCTGCCCGCCGGCCACATGATCTTATACCCGGGCACCAGCCTCCACCACGTGAAACCCGTCACGCGCGGCGCCCGTCTGTGTTCATTCTTCTGGGTCCAAAGCATGATCCGCGACGACCACCAGCGCCGCCTCCTGCTCGATCTCGACGTCTCCATCCAACAGCTCGGCCCCGAGCTCGCCACCCATCCCGCCACCGTCCGACTCACCGGCGTCTACCACAACCTCCTCCGCCACTGGGCCGAGCTCGGCTGATCCGTTTTCCCAACCCCTTTCGGGCGCCGCTTGGTCGCGACGCCCGTCTCCTAGGTCGTTAAAGTCACGGCCGCCGGGTTTGGTCGCCCGGCGGCCACCTTGTTTTCAACAACTCCGCCGCTCCGATTTTTCCGGCCTTCCGTCCTCTCTCGCTCTGCCCTCTGTCGCTCCGTCGCTCTCTCCCGATGCGCCTGCTCCGCTCCACCTTCTTCTGGCTCCACCTCGCCGCCGGCCTCGTCTGCGGCGCCGTCATCCTCGTCATGTCCTTCACCGGCGCCGTCCTCGCCTTCGAGGGCGAGATCGTCGCCTGGGCCGAACGCGACGTGCGCCGCGTCGAGCCGCCCGCCGGCTCCGCCGCCGTGGCCCTCCCGCTCGACGAGCTCCTCGCCCGGGCCCGGGACGCCGCCACCGATCCCGACGCCGAGTCCGCCCCGCGCGTCACCGGCGTCACCGTCACCTCCGACCCGCGCGACGCCGTAGCCGTCAACTTCGGCCGCGAGCTCGGCGTGTATTATGTAAACCCCTACACCGGCGAGGCCCGCGTCCCCGCCACGACCCGCACCCACGACTTCATGCACCTGATGGAGGACTGGCACCGCCGCCTCGCCGCCACCGGCGACCACCGCGAGACCGGCCGCGCCATCACCGGCGCCTCCAACGCCGCCTTCCTCTTCCTCGCCGTCTCCGGCCTCTGGATCTGGTGGCCCCGCAAGTGGACCCTCCGCGCCCTCAAGCCCTCCCTCTGGTTCACCGGCGCCCAGGGCAAGGCCCGCGACTGGAACTGGCACAACGTCCTCGGTTTTTGGTTCCTCCCCGTGATCGTCGTCCTAAGCGCCACCGGTATGGTCATCTCCTACCGCTGGGCCTCCGATCTCGCCTTCCGCGTCGTCGGCGAAACCCCGCCCGCCACGCCCGGCCCCGCCGCCCCCGCGCAGGAGTTCAAGATCGAGCGCCCCGAGGGCGCCAAAAAACTCACCTACGCCGAGGCCCTCGCCCGCATCCAAACCACCTCGCCCGGTTGGACCGAGATCACCCTCCGCGAGGGCCTGCCCCCGCGCCGCGGCGCGGGCCCCGCCGCCGGCGCCGCCAACTCCTCCACCGCCCCGGGACAAGGCCCCGCCGTCGGCACCGGCCAAAACGCCCAGGCCAACTCCGCGTCCTCATCCGCCTCCGCCCCCGACGCCTCCGCCGCCGGCCCACGCTCCGGCCCCCGCGACGGTTCCGGCCGCGGCGCCGGCCGCGCCCCCCAACCCTACAGCGCCAACGTCAAAGCCGACGACGGCTCCCCTGTCTTCGCCACCACCCAGCTCGTGCTCCACCCGTTCGGCGGCGAGACGCTCAGCCGCACCGGCTACGCCGACCAAAGCACCGGCCGCAAGATCCGCACCTGGCTCCGCTACCTCCACACCGGCCAGGCGCTCGGCGGGTTCGGCCAACTCCTCGCCGGCCTCGCCTGCGTCGCCGGCTGCGTCCTCGTTTATACCGGCTTCGCCCTCAGCTTCCGCCGTTTCTTTCGCCGCCGACTCAAGGAGCAAAGCGCAAGTTAGCTCACTCCCGCCGACCTTTAATAATCCCTCTCGGCAACGAACATCCTAGGATTATAGTTCAAACAAAAA
>JACCDZ011432473.1_pt1 | contig 10383 bp, 6 predicted proteins | sample 7449551 | NCBI WGS metagenome assembly JACCDZ01 (sample SAMN15323452, study PRJNA562643) | freshwater metagenome | isolation source: river surface water | place: USA:Blue River Watershed | collected 2017-08-18
GGACGTCTGCAACCTGCGCTCGCCGCAGCAGCATGTTGGTGTGGTGCACTCGTCGAACCTGTGTACCGAAATCACGCTGAACACCAACAAAGACGAAATCGCCGTCTGCAACCTGGGCTCGGTGAACCTAGTCAACCACATCGGTGCCGATGGCCTCGATCAGGCCAAGCTGCGTCGCACGGTGCGTACCGCTGTGCGCATGCTCGACAATGTTATCGACATCAACTACTACGCCGTCGAAGCCGCGCGCACCTCGAACATGCGTCATCGCCCGGTGGGCCTGGGCATCATGGGCTTCCAGGATGCGCTGTATGTGCAGAACATCGCCTACGCCAGCAACGACGCCGTGACTTTCGCCGACCGCTCGATGGAAGCGATCAGCTACTACGCCATCGAAGCCTCCAGCGAACTGGCCGCCGAGCGCGGTCGCTATTCGACCTTCGACGGTTCGCTGTGGAGCCGCGGCATCCTGCCGATCGACTCGCTGTGGGCCATTGCCGAACACCGTGGTGCCGAGTATGTGGAAGTCGATTTCAGCCAGACGCTGGATTGGGCAACGCTACGTGAGCAGGTCAAGACGGTCGGTATGCGTAATTCGAACGTCATGGCGATTGCCCCGACAGCGACCATTTCGAACATCTGCGGCGTATCGCAGTCGATCGAGCCGACCTACCAGAACCTTTACGTGAAATCGAACCTGTCCGGCGAGTTCACCGTGGTCAACCCCTACTTAGTGCATGAGCTGAAGGCTCGCGGCCTCTGGGATCCGGTCATGGTCAACGACCTCAAGTACTACGAAGGCTCGGTGCAGAAGCTCGACCGCGTGCCAGCCGACATGAAGGCCATCTACGCCACTGCGTTCGAGATTGAACCGCGCTGGCTGGTCGATGCCGGCTCACGTCGCCAGAAGTGGATCGACCAAGCCCAGTCGCTGAACCTGTACTTGGCCGAAGCTTCGGGCAAGAAGCTCGACATCACCTATCGCATGGCGTGGTACCGTGGCCTGAAAACCACCTACTACCTCCGCGCCATTGGTGCTACCGCCTCCGAAAAATCTACTGTCTCGGATGGCGCACTGAATGCCGTGAAAGCACAAATCGAAGAAATGGTCGAAGCCGCGCCAATTCCGCTGGCTTGTTCAATCGACAACCCCGACTGCGAAGCCTGTCAATAAGCGCTGGCTTAGAGGAGACACAACATGATTAGCTGGGATGACTTCAATGCCGATGAGAAACCCGCTCCGAAAGCACCGGCTGCGCCGGCAGGAGCTGCGCAAGCAGCTGCGAACATCGCAATTGCGCCGGCATCAGCAATGGCACCTGCTCAACCAGCCGCAGCAGAGCCTGCCATTCGTGGACTTGAGGCACCTGCTGCCATCGTCACTGCTGCTATCCAGCGAGTAGAGGCCGATGCGCGCGTGGCCGAAGAAGGCTCCGCACACGAGCGTGCCGCTGCAGCTCTGGCTGCGCTGGATGCGACGCCCGGCCTGGAAGATCTGGGTATGGGTGCTGGCCGCATCAGCGTGGATGACAAGCGCATGATCAACTGCCGCTCCGACCTCAATCAGCTGGTGCCGTTCAAGTACGAATGGGCCTGGCAGAAGTACCTCGACGGCTGCGCCAATCACTGGATGCCACAGGAAGTGAACATGTCGAAAGACGTGTCCATGTGGAAATCAGCCGATGGTCAGCTCACCGATGATGAGCGCCTGATCGTGATGCGCTCGCTGGGCTTCTTCTCCACCGCCGACTCGCTGGTGGCAAACAACCTGGTGCTGGCGATCTATCGTCTGATCACCAACCCGGAGTGCCGTCAGTACATTCTGCGCCAGGCATTTGAAGAAGCCATCCACACCCATGCCTACCAGTACTGCATCCAGTCGCTGGGCATTGAGGAAGGCGAAGTTTTCAACATGTACCGTGAAGTGCCGAGCGTGGCCCGCAAAGCCGCCTGGGGCCTGAAGTACACGCAAAGCCTGAGCGACCCGACCTTCAACACTGGCACCATTGAAAACGATCAGCGCCTGCTGCGCAACTTGGTTGCATTCTACTGCGTGCTCGAAGGCACCTTCTTCTATTGCGGCTTCACCCAGATCCTGTCCATGGGCCGCCGCAACAAGATGACCGGCGTTGCCGAGCAATTCCAGTACATCCTGCGCGATGAATCCATGCACGTGAACTTCGGCATCGATGTCATCAACCAGATCAAGATCGAGAATCCGCAGCTGTGGACCAAAGCTTTCCAGCTGGAAGTCACGCAAATGATCCTCGAAGGCACGCAACTGGAAGTCGAATATGCCCGTGACACCATGCCACGCGGTGTGCTCGGCATGAATGCTGCGATGATGGAAGAGTATCTGCAGTTCATCGCCAATCGTCGTCTGGTGCAATTGGGCTTGCCAGAACAGTTCCCCGGGGTGAAGAATCCCTTCCCGTGGATGTCCGAGATCATGGATCTCCGTAAGGAAAAGAATTTCTTCGAAACCCGTGTCACCGAATATCAAACCGGTGGCGCACTAGCCTGGTAATTTTCATGAAAAAGCGCGTGTTGAGTTTGCTGGGCTTGATGGGTCTGATCATTATCGGCTCCTTTGCTTGGCATCGTCAGCACGCGCAACCTTCTCCAGCCGCTGCCAAAACAGAAATGGTGCCCTCTGCCACTCCAGAGAACCTAGCACTGACCCAAGAATCCATTGATGCCTTACAGGCCGACAACAGTGAGCTCGAAGCTCGCATTGATGCGCTACGAAAGCAGCAAGCGGATGCCGAGCAACTGATCACCCTCAAAGCCGCTCGTCTGGCGACACTGGAAAAAACCGCACAGAAGCCTTAAATTCTCGGACAGTCAACGGCTTAGGCTATTTTCTGCGCCAAGGATGATCCTGTGCTACGATTTTTTCTTGTTTGCGCCTTGCTTATGCCGCACGTCGTCAGTGCTGGCACCGCCATAAATCCCGCAAGCTGTCAGCGCATCAGCGTGGGGCCTGGCCCAGATGACATGCATGTGCAAAACCTTGCCGTGCCACGCCTGATTATCTCCAGCCATGATCGCCGACACTTTCGTAATCATGGCAATATTTATGCCTTACCCATCGATAGCCTGAAAGCCAGCATCATGACGCGCACCGGCGAACCTGACGGCTTTGCACTGCGCCCACATGGCCTAGATCTGATTCACCGCGACGGCCGTTGGTGGCTCTATGTCATCAATCACGACAAAGAACTATTCAGCGACCAACACACGCTAGTGATTTACGAAGTGACTGGCGACATGCTGGTGTTTCAGCAAGAACTTCAGAGCCCGTTACTAACAGCGCCAAATGATGTCGCCGTGGCCGAAAATGGCGATATTTATGTCACTAATGAACGTGAAGATGGTGCCAGCCTTGCCGAGCTTATTTTTCTCCAGCGCAAAGCCAATGTTGTGGTGTACCGTCCTCAACTGGGCTGGCACGTTGCAGCAGACGATTTCGCCCTTGCCAATGGCATTCTCATTCAAGGCAACACCGTTTGGATCTCCCAAACCTTGGGCGAAGGGCTGCGTCGATATCAACGCATGCCCGATGGCCGCCTGACTCAAATGGCACAACTGGGCAACCTCTCATTGCTCGATAGCATCAATGTCCGCGACAACGGGCACTTCCTGATACCGGCCTACCCGTCAATACCCAGCTTCCTCCTGCATTGGCAACTGACAGGAAAACGCTCGCCAACCAAGGTCTACGATGTGGACCCACAGACTGGCCAAGGCAGCGTCATTTTCTCCGACAATGGCAAAACAATTAGCGCTATCAGTACCGCGCTAACCATCAAGGATCAACTCTATTTGAGCCAAGTCTTCGATGCCTTCCTGCTGCGCTGCCCGCTGACTCCCTAACCATTACAAGCAAACGCTGCATTGCTCATCATCTAAAAAGATTACGCACCCAGACATACCCATGAGTATGTTACTGTCGATGACATCGATGACTCCCACAGGTATTGATCATGTTTCCTGTCCATTCAGCGTCGAACACGCCGCTATTGAGGCCTCAAAGCCTAAGCGTAGTAATCGCACTCCTTCTGACAGCTTGTGGCCAGGATGCTGCCCCGCCAAAGGCTGATTTGCAGCCAGTGCGTATCATTGTTGCCGGCAATGACAGCATGATAAACAGCGATATGGCGACCGGCCTGGTGGGTAATCAGGAGGAGTTTCGTCTCGCCTTCAAAACAGGCGGCTTGATCAGTCGCATGCTGGTTGAAGCAGGCGATAGCGTACGTGCCGGCCAGACACTGGCGGCACTTGATACCACCGAGTCCGATGCGCAAGTTCGGCAGGCCAGCGAAAGTCTGATCAAAGCTCGGCGCGATGCCGAGCGAGCAGAAAAACTGTTCAAACAAGGTGTGATTGCCGAGCAGGTCGCTCAAGATGCACGCACACAAGTTGCCGTGTTTGAATCCAGCCTCAGCGCTGCACGCTTCAATCGTCAACAAGCCATCATGACAGCACCCGTGGATGGCATCGTTTTGCAGCGCCTTGCTGAAGCGCGCGAAGTTAGCGCACCTGGTGCACCGGTATTGGTCGTCAGTCGTGGCGATCACGGCTGGGTACTGCGTGTTGGCCTGAACGACCGGGCAGCAACACGCGTCAAAATCGGTGACACAGCACAAGTTCGACTCAACGCCTATCCAGACATCGTGCTGCAAAGTCGGGTCAAGGAAATAGGCGCCGCCAGTGACCCACGTACCGGCACGATAACCGCTACTGTCACGCTGCCCACCGAGCCCGGCATCAAGTATGTCGCAGGCCAAGTTGGCGAAGCACGACTGAGCTCTGGCTCAAATGAAACACTGCATCTGACGGTGCCGCTGGGCGCCGTGCTCGAAGGTGATAACCATCTCGCCAAAGTTTATGTGATTGATGACAAAAACAAGGCGCAGCTTAAGATGATTAAGACAGGCGAGATTCAGGACGACCGCGTGGTCGTCATTGCCGGACTCCAGCCGGGAGAGCGCGTGGTCAGTGAAGGGGCAGCATGGCTGAACCCGGGCATGCCTGTACGTGTTTTGCGCTAACCGGAGAGAGACATGCGTTTAGCTGCTTTTTCGGTTCGTAACTTCCAATTCACGCTGGTCATGTTTGCGCTACTTTCAGCGCTGGGCTGGCACACCTGGAAAAATATTCCGCGCGGCGAGGACCCTACCTTTGCTATCCCGGTCGTGACTGTTGTTGCGGTCTACCCGGGTGCCGATCCGGCCGATATGGAAAAGCTCGTTGCCGATCCGATTGAGGATGCGCTCAATCACATCGATGATGTGAAGAACATCTGGAGCGACAGTGAAAACGGACTAGCCGTCGTTGATGTCGAGTTTGACTGGAGCAAAGATCCGGAAAAGAAATACGACGAAGCATTACGCGAAATCAATGCCGTACGCAGCAGCCTGCCTGCCGACCTGCGCTCGCTGGAGGTCACCAAGGCTAGCCCGGGGTTGGTCAACATTCTGCAAATGGCCTTGGTTGGCCCGAATGGCTCACCTCGAGCCATGCGTGAGGTCGCCGAAAATCTTCAAGACAGACTCGAGCAAGTCAAAGGTGTGCGAGATGTCGAGATCTGGGGCTTGCCAGCTGCAGAGGTACAGGTTGCGCTGGACCTTGCCCGGCTCGCGCAATACCAAATACCCGTCAGCCGCGTAGCGCAAATTCTGCAAAGCGAGAATCGCAATATTCCCGGGGGCGCCATCGAAGCAGGAACGCGCCGCTTCAACATTCGAACCACGGGCAGCTACAAATCACTGAGCGAAATCGGCGACACCGTGATTGCCAGCAACGGCAGCCGCATTCTCCGCTTAAAGGATGTTGCCAACGTCACTTGGGATTATGCCGAGGAGACGCATCGCACTCGCTTTCAAGGCCAACAGGCGATTTTCATTACCGCCAGTCAAAAGGACAATCAGAACATCTTCGTCGTGCGTGATGCTCTGATCGCCGAAGTTGATGCATTCCGCCAGACACTGTCACCGAACTATCGCCTCGAAGTCGGCTTTGACCAGTCGAAGAATGTACACAATCGCCTAGGCCGTTTGGCCACCGACTTCATGATTGCCATCGGCCTGGTCATGATCACCTTGCTACCCCTTGGACTACGCGCAGCTGGCGTGGTCATGGTGTCGATCCCGTTATCACTGGCTATGGGCATGTCCATGCTCTACTTTGCCGGCTTCTCGCTCAACCAGCTGTCCATCGCCGGTTTTGTGCTGGCACTGGGACTGCTCGTCGATGACTCGATTGTTGTCGTCGAAAATATTTCACGCTTCATGCGTCAGGGCTACAGCCGTACGCAAGCAGCTATCAAAGCCACCAACCAGATTTATCTGGCGGTGCTAGGCTGCACCGCGACACTGCTCTTTGCCTTCCTGCCCCTGTTCTTTCTGCCTGAAGGTGCGGGCAAATTCATTCGATCGCTGCCCGCCGCCGTCACCTTTACTGTACTGGCGTCATTTTTTGTTTCGCTAACCATCATTCCGTTTCTGGCCAGCCGCTGGCTATCCTCAGACGAACACCCGGAAGGCAACAAGCTGCTCCAAATGGTCATGCGCGGCATCCATACCGTGTATCGCCCGCTACTCGGCTGGGCACTGGCACATCCGCGCAAAACACTGGGCATTGCCTTTGCTGGCTTTCTCGCCACCCTCATGCTGGCCCCGCAATTAGGCGTCAGCCTATTCCCTAACGCGGATGTCCCACAGATGCGCATTTCAGTTGAGGCTCCCGATGGCTCCTCGCTGGAAGAAACCGACAGTGCAGTCAGGCATGTAGAGCAATACCTGCTCAAGCAACCGGAAGTGCAGACTGTTTTTGCCAATACCGGGCGTGGAAACCCACGCATTTTCTACAATGTTTTTCCGCGTGAAACTCGCGCCAATATCGGCGATCTGTTTGTTATTCTGAAACGCTACGATCCAGACACCACGCCAGCTTTTTATGCACGCGTCAGACGCGAGCTAACGGATTTCCCGGGCGCTCGCATCATCGTAAAGCCATTTGAAAACGGCCCACCGATCGACGCACCCATTGCCATTCGCCTGATTGGCCCGAGTATTGAGGAACTGCGCGCCTTGGCGCTGACAGTGGAAAAGCAGCTGCAAGCACTCCCCGGCACACGCGATGTGGTTAACCCGGTTCGCCTACTGCGCACGGATATCGACCTTGGCATCAACGCCACCAAGGCTTCACTGTACGGCATCAGTTCGCAAGATATTGATCGCACGGTGCGACTAGCTATTGCCGGCGAAAGCATCGGCAAGTATCAGGAAGATGATGGCGATGAGTTTGACATCACCCTGAGACTGCCATTGGAGCAAGGCCATGCTCGCCTGAGCAATCTCAACCAGGTTTATGTTAACGCCCCTAGTGGCGCAGCCATTCCACTCAGCCAGCTCACTCAGCCGCAGTTCGTTGCTGCACCGAACTCGATTCCACGCTATCAGCGTCAACGTGCCGTTACTGTGACTGCCTATGTGAAAGAAGGCTTCAATACAGAAAAGGTGACCAATGCCTTGGTCCAGCAACTGGATCAACTGCAGTGGAAACCCGGCTACCGCTACAAAGTCGCCGGCCAAGTCGAAGCACGCCAGGAAAGCTTTGGTGGCATTGAAACTGCCGCCCTGGTCGCCGTTTTCGGAATTCTGGCGGTGCTGATTCTGGAGTTCGGCAACTTCAAGAGCACCGCCATTATCGCAGGCGTGATTCCACTCGGCATCATGGGTGGACTGGTTGCACTGTATTTGGCAGGCCTCTCGGTGTCGTTTACTGCCATGATCGGCTTCATTGCGCTCATTGGCATCGAAATCAAGAACTCGATCTTGCTGGTTGATTTCACCAATCAATTACGCGAAGAGGGTCGAACCCTAATGGAGGCCATCCAAGAAGCTGGCGAAATCCGTTTCCTGCCCATTCTGTTGACATCGATGACAGCCATTGGCGGCTTGATGCCACTGGCACTGCAGGGCTCGCCGCTGTATGCGCCACTGGCCTGGGTGATCATTGGCGGCATGCTGTCATCAACATTCCTAGCTCGACTGGTCACCCCTGTAATGTATCTACTCATGGCACCGCCAGTAGCCTCACGCCAACACTACGATGATTAGTTTGCCACCCGCTCCGATCTGCTCGCCGCTATACTGCGCGAGCTGATCGGAGCCCTCGTAACATGACAGACACCCAAGCCATTGCCAGCACTCCCGCCATGGACTCAGATGATGATTACGCGCGCCGTTTTGCGGGTGTCGGTCGCGTTTATGGCGATGCCGCGCTGACACGATTTGCCGAAAGTCATGCCGTAGTCGTCGGTCTTGGCGGTGTCGGCTCATGGGTTGTGGAGGCACTGGCTCGCAGCGCCATCGGCCAGCTCACGCTGGTCGATCTCGATATCATCGTGGCATCCAATGTGAATCGTCAGCTGCAAGCCACCAGCGAGCAGTTCGGCAGAGGCAAGGCCGATGTACTGGCTGAGCGCGCTTTGAGCATCAATCCACGGCTTCAGGTTCGCGTCGTCGACGACTTTCTCACTCGCGAAAATGCTACCGATATTCTCACCCCCCAGCCGGACCTTATCTTCGACTGTTGCGACGATGCCAAAGCTAAACTCACCTTGGCGCTGCATGCTCGCCGACATCGGAATGTACTGATCGTTTGCGGTGCTGCCGGTGGTAAAACTGACCCCTCGCGGCTAGGCGTAGAGGATTTGGCACGAACCGAACAGGACCCACTACTGGCGCGACTGCGCAAACGACTTCGCAAGCATCACGGCTATCCCGAAGAGGCCGGAAAATCGTTTGGCATTACCTGTATTTATTCAAATGAGCCGATCACAGAGCCTCTCGCTGGCGTATGTGATAACGCAGGACTGAATTGCGCTGGCTATGGCTCGCTGGTGACCGTCACAGCCAGTATGGGTCTGCTCGCGGTCAGTACCGGATTGAAGCTGTTACTGCGACGCAGCAAGCGAACCTGATCGATCTCACGATGGCCAAGCCGTCTGTGATCCCATATCCGCAAAAACTAAAAGGGCATTGGCGTCGCCGCCAATGCCCCCTTTAAGGTGTTACACCGACTTAAGCTAAGTCAGTGGCCGCCGCCAGTCACGCCTTTAACCATGTCTTCCAGGACTTTCTTGGCATCGCCAAAGACCATCATGGTCTTGTCTAGGTAGAACAGGTCGTTGTCGAGACCGGCATAACCGGTAGCCATCGAGCGCTTAATGACCATGACAGTACGCGCACGGTGCGCTTCAAGAATCGGCATGCCGTAGATTGGCGATGACGGATTATCCTTGGCTGCAGGGTTGACCACGTCGTTGGCACCGATCACCAACACGACATCTGTGGACGCGAAATCGCTGTTGATTTCGTCCATTTCGCATACGTCTTCGTACGGAACATCGGCTTCAGCGAGCAGCACATTCATGTGGCCGGGCATACGACCGGCAACCGGGTGAATTGCATAGCGCACATTCACACCTTTTTCCTTGAGTACCGTTGCCAGTTCCTTCACGGCATTCTGTGCACGCGCTTGCGCAAGACCATAACCCGGCACGATCACAACCGAATCCGCATTCGACATCAGGAAGGCGGCGTCGTCGGCAGAACCGGAGCGATGCGTCTTCTCGGTACCGTCACCGGTATCCACGGCTGTGCCTGCGCTGGCACCGAAGCCACCAAAGAGCACGTTCAACAACGAACGGTTCATGGCGTTGCACATGACATAGGACAGAATCGCACCGCTTGAGCCCACCAGCGAGCCGGCGATGATCAGCATCGGGTTGTTCAGCGTGAAGCCGATACCGGCAGCTGCCCAGCCCGAGAAAGAGTTCAGCAGAGACACCACCACTGGCATGTCACCGCCACCGATTGGGGCGATCCAGATGAAGCCGAAGGCCAGCGCCAGCGCTGTCATGGCGTAGAAGGCATTGAGGTCTTCGCTGATAAAGTAGACAGTACCAAAGCCAATCATGCCGAGGAACAGAATCGCCTGAACCGGCTTGACCCAAGCACCGCTGACCGACTTGGCCCACTTCTTGGCTGCAAGCTTGCCATAGGCAAACACAGAAGCCGTGAAGGTAATGGCACCAACGAAGCAACCAACAAAGAGCTCAAAGCGATGCAGCGCATCGTGATGAACACCTTCGTGCAGAACCGCAGCAACAGCGATACAGACAGCCGAAAGGCCGACCAGCGAATGCATCATGGCCACGGTTTCAGGCATCTGCGTCATCGGCACGGTACGAGCACGATGCAGACCAATCGCAGCACCGGCCACCATGGCACCGATGATGAGACCGAGTACGGGGTTTGGCGCGACAAAGAATGTGGTCAGGATGGCCAGCGTCATGCCGATCATGCCGTA
>JACCDZ010737989.1_pt1 | contig 10379 bp, 9 predicted proteins | sample 7449551 | NCBI WGS metagenome assembly JACCDZ01 (sample SAMN15323452, study PRJNA562643) | freshwater metagenome | isolation source: river surface water | place: USA:Blue River Watershed | collected 2017-08-18
TCAAGCTTATATTCTTCAACTGGATCGCGATTATCAGCAATGCTCACTAGTAAATTTTCGCGACGCTCATGCAACCGAGCGGTTTGCTCCTGCAAACGACCAATACCCAAACGAATAGAATCCAACTGGGTTTTTACCGATTGGAAACGCATTGCCAATTCATGGGCCTTGTCTTTATCGTGGCGCGCGCGCTGACGGGCAGAATCCAGACCTGTGCGAATGTCATCGCGCTGTTGCAACAGGGTTTCGCGCAGATCGGTATCCTGCTCCATCATCTCGATGGCTTCGCTCAGGATCATTCGCGCCTCAGAGAGATGTTCCGCTTCCTGTTCCATTTGTTCGCGCGCCTCGCGGATTTCGTTTTCAGCGCGCTCGCGACGCATTGTGATTTGCTCTACACGAACCTGTTTTGCACTCAGCTGTGAACGCAACTCACCGTATTTACGGTTTTGCTCATCCACTTCACGACGCAAAATTTCGCGATCTTGCTCAAGACGTTTGACAGTAGCTCGCCCTTCTTCCAATTGCAGGGCTAATAATTCGACTTGCTCTTCCGCATCAGCTATTTGTGCATTAAGCTCTTCCAGCTCCTGGCGACGCGCAATTACACCTGAGCTCGCATCTGTATCGCGCGTCACCCGAACCCAGTGCGGGCTCAACCAGATACCATCGCGAGTTATAACTGATTCATTCGCATGCAATTGTTTGCGCAGCGCCAAGGCTTCATTTAAGTCTTCGACGATATAAATCCCAGCAAGCACACCGCTAACATCCCAGGCTGCACTAACCTTTTCACTCAGCAATTTCGCTTTAGAGAAAGAAGTTGCCGCGGTTTTTGCCGCCGTATCAAACAGCACCAACTCACCTTGGGTAAGATCACCCAAGAGTTCTGCTACCGAATCCAGATTTTCCGCGCAAACCGCTTGCAAGCTGGACCCCAAAACGGTTTCCAGTGCTTTATCCCATCCATCATTCACACTAACGGATTCAGCGAGGCGAGTATTGCTACTCAAACCTTGTTGATTTAACCATTGGGTAACTGCTTTATTTTTTTCGCCCAATGCTGCTTGCTGTAAGGCCTCCAAGGAGGCGTGACGACCACGCATGGTTTGCAGTTTGCTCTTCACCTGATCTAGCTCATTCACCAAACGATTATTGTCGTTGCGAGTAGTATCAAGTTGCTCAGATTGCACATCTAATTGCGCGCGTTTTTCTTCGGCAACCAAATCCATTTCTGCCAATTGCTCATTCAATTGATTAATGGATTCGTCTTCAGAACCTTCTTGCAGATTATTTTTTTCTTCGCGCAATTTTTCGATGCGTTGCAACAAACGCTGCTGTACTTGCTCAAGATGCTGAATGCGTGATTGTTGCACTTCTGCGCGCTGACGCGGCTCGGAAGCGCGCTGGTTAAAACTATCCCATTCATTTTGCCACCGCTGCATAGATTCTTCGGCATCAATGAGCGATTCACTGGAAGTTTCTTCGGCCGCTTTGATCAAATCCAGTTCTGGCTCCAACTCCAGCACCTCAGCTTCCCAAGTTTCCGCTTTTTGCGTATCTACTGCTAAATTTTCTTCAGCCTCTTTGCTGTCGCGCGCGGTTTGATCAAGATCCACCTGCAATTGACGCGCACGCTCGTTCGCGTGCTGGATGCTTTGTTCAAGGCGCGCTATTTCTGCGCCTATCGCATAATAACGACCTTGTACTTCATTAAACTTATCGCCCAACTCAGTGTACTGGGTACGATATTTTTCGATTTGGGTATCTTTGTTAACCTGATCGGTAACAAACGATTCCATACGCAATTCAAGGTCGCGAATACCGGCTTGCTTGGCTTTCGCCTGCACATCTAATTGCTGGTATTTCAATGCCTGCAACTGCGCCTTTAATAAACGCTCTTCTTTTTTGTATTCCGCGTATTTTTCTGCTGCTTGCGCCTGACGCTGCAAGCGCGACAATTGGCGTTCCAATTCATCGCGAATATCGGTTAAACGCTCCAGGTTTTCCTGGGTTCGACGCATACGGCTTTCGGTATCTTTACGGCGCTCTTTGTATTTGGAAATGCCCGCTGCTTCTTCGATATAAACACGCAACTCTTCTGGCTTGGCTTCGATCAATTTGGAGATCATGCCCTGCTCGATAATCGCGTAACTACGCGGACCAAGGCCAGTACCCAAAAAGATGTCGGTAATATCGCGACGGCGACACTTGGTGCCATTCAGGTAATAGCTGTTATCACCATCACGCGACACTTTGCGTTTGATACTGATTTCAGTGAATGCGGCATATTCGCCAGTGAGGGTGGCATCCGAGTTATCAAATACCAATTCGATTGATGCCTGACCGACGGGCTTGCGACCGCTGGAACCGTTAAAAATAACGTCAGTCATGTTTTCGCCACGCAGGTTTTTGGCGGAGGACTCACCCATTACCCAGCGCACTGCGTCGATGATGTTGGATTTTCCGCAACCGTTGGGACCTACTACAGCGCACAAATTGCTGGGAAAGTTGACCGTCGTCGGATCAACGAAAGATTTAAATCCAGCCAGCTTGATGCACTTTAACCGCATAGTTCCACATCACCATTATTTGTATCTAACCAGGTTTTTAGTACCTAAAGCGCCCCCACTTTAAGCAACCCCTGTTCACTTTTTAGTCGCCGGCACCAATATCGCCTAGCCACTTGATTTTATTAATGTTTTTTAGACTAGCAAAAAAAATCCCGCCCCGTAAAAAACATTTAAGGGCGGGATTCTACACATTTACGCCACGCTTTACACCCGCCGTGAAACACAAAGCCAAACGGGCCCACAAAGCGTATGTTTTTCGCTCAACTCATTAAGTGCCGACGCTCTACTTCACTTGGCGGTCAATAGTGATATCGACCACTGGCGCACTAGTTGTTAGATCCACAGGACCGAGACTCCCCTCCCAATCTCCTGTTTTTGCTGCAGCAGTACCATCGCTGGATACGCGAGCCACCAACTCAATTTTATCAAATGCTGCCAGGCTCATCGCCGGCGTCATGGCCATAGATTCATTCAACAGCACAACCCGGGGAAGTTCGGATACTTTTACTCGATCTATAGCCAAGGGCATTTTTGCGCCCTGATAGGCACGCGCATAAACAAACACCACTTGATCCTGACCTACCTCCACGCCATCAGCCAATTTAACCATCACACCAATTTGACGCCCCTTACGCGATGCTTCCAACTGCTCCAGAGTCCCGCCGTCATTAAAGAACAGCGTGGCCGCATGCTCGATACCCGATGCCAACGACTGCCCCGCGGGCGACTCAGCTCCTACCAGCTTCACTACCCGCTCCCAATGCTTGATTGCATTGATGTAATCCTTTTTACTGAATGCATCAATACCCGCCATTCCTAGCGCCATAGTGTTGTCTGGCTCAGCCTTTAATACCTTGGCTACAAGATCGTTAATAGCAGGGTTAGTTTTGCGACCATCACGCAGAAACATAGCTTGAGCCAGCTCCGCCATTACCATTGGCGATTCTTTATCGCGCTCCAGCACTTGCTGATACGCACCGACGGCCTTATCGAACTCATTCAACTCCATGTAGTTGCGTGCAAGAAAAAACCAATACTGCAGATGATCCGGAACATCAGCCAGACGAGCCTCGATCAAGCGATTGACTTCACGTGTACGGACCGGATCAGGATTACGCCCTGCTTTGATATCCTCTGCATCCAACTGCTGCTTCAGTTCTTGCGCCTGCCGCACTTCTACGTCTGCGCTGCTACCCAAGTGCTGGTACAGCAACCACGCACCTGCCACTACTGCAACGGCGACGACGAACAATGTTTTAAGGCCAAACTTTCCAGCCGCCGATGGCAATGAAGCTCGCACGCTCGCCTCGTCTTCCAGCAATGTCCGCTCTTGCTCCAGCTTTAATTGATCATATTGGGCCTGGTCAATTCGCCCATCGGCTAACTGTGTATCCAGCTCCCCAATATGCTCCCGAAACAAGCGAATGTTTTCATCGAGACGGGCATTAACTTCAGTGACAAGTGCGGCTGCTGTTACTGCTTTACGCTGCCACAACAAGGGCCAGAAAACAAAACCTAGCGCAATAACACACAGGAGCGACGCCCCTAACCATAAGGACATCATTTAGATTTCTCCTGTTTATCTTTATCTTTAGAGTCAGCATTCAATAGAGCGTCCAGACGCGCGCGCTCTTGCTGAGACAACCCGGTTTCCACCTCTTGCGCCACGCGGCGACGCTTGCGCACAAGCAACCATAGAAACAACGCACCAAACACCAGTAGTAAAACCGGTGCTGCCCATAGGAGTACTGTTGCCGGACTAAGGCGCGGGCGATACAAAATAAACTCTCCGTAGCGCTCCACCATAAAATCAACAATTTGCTGATCCGACTTACCTTCTTCAATCATTAAATAAAGCTCGTTGCGCAAATCCAACGCGATTGGAGAATCCGATCCGGATAAATTTTGGTTTTGGCATTTTGGGCAACGCATTTCATCGATAAAGCTTTGGTAGCGCTGACGATCAATTTCATTTTTAAATTCATGCACTTCAATAGCGGCAGAACTCAGGTGTGAAGCCAACAACAGGCCCGACACAACAATTACTTTTATTAGAATCTTGTACATGACTTATTCCAGATACCTAAAAAATTCCCGACGAGTATAACAACTCCGAGTCATCGCAGGAATGCTTGCTTGCGAGCCCAAAAACTAATCACAAGTGTTTGTTTTCCATCCATTTTTTGAATATTTTTCAAAAAAATGACGAAACCATTAAAAAAAGGTTGACCGATAGTTTTACATGATTAGAATACGCGCCACCAACAAGGTGATCGTTGAAAAGCGAAAATCTTGGGCGGTTAGCTCAGTTGGTAGAGCAATGCCCTTACAAGGCATGGGTCACAAGTTCGAGTCTTGTACCGCCCACCACTCTTACTCATAAGGTGATTGTGGTTTTTGACTGCCGCGGACCGGTAGTTCAGTTGGTTAGAATGCCGGCCTGTCACGCCGGAGGTCGCGGGTTCGAGCCCCGTCCGGTCCGCCACTATTAGAAATGAAAAAAGCCCCGCATTAGGGGCTTTTTTTATGCCTGCTGTTTTCCAGCTCCACGCAAACCTACATTTTTTTGGTCGCTTCTTCTGGATGAGAAGCAATATCAGCCTTTATATGTTTGTAAGCATAAACACCAACATACGAAATCATCGCACAAGTTAGCGCAACAATTATCAACCCCAGCACCACTACGAAATCCAAATACATATTTACCTCCGCATTTACCTACAATAATTTCAGTGTACGCGGAGACAAAAAAAGGGATTTGATATGCATCAAATCCCCCACTTGAATAGCTAAGCCTGGCTAGTGAGCGCTACTTAAGACTTTCGTAGATTGGCTTGATAGTTTCATTCCAATTTTTTTCGTTCACGATACCAATATGTTTATAGCGAATAACGCCCTGCTTATCGATCACATAAGTTTCTGGATATCCAAATACACCAAGGTTTAATGCCAAGCGACCATCGTCATCTAACACAGAAAACACATAAGGATTATGCAACTCAGCTAGCCACCGCTGCGCATCCTCAGCATTGTCCTTATAATTAACACCATAGATAGGTACTCCTTGCGATTTGAGAATATTGAGGTATGGATGCTCTTGTTTACAAGGGAGACACCAAGTAGCCCAGACATTTAACAATCCCGCCTTGCCCCGCACCATTTCCTGGTTCGCTTTTGATAAGCCAGCCGGGTTTTCCTCCGCAGGCACCACAGCAAGTTCAAAATTGGGAACAGGCTTATCCAGCAACGCAGAAGGCATCTCACTCGGGTCCAGCGAGAGCCCCCGCCAAAACAACACCACCAAAACTGCAAAAATTACCAGCGGAATAAATAACAATAACCGTTGCTTATTCATTGATTAACGTTCCTTTAGGCACTTCTGTCGATGCCTGTTGGTCTACCTTAATTACTTTACGATAGCGTTTATCGGCTACAGCTAGCACAGCGCCAAACGCCATCATCAATGCTCCCAACCAAATCCAGCGGACAAATGGTTTTAAATGCACACGCATTGCCCAGGCTGTTTCCGTTAACGGCTCACCCATAGCAACGTACAGATCACGGAACAAGCTTACATCCAAAGCAACTTCGGTCATGGTGCTGCCAGTGGCAATATAGCGACGTTTTTGCGGTTTCATTTCGCGCAGAAATTTTCCACCTTGCATGACTTTAATCAGCGCCTGCTCGGCCTGATAGTTGGGGCCTTCGATATGTTCCAGCTTTTCCAGCACAAATTCGTAATCAATTACCTCAACGTGCTGTCCTACTTCCATTCGAATATCGCGCTGTTCGGTGTAGATACTGGTGAGACCAACGCCGACGGTAGTTACTGCGATGCCCGCGTGAGCAATTACCATAGCGTAATAACTCACGCTCAGTTTTTTCAGGCCAGAAAAAATCGTCTCTGCATTGCGCAAGCGATACAGAAGATCAGCAAACAGCGCAATAAAAATCCAACTAGCGATAAACACTGTCAACGCCGCCAGAATTTCATACTTATCGCGGTAAAAAAATGGAAATGCTAACCCAATCGCCAGGCTAATTACCCAGGGTTTCCATAAGACCTGCAAAAATTGTTTACCCGAAGTGCGTTTCCAGTTCGATATCGGGCCTAACGCCATCAACAGACACAACAATCCCATCAACGGCAGGAAAAACAAATTAAAGTAAGGAGGGCCTACGGATATTTTTCCAAGATTCAGGGCATCGGCAATTAGCGGATACAAAGTGCCCAACAACACCATGATCATAATAATGGTGAGCAAAATATTATTACCCAGCAATAATGTCTCGCGGGAAAACCAGTCGAAACCGGTCGAACCTTTCACTACTGGCGCACGCAACGCATAGAGCGTTAATGATGCGCCCACCACAACCAGTAAAAAACCCAACACAAAAACACCGCGCTCAGGATCATTGGCGAATGCGTGAACCGAGGTTAATACCCCGGAGCGCACCAGAAATGTCCCCAACAAACTCAACGAAAACGTAAAGATCGCCAACAGAATTGTCCAGCTTTTAAAAAGGCTGCGCTTTTCAGTCACTGCCAAGGAGTGAATTAGCGCTGTGCCAATTAACCAAGGCAAGAAGGACGCATTTTCTACCGGGTCCCAAAACCACCAGCCACCCCAACCCAACTCGTAGTACGCCCACCAGCTGCCCAACGCAATACCCACTGACAAAAAACCCCAAGCCATTGTTGCCCAGGGGCGAGACCAACGAGCCCATGCACTATCCAAACGGCCGGTTAACAAGGCAGCAATTGCAAATGCAAAGCTCACACTAAAGCCCACATAACCCATGTAAAGCACGGGCGGGTGGATAATTAAACCAATATCTTGCAACAACGGATTCAAATCGCCACCGTCTTGCGGTGGAATCGGTAATATGCGGTCAAAGGGATTGGAAGTTAATAAAATGAACAGCAAGAAACCAACGGCTACAAATCCCAGAATAGATAACACCCGCGCTTGCATATCCAGAGGCAACGACTTGCTAAAAATAGCTACCGCAAATGTCCAACCAGACAACATTAAAATCCATAGCAACAGTGAACCTTCGTGCCCCCCCCAAACGGCACTAATTTTGTAATACACCGGCAACAGTGAATTGGAGTTGGACGCAACATATTTCACCGAAAAGTCATCATGAATAAATGAATAAACCAAACAGCAAAAAGAAAAGGCGACAAAAATAAAGAAACCGGTCGCCAATGAGCGGGCAGATTGCATTAACAGTGTACTGCCGAGATAAGTACCGCTAAGCGGAAGGACAAACAGAGCAGCACTCAAGCACAAGGAGAGAATTAATGAGAACTGGCCAAGCTCAGGAGCCAGTTGAATCAGATCAAGCGCCATACTTCAATCCCTCACAGGTTTTTTGATGCTCGCCCTTATCCTTCATGGCGTCAGCAACTTCAGGCGGCGTGTAGTTTTCATCATGTTTGGCGAGCACCTCGCTGGCATTTATTTCACCAGATTCCGTCACTACACCATTAATTACAGCGGCCTCACCCTCAGCGAATAAATCAGGCAAAATCCCGTTGAAATTTACTTTTACATCAGCCATGCCATCCGTAATCAGAAAGTGGATTTCCAATGACGTGTCGGAGCGTTGAACACTGCCGGGCTTAACACAACCGCCAGCACGAATGCGTGTATTGTGCGGAACATCGCCCGCCGCAATTTTACTGGGTGGATAAAACAAATTGATATTTTCGCGCAGGGCATAGGCCATAAGACCCACCGCAATACTGGAAAACACCACAATAAAAACAACAATCATTAAACGCTGCTTACGAACCGGATGCATGGTTTGGGTCTCTATAAAATTAAATAATTAATCAACACCCTGTCCATCGGGATTAACCTGGGCTAATTTCTGCAACTTTTGTTGCTGTTTGATAAATGCCTTTTTTTGCAGCACCGGGCTAAACAATAAAAAAATCAACGCCGCAAAGGTAATACCATAGGCCGCCCACACAAATGGGCCGTGGCCATTCATAGCAATAAAATCAGCAAAGGTTTCAAATTGAAATTTCATCGTTATGCCCTTTTACTTGTTATTCGCAATCAGATCGTTAACCCATTGAGTGCGGTTCTCGCGTCGCAAAATTTCCACGCGGGTATACAACAGCAGCACCAGGGCATAGAAGCAGTAAAAGCCAATCACCATGATTAATAATGGGTAGAGCATGGAAGGGTCAATGGTGGATTTGCTGGTGAACTTGATAGTGGCTGGTTGATGCAGCGTATTCCACCAATCAACCGACTTATAAATGATCGGGATGTTTACCATGCCCACCAAAGCCAATACCGCGCTGGATTTATCGGCAGTGTCGCGGTGCTGATAAGCCTGCTGGAGCGCAATCATGCCCAAGTAGAGGAAAAACAAAATTAACATAGAGGTGATGCGCGCATCCCATTCCCACCATGTACCCCAAGTTGGTTTACCCCAGATAGATCCAGTTACCAAAGAAATAAACGTAAGAATTGCACCAATAGGAGCGGCCGACTTCATTACCATAAACGGCAATTTCATTTTCCAGATAAGGCCAACTGCGCCAGAAATCGCCATGATGTAATACCCAGCCAGAGCAAGAAACGCAGCGGGAACATGAATATAAATGATGCGATAGCTGTTGCCTTGCTTGTAATCCGCCGGAGCAAAAGCCAACCCCCACACGGCAGCGGTAACAATAAGCGCAATACTGATTACAGTAAGCCAGGGAAGCCAGGGGCTTGTTTTTTCATAGAACCAGCGGGGAGAACCTAAACGGTGAAACCACTGCCATGCCATAGTTGCCTACCTTCAAATGTGTCGTTTGTCGTTATTATGAGTTATCCATTACTACTGATTTTAAGCGCACCCAGTGCTGCAATTGGTGCAAGCACTATAGCGAGGGCGAGGAACGCACCGAGAACTGCCAGCTGCATGCCAATTGCTCCACCCTGAATAGCGCTTTGCACCGCGCTGGCACCGAAAATTAACACCGGGATATACAGCGGCATCACGATCAGTGAGAGCAATAGCCCGCCCTTGCGCAAGGATACCGTAAGTGCAGCACCTACGGCGCCGATTAAACTCATAGACGCCGTTCCCAGTGCAAGAGAAGTCAGCAACGGCAGGAAGCCATCGCCCGGCAAATGCAACATCAACCCAAGAACGGGCGCCATCAAGGTTACTGGCAGGCCAGATACCAACCAATGCACGAGAATTTTGGCCATCACCGTAAAATAGAGCGATTGCGGGCTGATCAGCATTTGCTCCAGTGAACCATCTTCATAATCACTGCGAAACAAACCATCCAGAGACAAAAGCGTGGCCAACAGCGCCATCACCCATACTATGCCCGGCGCCAGCAACACCAACACTGATTTTTCCGGACTGACACCTAACGGAATCAGGGTCACCGCGATTAAGAAAAACACTAACGGATTGGTCAGCTCTGCCTTATGGCGCGCAGCGACCAATAGATCGCGACGAATGCTAGCCAGGAAACCGCTCAACACTGAGGTAGTAGCAGATTGATCAGCCATGACCCACCCCTGCTCCGACCGGTGCGCCACTCTGACCATTTAATTCTGTTTTGGTTTGATGTGCAGCTGAACTTTTTGCAGATCCCGGGCGATAGTCTTGTAAATTCACCAGACGCAACTGCGGCAGAGTTAAATCCTGGTGGGAAGTGAGTATCACCACCCCACCCTGCGCTGACTGCCGGGCAATCAAGGCTTCCAACTGGCTAACACCTAACTTATCAATAGCGGTAAAAGGCTCATCAAGAATCCAGACACGTGCTTCCGTCAA
>JACCDZ010347613.1_pt1 | contig 10373 bp, 8 predicted proteins | sample 7449551 | NCBI WGS metagenome assembly JACCDZ01 (sample SAMN15323452, study PRJNA562643) | freshwater metagenome | isolation source: river surface water | place: USA:Blue River Watershed | collected 2017-08-18
AGCGATGCATGGTATATACGTATTGAGCCATGGGCTTGACCTCGCGGTGTGACGATTGTGTGAACGTAAAATCGCCAATATCAGGGAATAATTTTCGCGGGCGTACTATAAAGAAAGCCATGGGCGAGTGAAAGCATTAGCTGGGGGAAGCAAGTATTTATGAGTCAGCATGCGTTGAATGTAGACGAAGTATTGAGCCGTGCCGCCGCCTGGGTTGCCGAGGCGGACTCATTGGTCATCGGCGCCGGTGCCGGTATGGGGGTAGATTCCGGGCTGCCGGATTTTCGCGGCCCAGAGGGTTTTTGGCAGGCTTATCCGGCCTTGGGGAAGGAGGGTATCGGCTTTTCTGATATCGCCAACCCTGCTGCTTTTTATCAAAACCCGGAACGTGCCTGGGGCTTTTATGGCCATCGCTTGAATTTGTATCGCCACACTGAACCCCATGCTGGCTATCAAATATTGCTCGATTGGGGCAAAAAAATGCTGCACCGCTATCAGGTGTTTACCAGCAATGTCGATGGTCACTTCTCTAAGGCGGGTTTCGATAAAATGCATGTGCATGAATGCCATGGTTCTATTCACTATCTGCAATGTCTTGAACCTTGCGGTGATCAGGTGTGGAGTGCTAGTGAGTTTGTACCGGAAGTCGATACTGAGCACTGTCGGCTGCGCAACTATATTCCTCGCTGTACCCGATGCGGGAAAATGACTCGGCCAAATATTTTAATGTTTAACGATGTGGATTGGATTTATGAGCGTACACGCAAACAGCACCTTTATCAGGAACGCTGGTTGGAACAAGTCAATTGCCCCTTGGTAATAGAATTGGGGGCGGGGACTGCCATTCCTTCGGTGCGGCATTTCTCGCAGCGAATGCAGCATGAATTCAACGCAAAATTAATTCGTATTAATCCTGCGGATAAATTGCATCTTGATGAACAATTGGCGGTGATTCCTCATAACGCACTTACTGCGCTACAACAACTACAACAGCGATTAACGATGAATCAGGGTGATGGCTTGTCATGGTAATCGCTGTTGCTGTCTTGGCTCGATCAGGTTTTAATGCCGGGCGCTGCGAATGACATCTGTACCTCTGTTCCCGTTAATTTATTTCGATCTGCTAATTCTTGCAGCGAGTGGGTGCTGTTGATGATATCCAAACCTACTTTGGTTAATGTTTGCTCATTGTGAATTTGGGTAGAAAGGAGAGGGTTGGTATAGATTTGGGTGAAGGCATCATAAGACACCATGGTTTCAAGCAACTCGCCAAAAATCGCATCACCCTGGTGATCTTCCGCAAAAATTCCGGTGATAAATTCCAGGTTGTCGATGTGCGTGTATTCTTGCTCCAGCTTTTGCTGCAGCCTTGTATCCCCGGTCAATTCGGTGAAATCGGCTAAAGGCCGCATCTTGAATTGTTTACGATAGTCGTTGTAGCTGCGCAATTTAAAATCGCGCCCCATTTGCAAACTAAGCATTTCCGCATGCTTTAGGAACGCAGGGGTATTGCCCAGCCCAATGCGTCCGGCAGCTTGCCTGGAGGCGGCAGTTAATATTGTTTCTATTCCCAGTGTTTCCAATAATTCGTTGTTGAAGCGGTAATCTTTTGCATCCACAGATTGATCATTGACTTGCATGGCGTAGGGCACCATCCCGTGCCAGCGGTAAAGCAAATTAAATTCAATGGAAACCCAATTGGTGCGATACCATGGTTTGCGCTCAGCAAATTGATGATCTAAACGGAAGCTTTTTTTACCAACAATATGGTTGATGTATTCTTCAACAACCAGTCGCAGAACCAAACATGTATTAATCATGCGCGCCGTTTGGAATACTCGTTCATTGAAATACGCAGGGTCTTGGGTACGCCTCCATTGGGTCCCGTACGCAGCGATCAACAGGTCACAAATGCGGTTGTGTTCACGCAAAAACAGTGTAGTAATGGCTGTGTAACCTATGGAGGAATTGCCATTGTCCAGCCCGGTAGCGTAGAGAAATTTCTTCCGGTTTTTATCAGTGGAAAATTTCTCGAAAAGTTCAATGGTTTTATTCAGGTGGGGAAGTTCTTTATATTTGCATTTGACCCGGAGTTCGCCGTTGTCCAGTTCATCAAATAATAAATCGGGAAATTGCGCGTGGGTTATGGTTTCGTTATGTTGTAGTTTCCCGTCTTTTTTTGCTCTTAATAAACTGCAAGTCGCTTCATCCAAACCGTATATTTGACATAAATCTATGTCATGGTTGGATGAATTTTTGCGTCGATCTTCACCGTTAACGCGCATAAAACTATCGGTAAACCATTGCGCAAAAAACATAAACAACACGGAAGATCTATCAGTACGCATGGGTGTACTGCCTTCATGCATAAATAACTCGGTTGCTGCGTCCAGCGAAGGAAGTGTGAGTGGTTCATTCAAGGGTGGTAGGTGGCGACTGGAAAAAGTGCGATCAGTCAAGCCGGGCCAGGATGTGTAATCGCTAACGGGGCCGTTACTATTTTGTGGGGTAGGCACTTCGGACCACAAACTGAATGGCCTGGGGCGCGGGTGTGTGCGGGTAGCCAGGTAGTGGGTGGCAATACGATTGATGTATTTACCGATCACGGGTAATCGCCATAAAAATGCGACCAACCTGTCTAGAACATGGATAACGAAACGCCCTAGTGGCAACGCTTTAATACTATTGATAAGGCTTCCCAGCGGATCCATAAATTTACCCCAAGAATTGATGTTATAAGCTGTTATTTTTGACGCACCGTGTCAGTGATATGTTTGCAGCTTGAAGTGCCAGCGTGTAAATAATTCACTGACGTGGCGACCTTAATAAAACATTATTGTGGCGACAACCCCCAATTAGGTGGCGTTTGGGCCTAAGTTGGATTACGCTCGAATGACTGCTTCTTCAACAGGGCACGGACGGTTTGCTTGATGAGTAATTTTCAACTGGGTGAAACCGAAAACCTACTACTCCAGAAAATTTATGCAGCAGCGTTAGCGCCTGAAAAATGGCCTGCATTAATTCTGGATGTAGCGCACTATATTCGCGCAATGGATGGTGAATTACTTTTTTACGAGCGCCCTCCGATAGAGCAAAACTGTATTGTCAGTAGCAAAGCGCTGAGCATGTTGAACAAGCTGCGCGAATTGCACGCCGCTACACCGGTTTCAGACACCAACTCGTTAATTGAAAAAACACTCACGACTTTTTCTCACGTGGCGACTTCGCCTACTGAGGCTACCAATCTGGTATGGGTTGAAAACTTTTCCAATTTACCTTTATCCTGCAAGATCAATTTGGCGTTAGTGCACTCAGATCACTCATTGGTATTACTCAGCTTTTGGGGGGCCAGGGGTGCTGATGGCTTTAGTGCAGAAGCCTGCGCTTTCTTACAAACCCTGGCACCGCATATCGCGCGGGCCTTATTTATTTATCGGCAGATGGGCACCTTGTATCAAAATAATCAGTGGTTAGCGGAAACCCTTAAACAATCTTCTTTGGCGGTGTTGTTATTAAATGCAGATTTGCAGGTGCTATTTGTAGCGCCAGAGGCGCAAAAAATATTGGCGTCTAATTCATCTGTTGCTATTAGCCGGTGCGGTTTTTTATTGGTGGGCGATGCTGTTCAACAAGCACAACTTGATAAATTGTTGCGACAATCATTGTCACCAAGCGCCGTAACCTCCGAAAACAACAGCTGCTGTATACCTATAAAGCTGCCCAATAAAGTGCACCCATTAAAGTTGAATATTTTGCCGTTCAACCAGAGTGGCTCCACAAGCTCCACCCAAACTCGTCTGGCGATATTTATTACCGACCCTGAGCGTCGTATGGTTGCGCCAGTGGATTATTTACGCCAGGCGTATGGCTTGACTCGCACGGAAGTACAGGTGGCGAATTTATTGATCAACGGTTTTGATCTCGCCGCGATTGCCAGCCAACGGCATACCACGCTGGAAACCACACGCTGGCAAATAAAATCCCTGATGCATAAAACCAACACCAAAAGTCAACCGGAGCTGGTGCGTTTGCTCATGTTGTTGAGCCGCGAGTCGGCGGAGGCCTCCGCTTTAGCAGAAGTAAATTTGCAAATGTTTGCCCCCCCATTTGGGTGATGCTGAAACCCCGGCGGACTTTTATGTTGTGCAAGACCTCAATCTTTGAAGGATGCGTAAAATGGCAACATTTGAATTGGGTGAGCAAGAGAGTTTATTAATCAGCAGGATTTATGAAGCAGCTGTGGAACCGGGGCGCTGGTGTGTGGTACTGCAGTCGATTGCAGAATTTTGTCAGGTTGGTCAGTGCACCATGTTTTTCTACGACGCCCAGTGCCGTGCGCGCAACTTTGCGGTAGCGGCGCGCAACAGGGAGGGCGTAATCGATAAATATTTGCAGGAATTTATCGATTTGGAGGCGGCTGATTTTCATCGCCAGCTCATCAATCTGCGGGAGGGCGAAGTGGTAACGCCCGAAGATCTCATCCACCTCACTGGCAAAAGTTATGACCAAATTGTCGGCGAGGAGTACATGCAGACCTTTTTACCGCAACTGGAATTTCGCGCGGGTATTATTTTATTGCACGACAACATGATGTGTTCCGGTTTGGGCGTGCGCAACTACCACGGTTCGCCAGTATTGGAAGCGTCTTCTCTGGAGTTTCTGGCGCGCATAACGCCGCACATGGTGCAAGCCATGAAAATTCATAACCGGATTACCAGCGTTAAGCAAGTCAACCAGGCCATTAAAGAAGTCCTTAAACGAATCAATCAAGGCGTATTTCTCCTGGATGCCGACCAGCGGGTAATTTTTTCGAACGCAGAAGCGGCGCGTATTCTGGAAGCGCCCAACGCATTGGATATCGGCCGCTACGGAAAACTGTATTTATCGCGACCCTATGAAAATGAGCATTTCCAAGAGCAATTGCTTTCGCTGCTGACGCCGGTGGTTGCTGGTGGCTATCCCAGCGCGATTGAGTTTGTCGCTCCCGGACAAGCCCGGCCATTGCGGATTACCCTCGCGCGTGTTGAGGCTTGGTCTGACAAAGAACTGGCTCGCGAAGGAGTTGCTATTGCTGTGTTTGTGAATGATCCGGATCGGCCCGGGAGTGTTTCGGATTCCTATCTACAACAAGCTTATGCACTCACGCCTACCGAATGTAGCATTATGAAGTCGTTGCTGAAGAATAAGAGCATCAGTGATATCGCCTGCGCGCGCGGCACTACTCTGGAAACGGCGCGCAGCCAGCTCAAGGTCATATTGCAAAAAACCGGTACTCACTCCCAGACAGAACTGTCGCGTTTGATGGTAGCGCTGGATACCAATAGCCTTTGAGTGACCTTGACTTCTCTCGGCGAGGAACCCGGTTCCTTGATCAAGTCATACCGCTATTTGTGAAGAATTGTAATAGGCGGCTAAATGTCGCCAAATTAGACCGTTTATGCCAATAAGCGCTCGAAATTATCGGACTTCTAACGGTATATTTGCCTCCCGAAAACAGCCCACCCTGGTTCTTCCGTCCACACGATTTATCGGTACCTTGAATACCCCTGGAATTGGCAGCAACTACCCAGAGTCCCGCACAAGGGATAGGTGGCATATTACTACCGCAGTGAGAGAGAAGTACGAACATGGACCACGCAATAATTTTGCATGAGCTGGAAAAAGGCGCGAAAGCCTGGAATCTTTGGCGCAAGCGCCAGGCTGTAGGAGAAATCAACCTCGATGGAATCGTGCTGAGTGGCATGAATCTGGACGACTATGACTTATCCAAAATCTCGCTGCGTAATGCACATATTACGCACTGCAGCTTTAACGGCGCGGATCTGATCCAAACCAATTTGCAGTATTCATTTTTACAACAGAACGATTTCAGCAACGCTAAACTGATTGCCGCCAATCTGTGCAATAGTGATTTAAGCGGGTCCAATTTATTCCGTACCAACATGCTCACCGCCAGTACGCGCAATGCACGTTTGGAGAATATTGATTTTCGCGGGCACGACGTCAGTGGGCTAATGTTGCGCGATGTCTCTCTGGCTGGCAGTAATCTGGAAGGTCAGCAGCTGGCGCGGGTGGATTTATCCAACTCCAACCTTGAAGGTGTGAATTTGCAAGGTGCGGATTTAACTGGAACCCTGTTTAACAATGCCAACCTCACCAATGCTGACGTGCGCGGTGCAACCCTGACCGGTGCGCTTTTTAAAGGCGCCAATCTGAGTGGGATGGATTTAAATAATCTCGATCTCACCAAAGCTGATTTTACTGGCGCGAACCTTACTCATTGTGATTTGCGCTCGGCGAATGTGAGCAAAGCCAAACTGTCTGGCGCAGACATTACCGGTGCCAGATTATGGAAGCTGGTCACGACCGGATGGGGAATTGCCAATATCCAATGCAGCTATGCGTTTTGGGATAAAGCCGGCAAAGAAAAAACAATTTATCGCACCCATGAGTTTGAGCGAATTTTTGCCGAAGCTATTACCATTGAGCTGCGCTACCCCTATCGGTTGGTGGATCACGAGCTGGCGACCCTGCCAATTTTTATCGAACATCTTGCTGCCGTTTATTGGGGAACAATTATTCGCTTGAAATCCATTAGCGATGTAGCCGGCGGTGCGCTGGTTAAATTTGTGGTGGAAGAGGTGGGGGTACACAATCCGTCCGAATTAAAAGTGCAATTGCAAGCAGAAGCGGAGCGAATTCAGTTAGCACAATTGATGTTGCGCACCAATACCCAATTGCACGCACAACTCAAAGAAAAAATCGGTGCGATTCGCGAAGAGTTTTGGCCGCGTCTATTGGAATTGGCGGCCGATCATGAAAAAGAGCAGGTGCGTAACCTCACTATTTTGTTTATGGATTTAAAAGGTTTTTCCAAATGGTCTGAAGATGAGCTTTCGGAAAAATTATCGTTATTTCGCGGGTTGGTAAAACCTATTCTTAAAAAATTTACGGCGGGTCACCCAAACATGGAAGGGGATTCACTGCGCGTGACTTTTACCAATGCAACGGCCGGTGTTTCTTGCGCCTGCATGATTCGCAATGTGCTGCGCGCAGCGGGGTTTGAGTTGCGCATTGGTATGGAGCTGGGGGAAGTGGCGGTGGTACACAATGAAGTGACCGATGTTCCCGATCTGGAGGGTGTCGCAGTCAGTATGGCGGCGCGTATGGAGGCGGCAGCAGAGGCGGGCGAGGTCTTGGTCAGTCATAAAATTCGCCACTATGCGCAACGCAGCGATTTATTTCAGTTTACTCCACGCCGTGTACCGCTGAAAAAAGCCATTGGCAATATCGAGCAGGGCGATTTCATCGAGTGTTTTGCGGTTGAAACTGTGAAAAATTTGCGGGAAGCGTTTGTCTGATCGTGGATCAGGTTGTTATTTTCTGTCAGAAGGGAATGCAGCCCAAAGGGCTGCATTACAACCAGCCGGCTTTTTTAAAACGGTAGTACAGGTAGCAACAAATTACTGCAATCACACCGAGCGAAACAGGGTAGCCGTATTTCCATTTCAGCTCGGGCATGTGTTCAAAGTTCATCCCCCATATCCCCACAAAGGCCGTAGCCACCGCAAAAATGGCCGCCCAGGCAGCGAGGCGTTTATTCACTTCACTCTCATCGATACTCACCATGGATAAATTAACCTGGATGGCAGTGCTGATGGTGTCGCGAATGGAGTCGATAGATGTATTGATTCGATACAAGTGATCGTGCACATCGCGAAAATAATCTTTGGTGTTGGCTACTATCGGCGGGACGCGGCCGCCATCTAACTTTCCCACGGCTTCCATCAGTGGTCCCACGGCGTGTTTTAACGTGGTGACTTTACGTTTTAATTCATAGAGCCGTTCAATGTTGGCTCGCTGGGAGCCCTTGGTGAAAATTTGATCTTCGATAATTTCCAATTCTGTTTCCAGCGCGACGACTACGGGAAAATAGCGATCCACTACTGCATCCATTAATGCATAAAACACAAAGGCTGGGCCTTGTTTCAAGTGATGAGGTTCGCGTTCACAGCGAGCGCGCACGCCCAGGAAGTCAGCGCGGGTGCGGTTGCGCGTAGAGAGCACATAATTTTCACCCACAAACACATCCACTTCACCAATATTTATTTCACCATCAATCATTTCTATTGTATGCATCACGGCAAATAGTGAGTCCCCGTATTCTTCAATCTTGGGGCGCTGGTGGCCGACCTGGGCATCTTCCACGGCCAATTCATGCAGATTAAATTCATGTTGCATCAGCGCCAGCTCGTCACGATTGGAATCTTTGAGTGCGACCCAGACAAAGCAATCGCTCATCATCAGATACTCGCTTATGTCTTCTGCCGGGATGCTGCACAGTTTTTTACCTTCCTGGTAAGCGACACAATTGATTAGCATGGAAAAACTCCTGGGTCGGTTATAGTATCTGGTGAAGCGCCTAGCTTAGCCTTTGGCTGGGAATACGTCTGTAATTTTAACAGGAGCCCGGGAACTTAATGAGTCACAGTAAGACGAAAACCAGCTTTTATCGCCGCATTTATGTGACTTGGCTGATTAGTCAGGGGGTTAATAGCGTGCCTAAAATTATTGCCGTGACCGGTATGCCGCGCCGCACAGCACAAGATACGCTCGAGGCAATTCATGAGCTGGATATTGCGTTAAGCAATACCAATGGTGTTTTTAGTGTACAGGACTGGGGTGCGGTGAATCCCGGGTGGGTTGAGGCAAATATCGATCAATTAAAACGCGTGCTTGAGTATCCTTGACTGCCGTTCTAGCTTCCGTTTACCAATAACGTGAACCCCCGACTATACTTTGGATCGGTATAACAATAGCCAATGAGGAAATTAATGCATTCGGGCCGCTATGTAGACGTTAACCCATCGATAATTGACGGATGGCAGTACCGGGGTTTGCTGTTGGGATTAATATGGCTAATGGTTCCGCCGGTTGTGATGGCCCAAGAATCTCAAACTCTGTCGTACTCGCAAAAGGAGTTTCGCTATCAGTATTATCAGGTACTTTTACGTCAGGTTTTGGACGTAACGGAAACTGAATTTGGGAAAATTGAACTCAAAGCTTACGACGCGGGAAACTCAGAGATTACAGAGGCGCGCGGCATGGCTTTACTCCATCAAAAGCGTATTCAAATAACGTTTGTTCCTACTACTGAAAAGCGCGAGAAATCGTTTCGCGCAGTGCCATTTCCTTTGGATCAGGGGTTATTGGGTTTACGGTTGCTGTTGATCAAAGCAGAAAATCAACAACGTTTCGATCTGTTGCGCAACGAAACCGAATTTCGTGAAAAAATGCAGGGTGGTTTCAACACCAACTGGTCCGACTACGACACTTATCTGCATAACGGTTTTAAAGTGGTGCCCGCAACCAAATACGAGACCCTGTTCAAAATGTTGGAATCAGGGCGGTTCGATTATTTTTCCCGTGGGTTAATTGAAATTTGGTCCGAGCTGGATAATTTTAAAAATCAGTATTCTGATCTTCGTATCGAAAACAGGTTTGCTTTTTATTACGATATTCCTGTGTACTTTTTCGTCCACAAAGATGATGAATTGCTAGCGCAGCGGCTTGAGTTAGGGCTAAAGCGATTGGAAGCTACGGGAGCATTTTCGCGCTTATTTTTGTCTTACTATGGTGAGAAAATTGACCGTGCAAAACTTGATCAGCGACAGATAATCACGTTAGTGAGCCCTCAATCTCAAACAAAGATCCCCCACACCAGGCCATTCTGGTGGCCCAATAATTTGCCTTTTAAAGCGACCCAAAACCCTTCAAATTCCCAGCTGTGATCATTGGAACATTGGCTTTAGTGTTTGTCGCTTTGTATATATATGTAATATTTATCGCAATATTTGGCAGGGTAATTAACAATACTCTCAGCTAATGATTGTTAGGCACTACCCTCAAGTAGATCTCAAGAATATTTATAAAATCAGGAGAAGGTTATGACCGCTATTCGGTTGTTATCCGCCGCTTGCCTATTAGTGGCAGGTGTGGCGAATGCTGGAACTTATAATGTCCAATCACCCAATGCTCGTATTCAGGTTGCTGTCACCAACGACGCCAAAGGCCTGAGTTACACCGTGACGCTGGATGGAAATCAAGTAATTTCTCAATCTGCCCTGGGTTTAGTTATCGATGACGTTTCCCTCGGAAATAATGAATTGGCTTTTCTTGATAACAGCAAAGAAAAGGGAAAGGATTCGTTTGAATTATTTGGCCGCACCAAAAAAGTGGTGGAACAATACAACAGCATCACGCTGAAGTTTGCCGGTAACGACGAGCGCAAACTCAAAGTGAAGATCGTTGTACGTGCATATGATGATGGTGTAGCGCTGCGCTATGTCGTGCCGAATCAATCCGGCTTGAAT
>JACCDZ011824123.1_pt1 | contig 10371 bp, 11 predicted proteins | sample 7449551 | NCBI WGS metagenome assembly JACCDZ01 (sample SAMN15323452, study PRJNA562643) | freshwater metagenome | isolation source: river surface water | place: USA:Blue River Watershed | collected 2017-08-18
AACTGCTGCTGAAGTAAATACTCCACGCATACGGTTAACAACGAGGGTAGAAAGAGCTTCTCCTTCTACATCTTCAGCGATAATCAACAGTGGCTTTCCTGCCTGTGAAACCTTTTCCAGAATTGGAAGAAGTTCAGCTAGCGCTGAAATCTTGTTTCCTGAGATCAAGATGTAGGCATCATCGAGTACAGATTCCATACGATCTTGGTCGGTCACGAAGTAAGGAGAGATGTAACCCTTATCGAATTGCATACCTTCTGTGAATTCGAGTTCGACAGATGCTGTCGATGCTTCTTCAACAGTGATAACGCCATCTTTGCCGACTTTATCCATCGCTTCTGCGATGAGATCTCCGATAGTGCGATCCTTAGCGGAGATTGTTGCAACATCTGCAATCTGCGCGCGATCCTTTACTGGGATTGCGATCTCGTGAAGCTTCTTTGAGACTGCCTCAACAGCTGCTTCGATTCCTAGCTTGAGATCCATTGGCTGAGCGCCGGCGGCAAGGTTACGAAGACCTTCCTTCACCATTGCTTGCGCCAATACGGTCGCAGTAGTTGTTCCGTCGCCTGCAACATCGTTCGTCTTTGTTGCATCTTCCTTCACAAGCTGTGCGCCCATGTTCTCGGCTGGATCTGAGAGTTCAATTTCCTTTGCAATGGTGACGCCATCGTTTGTAATCACTGGTGCGCCAAATGATTTGGCAATCACTACGTTTCGACCCTTAGGACCCAGTGTTACTTTGACGGTGTCAGCGAGGATATTTACTCCGCGCTCCATCGCACGACGAGCATGCTCGTCGAAATCAAGAATTTTTCCCATCGTCTTATCGCTCGATTACTGCGAGGATGTCGCGAGCTGAAAGTACAAGGAACTCTTCGTTGTTGTACTTGACTTCAGTTCCGCCGTACTTGCTGTACAGAACGACATCGCCAACTTTGACATCCATTGGAACGCGAACGCCATCATCGAAGCGGCCTGGGCCAACGGCTAGAACTACGCCTTCCTGTGGCTTCTCTTTGGCGGTATCTGGGATAACCAAACCTGATGCGGTGGTTGTCTCAGCCTCGTTGGTCTTTACAACGATACGGTCTTCAAGTGGCTTGATAGAAACGGCCATGGTCTTACTCCTTTTGCTTTTAGCAGTGTGAGGTCGAGAGTGCTAACGCTAAGACTAGGCTCGCCTATTCCCACTCGCAAATCGAGGTGGAAGTCCCGCTCACGAATCGAGCGGGATGGCCGGGCGAATCAGAGGCTGACCTTCTCCACCGGCATGGATGAGGTGGCATCAAAGGCGAGCGGGCTGGCTGGACGGCCCGCGGCGACCATCAGCGCCCCTAGAGAGGCCACCATCGCTCCGTTATCGGTGCACAGGGATGGCTCGGGGATAGCCAAAGCGATCTTGGCGCGCTCGCAGCGCTCGGCGGCAAGGTGGCGAAGGCGCGAATTAGCGGCGACTCCCCCAGCAATAACCAGTCGATCGATGCCAGTTTCTTGGCAGGCACGCACTGCCTTCTGTAGCAAGACATCGACAACAGCTTCTTGGAAAGAAGCTGCAACATCTGGCTTTGCGTAGTCGGGGGTGCTCTCTAGATATCTGGCAACAGCAGTCTTTAGTCCTGAGAAAGAGAAATCGTAGGGACGAGTTTTCCAATCATCTGATGTTGTTAACCCCCGCGGGAAATCAATAGAAGTCGGGTTGCCTTCGCGTGCCCTGCGATCAATTGCCGGTCCACCAGGAAAACCTAAATCCATAATGCGAGCAATCTTGTCAAAAGCTTCACCTGCTGCATCATCCATCGTTGCACCAAGTTTGGTAATTGAATGCGTGATGTCATCAATTTTCAAAAGCGAAGAATGTCCGCCACTGACAAGCAAGGCAATTGTTGGTTCGACGGAATTGTTATGCGTTAAGTAATCAACACTGATATGCGCAGCTAAATGGTTGACGGCATAGATTGGACGACCAAGACCGAGCGCCAAACCTGCCGCTGTTGATGTTCCAACCAAGAGTGCTCCGATTAGTCCGGGGCCGGCGGTAACTGCAACTGCATCAATATCTCGAAGCGTCAGGCCCGCATCCTTCAGTGCTTGCGCAAGTGCAGGTTGAATTGCTTCAAGGTGCGCGCGGCTAGCGATCTCTGGCACGACTCCACCAAAGCGTGCATGTTCGTCAACGCTCGATGCAATGACATTTGCAAGAAGCGTGCGCCCGGCAACGATTCCGATTGCTGTCTCATCGCACGAGGTCTCAATACCAAGTACAAGAGGCCCTCTAATTGCACCCCGCGCGCTCATTCGAGCACCTTAGACATAACAAGGGCGTCAATTCCTGGACCGTAGTAATCAGGACGCATTGAAATGACTGCAAAACCTTCAGAGATATAAAGTGCTTGAGCTGGCAAATTATTCTCTTCTACCTCTAAGAAAATCGTCGGGGACTTCTTTGAATATGCCCAGTTAATGAGAGCAGTCACCATATGGCGAGCAATTCCTTGAAGTCGGAAATCAGGATCGACAGCAACCGTCAATACATCTGTGTCAGCACCTTCTTGAGCACACATGGCACCTGCCCATCCAACGATCTTGTGGTTACTATCGCAGGCAACGAGATAGTGGCGGGTGATGCCGTTATTTGAGATCTCTTCTTTAAATTGGCTGATCGACCAGGGATCATCTTTGAAGATCACTTTCTCCATGGCAGCAACCACTGGAACATCGAGAGGGATCATGGCGCGATAAGTAATTGTCATATGCGATCCGCCGTAGCGACAGCATCAGGTCTGCGAAGATAGAAAGGTTCTGCATAGTTTTCAAGCGCCGCCAGCTCAACCATTCGAGTTACATCTGGGTAGAGATCGCCGATGTATCCATCAACATCTGACGGGAAATTAACCGCAGGTCCCTTGATCCGTTTACCTGCTTTATAAGAGGCCCAATAAATTTCTTTTCGACGAGCATCAATAGCAACTGTGTATTCATCACGATCAACAACGATGGCATCTAACGAACAGATGCCAACGACTTCGATATTGCGTGCTGCAGCAAATGATCGCGCAAATGCGATTCCAACTCGCAGACCAGTAAATGGTCCAGGTCCCATGCCAACTACTACTCGATCAGGATTAATCCCAACACCTAAGGCTTGCTTCACCAGAGCAGCAACTGCGTTACCGTGATCAGTTGCACCGTCGTGAAACCCTTGCCAGAGAATTTCGTAATCTTCGCTATCTTGGCCATCTCGAACCAGACCAACAATGGTCCGCGAAGTTGACGTGTCAATAACTAATGTGGCGCTCATAGCTCAAGTCCATCCCAGCGTGAGCCGATGGTTTTAATTGTGACGATACGTTCATCATCTGTGCGATCAATATTTATCTCTAAACGATCATCACTGAGCCGTGCAGATTCAGCCCCGCCCCATTCGATCACTGTCAGGCCATCCTTGCGAACAGAATCGAGATCCAAATCATCTAGATAGGCGGCAGCATTTCCTGCCTCCAAAAGACGATACACATCAACATGAATCAAAGGCATCGAACCTTGATGAATTCGTGAGATCACAAAAGTAGGGGAAGTGACATCGCTAATACCAAGTGCACGGCCAATGCCTTGGACAAAGATTGTTTTGCCGGCACCCAGAGGGCCGTTGAGAAGTATGAGATCTCCTGGTCGGCAATGGCGAGCAATCGATTCACCGAGGGCAGCCATCTGCTCTGCATCTGTGATGCGACGGCTGACAACTTCGGATCTACTCATAATAGGTAAGGGTAGTAGATGACGAAAGGCCCTGGTTTCCCAGGGCCTTTCGCACTCACTGCTTTTATAAGTTACTCGAGTGACTTAAATACAGGCACTCGGAACTTGGTGTCATATGTTAAGCCGACCTTACGAGCGGTAGTTGTGATCTTTCCGCCGAGAGGGAACTTTCCATTTGCAAGTGTTGCAGTCATGAGATCAGCAGCTGCTAACCATTGAGCTGCAGTGAAGAGGCAGTGGCCTGTTCCAGCTCCAGGTGTTGCTGTGAGATCTGGGGTTCCTGCTGCAGTGAACTTTGAGTACTTCGCGGCAGTCTTTGCCCAGAGTACGACCAAGTTATTTGTAGGAGCCACGTATGAACGTGTCTTCTTGGCTTCTGCCATTGCCTTGGCCTTCTCTGCTGCAAATTGTTCAGCGTAGCTATCGATATACCACTGAACGATTGAAGCAGGTACGAACTCTTCTGATTCAGCTTGGAAGATAATGGTTGGCTTTGTGATCTTTCCTGAAAGACCTACCAAACTTGGAATCTTCGCAACAGCTGCTGGATTTGCAGTTTCGCGTGGAGTTGCTGCAAGAGCGTTAACGATCCCCGCCACTGCACTGTTTCCACTGAGTGCGAAGCTGTAAAGATCAGCTTCTGTTGCAATACGAGCTGCATAGTCGGTCTTTGTGTTGTCATAGACCTTTCCGCCAGCTAGTAGTTCACCATCTGCGATCAATAGCGTTCCGTAGTTCAGAGTTGCGCCCATGTTTTCAAGGACTGCAACTGCTGGGGCAATCGCTAGTGGATAAGTCTCAGCAGCACCTGCTGGACCTGATGTTCCATCAACATGCTTGCTTCGTGTTGATACGCCAGCCATAAGACCGACAGCCAACAAAGCTGAACGTGAAGGAATACCAGCTGCTTGCAGTGCCTTACCTGCTGGGCTCGCTGTATCTGGCCATGCGCCAGTTACAAGACCAGCTGAAAGCTTGCTCAGTACGGTCAGGATCTTACCGATGTTGGCGTATTGCTCTTGCTGACGCACAACCGGATCAGTGGAGTATCCACCGACCTTGATTGTTGGATCAAAGAGAGCCTTAAAGCCCCAAAGTGCATCACCAAAGTAGGTCATCAATGCATCCTGTGGATTTGCTGCAGGGCAGGCAAGAATCACGCCATCAACGAGTTCTGGGTTCTTCTCAGCCAACATCTGTGAGTGCATTGCGCCAAGAGAAGCGCCCCATGCAATAACAGTCTTGGTTGTTGGGAACTTAGTCTTGAAGGTTGCAATCAACTCTTTGTTGGCAGCAAGTGCTTCAGTTGTGTTGATTCCCTGGCGAGAAAATCCAGAACCAGCAACACCGTAACCTGCAGCAACAAGCTTGTTCATTACTGACAAATCAGTTGAGGCAAGTGGGCCTGGCTCTGCAGCGTTGGTCTTTGTGTATGGACCAACTGGTGCAAGAGTTGCAGGGATATCAATTGCTGGGCGAACTCCATGTGAATACAGGAACACAGTTCCATTGAAGTTAGCTGCTGCAATGAATGAATATGGTGCGCCATCTGCGCCAACACCAGCACAGCGTGTGACGAAGTTAGCGGTGAGGCACTGTGGGGTAGCGCTAGCTACCGTTGGTGCACCGACCATGACAGTTCCAGCAATTGCTGTGACAGCAAATACTGAGACGAGGCGTGATTTAAATGAGATTTTCATTAGTTAGGTAGTCCCTTCGCAGGCATTGCAGGACGCTTGTATGTTGATTCAACAACAGGACCTGAACCTGAATCGGTTGTGTAGACGGTGTACTTGCCGCCGTCAGCAGTTAATGCACCAGTTGGTCCATATGTTCCAAACCAGTAACCCGTAGCACCAGTGTGTGATGTTGTTGAGTAACCAAGTGGAGTGAGGAATGGATTTGCAAGTGATGCACCCTTTGTCTCAATCACATTGATAAGACCCTTACGAGTCAACTTTGGACCAGCTGCCTTGATCGCTTGAACAGCGAGGAATGCGTTAGACATACCTGCAACAACGTTGTTGTCGAAGGTTTCCTTTGGCTGAGCCGCTGCATAGATTGACTGGAACAACTTGATGTATTCATCAGATGTATCAGTTGGAGCTGGAGCAAATGAAAGACCCTTTGCACCGGTAAGAAGTGGCACAAGAGCTCTGCTGGTATTTGCAATTGTTGTTGCATCTCCACCGACTGAACCGAGAATGAACTGAGTCTTTCCGACCCATCCACCCTGTGCTGCTGCACCGAGAAGAGCTGTTGTTGCAGATGAAACGCCGAACATCACTGTTACATCTGGGCTAGCAGCCTTAAGTCTTGTGATCCAGCCAGCACCTGTTGCAGGAAGTGCCTGTGAACCTGATGCGTAAGGAATCATTGTGTCGAAAGTGAGTCCTGCAGTCTTAAATCCTGCGAGAGCATCGCGACCGAAGTCATCATCCTGATAGATAAGTGCAAGCTTCTTGCCTGGGAACTTATCCTTGACGTACTTAGCGATGATCTTTGCTTCCATTTGATATGAAGGAAGAATCGCGAAGGTTGTTGGATATGCCTTCTTATCTGCAAATCCGCTCCAGCCTGTATTAACAAAGAGTGAAGGAATTCCACGCTTTGAAAGCTGAGTAGATGAGGTAAGAGCCTTCGTGCTGGCTGTTCCAAGTGTTCCCACGAGTGCGAAAACCTTGTCGCGAAGAATCAATTCGTTCGCCTTAGCTACTGCTGTTGTTGGGATGTACTGATCATCTTTGCTTACGAGAGTGATCTTGCGACCATTTACTCCACCGTTAGCGTTGACGTAGTCGAAGTACGCCTTCATTGCACCCGGAATCTTGCTATAGCCAGGGGCTGCAATTCCAGTCAGTGGTGAAGTGATACCCAACTTAATTGTTGAGGCGGTTACTCCTGGTTCAGAGCCACGTGGGCTGAACGCTTGAGCAGGCACAGTTGTAACTGTGAGTGCTGCAACTGCAAGTACCGCAGAAGCACTTACGAGCTTCCGACGATTGATTTTGATCATCTCTTTCCTTCCATCGAGGGCCCTTACGGGATTTTTTTCTTACTGCTGTAGTACTTAGTGCTTTTTCGTTGACAAAGTTTTATTACCAACCCGAACTGTTACTTCTATCAAGCTATGAGAAGAATGTCCCTTCTTCGCACGCTTGGCGTGTAACTGCTCAACTGGTCCATTCGGTACGAATAGAACAGTCAAAATCAGTAACGCGCTTACCAACAATCCTGGCAAGTTCGTAGTGATCGTCTCTGATCCGTAGCGATTGGCTATCGCTAGGGCAATCTCAGGGATGGCCACCAGTGTCACTGAGCCAATCATGACGCCTCCGAGGGTAGTTACGCCAGAGAGGACTGCGCCTGTCGCCAAAGAAAATGAGAGCGCAAGCGGGAAAACTCCTGGCGAAGCCAGACTAATTGTCATTGCCAGCAGGGCTCCAGCCAATCCAGCCAGCCCTGCGCTGATCGTAAACGCTAGAACTTTATTACGACCGACATGGATTCCTGCAAGTTCAGCCGCAACATCGTTACTTCGCACTGCACGCCATCCGCGACCATATCTAGAATGCAAAATATTTCTGAGCCAATAAAGAGTAATCAGAGCAACGCTCCAGCAAATCCAGAAATACCACTTGTACTGAGTGAAATCTTCACCGAGTGATTCAGGTGGTAACCCGATATCAAAGTAAAGTCCTTGTTCACCACCAAAGATTGAAAATTGATTTGCAATTGAAGGCAGACCAATTGCTAGCGCAAGAGTTGTTCCTGCCAAATATGGACCGCTCAAACGAGCAGCAGCTAAACCAAGAAGTGCTCCACCGATTGCTGCCGCTAAAACTGCTACAACAAAGGTAAGCCAGATCGGTGCCTCGTAATGAATTCGCGCAAGCGCTGCCGCGTAACCACCGATTGCAAAAAGTGCTCCATGGCCCAGTGAAACTTGCCCGGAATATCCAATCAAGAGAATCAGAGATGCAATACCGATTGCGTAAACAGCAACAGTTGCACCCTGATAGACGCGAAGTTCATCAAGTCGGTTACTGATGAGGAAGAGAATAAATCCGAAGAAGATGAAGGTGACGATTGGATGTTTTTTAAGCACGACGACCCGCCTTAGAACCCAAGAAGCCTTGTGGTCGAAGTATCAAAACCAAGAGCAAAAGCAAGAAGGCAACAATAAACACCAGCGCTCCACTTACATAGATTTGAACAGCGGCTAAGACCAGACCAAGTATCAACGCACCGAGAACTGCGCCAGGTAGTGATTCAAGTCCACCAATAACCGCTGCGATAAATCCGAAAACTAGAAGCAAGCTAAATTCAAGTGACTCTGGTGAAAGTGCACCAGTACCGTTTACAGTCTGCAAAAGGCCAGCAGCCGCGCCTGCTGCACCTGCGATTGCCCATCCAAGAGTACGAATTCCAGATACTCGAATACCGGCAAGTTGGGCAATCTCTGGAGCGTAGGCTGAAGCACGAAGTGCCAGACCGATATTCGTCTTCTGGAAAACAATACTGACAATAATCATTAACGCGATGACAAATAGAAGAACAAACAAACTCATTGGGCTCATGATGATTGTTGTGTCACCGAATGTGTATCCAACTTTGGATAGCGGAGCTTCAATCTGCACATCAGCATGGCCCCAGATAAATCCAATTGTTGCTCGAATCAAACCAAGAAGACCGAGCGTTGCAATAATCGGTGCGATTGCGGCAATCGCTCCCTGGCTGCTGTGTTTTTGCAAGGTGCGCATAAGGACAAATTCAATAAAAGCGCTGAAAGCTGCGCCGAGGGCCATTGCTAGAGGGAGTGCGATCCAGAAATTGCCAATTCGGGCAACTAACTCATAGCCAATGTAGGCAGATAGCAGAGCCATTCCAGCTTGTGCAAAGTTAACAACTCGAGTGGAGCGCCAGACCAAAACCATCGAAATCGCCATGAGTGAATAGATTGATGCCGCACTTATACCGATCAAGAGCATATCTAGAAATTGATTCATCGCACTCCCCTTAGAATCCCAAGTAAGCAGTACGAACTGCTGGGTCGGCGATCAGATCAGAAGCTTTTCCGGTTGCTGCGATAGTTCCGAGATTAAGCACAACGCCCGAATCTGCAATTTTGAGTGCACCCATAGCGTTCTGCTCAACAAGAACAACTGTCACTCCCATGGAATCAACAATCTGACGAATCGATTGAAAGATTTGCTCGATAACAAGTGGTGCTAAGCCAAGTGAAGGTTCATCCAACAATAAAAGTGCGGGGCGCGACATATACGCACGACCGATTGCAAGCATCTGGCGTTCGCCTCCAGAAAGAGTGTCAGCGAGTTGTTTGCGGCGTTCTCCTAGACGTGGAAAAAGATTGAATACCTCTTCTTTTGTCGCTTTAGCCTCAACGCGATTACGACGCCACAGTGCACCAAGATCAAGGTTCTCTTCAACAGTTAGTTGTGCAATCACTGATTTACCTTCAGAAACATGGGAAACACCATTGCGCACATGGTGCTCTGGTTTTCCATGTAGGAGATCGTGATCAAGCCACGTTGCTTCACCCTCTGCGGCAGATTTAAGTCCAGATAGCGTGCGCATCAGTGTGGTCTTACCGGCACCATTGGAACCAATAACTGCAGCGAGCTTGCCTTCAGCAACTGTAAATGAGATGCCGTTGAGGGCACGGATAGCACCGTGATCAACGCAGAGGTTGCGAATCTGCAACATCACGCCACCCCAGTTCCGAGGTAGGCAGCGATTACAGCTGGATCACGACGAACTGTCTCTGAGCTTCCGCTGGCGATTACTTCGCCAAAATTAAGAACATAAAGTTGATCGCAAACGCTCATGACAACATCCATGTGATGTTCGACGATAAGAATTGACATGGCAGAGCGCAGATTGCGAATGAGGTCATTCATCCAATCAATATCTTGAGCGCCAAGTCCGCCTGCTGGCTCGTCAAGCATCAAAATCTTTGGTTCGCTGACAAGTGCGCGAGCAATTGAAACGCGCTTGGTATCTGGATATGAAAGAGAGTCTGCACGCTTATCTGAAAGGCTTCCGGCGTAAACGCGCTCAAGTGCCCAATGTGCACGTTCGCGAAGCGCGCGTTCATCTTTTTTGTTTCTTCCAAATCCAGCAGAAATCAATCCCGTACGAGCAAACTTCTGTGCACCAATCATCACATTTTCGGCAACTGTCAGATCTGGGAAGAGTCCGACACCTTGCAGAGTTCGTGAAATTCCGAGCGATGTTAAGTCGTGAGTTGCCGGCCAGTCATGAGACTTTCCATTGAGTGCAAATGTTCCAGATGTCGGCTTTACGATTCCGCAAATTGCGTTGAAGAGAGTTGTCTTACCCGCACCATTTGGACCAATGAGTCCGACGACTTGATTACTCTCAAGATTAAGAAAGACATCATCCAGGGCTTTAAGGCCACCAAATTCAACGGTGAGGTTGGAGATGGAGAGCAGAGAATTCGAACTCACACTTTCTCCTCATCCGTTATGCGCGAAGTTGATCGGTAGATTCTAGGCACACGAGGCCCAATTCGTGTAACTATCTCGTAATTAATTGAGCCTGAAGCTACGCCCCAGTCTTCTGCCGTGT
>JACCDZ011780673.1_pt1 | contig 10364 bp, 9 predicted proteins | sample 7449551 | NCBI WGS metagenome assembly JACCDZ01 (sample SAMN15323452, study PRJNA562643) | freshwater metagenome | isolation source: river surface water | place: USA:Blue River Watershed | collected 2017-08-18
AAGCCCTGCTGATCGCACCCGAACTACCGACAGAACATGCCGCTTTACTGGCTCAGTTCGAACTTCCGATAACCAATGACCTACGCCAGCAATCCAACCCAGTAACCCTGAAGCTGTTAATTGACTGCTCTGGCTCGATGGCCGGCGCCAGCATCGTGGCCGCACGCGAAGGTGCAATGCATGCACTCAATCAACTTCGCGAAGGTGAGGCATTTGCCATCAACCTATTCGGCAGCTCAGTGCAGCCTATGACACAAGGCTTGCAACTCTGGCACGAGCAAAGTCGGGCTTCGTGGCGACGTGCTTTGGCCGGTGTTGAGGCCACGCTAGGTGGCACCGAAATGGAACAGGCGCTAATCCATAGCCTGGAAATTGGTGGTGCTAACGGCGAATCCACAATCAGCGACATCCTGCTTATTACGGATGGACAAGTGAGCGACATTAACACCATGGTGAAGCTCCTGAGCTCAGCCAAACACCGCATATTTGCTATTGGCGTGGGCAATGCGCCGGCGGAGTCTCAACTAGCCGCACTGGCACTAGCCAGTGGTGGCGAATGTGTACTAGTAAGTCCCGGTGAAGATCTACGCATCAATATCGAACGACTGATGGCACGGATGCGTGCTCCGCAAGTTCATGACCTGCAGGTGCTCTTGGCCGATAACGATGCCAGTTGGCTTGCTGATCTGCCCAAGCAAGCGCCAGTCAATGGTGTCTTTAAGCTCTTTGGCCATCTACATCGCTCGCAATGGAATGGACAGTTCATCGTCAGCGGAAGCATCCAAGGTAAAAGCCAGCTCTGGCGAGTGACACTGCCGGTACAACACGGCCAATCGGCAGCAGCTGCTACCGTTGTGCACTACCATCGGGTAGCGGCACTACCAGCCAAGCAACAAGCCGCTTATGCGCTTCATTACGGCTTACTCACCGAGCACACCCGGCTGCTTTGCCTCTACGAACGAGAAGAAGGCCACAAGGCTGGATGCATGCCGGTGCTTGATGACATTCCTCACATGATGAACATGAGCATGGCTGATGCCTGCATGAGCACACCGATCAATTACATGAGGCCAAATCCTTCTGCGAATTATGACGAGTGCGTCATGGAGACGCTCGACTGCCCCATGGCAATTCCGCGCTACCTAGAACTTAGTATTGCCAAGCGTGAACGTCGTTGGGGACCTAATGGAACCCATGCCATTACACCAGCGGCTCTGAAGCGCTGGCTCTCTGATGCCATCTCGCTCGATGAGCTAAGCACTCGTATTGGAAGCTTGGAGAGTGAAGGTCTGCCTGAAGCCTTCCGCATCGTGCTCTGCGCGGGTGACCATGAACGTCGTGGCCAATTGATCTTGGCCTGGCTCGAGTGGCTTTATGACGGTCGTGTCCCTCCGTTACTTGATGTCTTGCTCAACGAGTGGCGAAGCCATTATGAGATCGCAACGCTAAAGCGGCTGACGAATGCCCTCTCACGCCTTCAAAAACAACTGCCCAATGGCCCGTGGCACGCTGAACTCAGCGATCGCCTGAGCCACTAACCCCCGGATTAACCCCCAAAATCCTCCGAGGAATACCTCGGGGGAATCATCCTGCACGGAGCTACACCATGAAAAAACTACTGCTTGCCACCTGCCTGCTGTCGTCTGCAGCCTTTGCCAATGAGTCTCCCCTGAGTGTCGAATTCACAGCCGGTTACATTCCAACGCAAGATGTGAAACTGCAATCTGGCGGTGCATCAATTACATTGGGGAACGATGGCTATTTCTTCCGCGCCGCACTGAACGATGGCAAATTCCGTGCATTTGGGAGCATGCAACAAGTTGATGGCACCACGTGTGGTACCGGCTGTGTGAGCCATGAAGCCATCGAAACCCGTGGTGGTATGGCCTTCACTGCACTAGACAACGGTCAGCTGAAACTGGCTCCGCGCTTGGAGTATGTGACGTTAGATCTGACACTTGGGAACAGCACAACTAGCGGTAATGGCTTCGCATTCGGTGCTGATGCCACACTTTTGGTAACGCCTAACGTCGATGTTTTCGGCGGCGCCAGTTACTTGGAAATCGAAGACTACAAAGGATCGGAATTCAAGCTCGGAGCCACGTTCAAAACACAGATTGTGAACTTCATGGTTGAAGGTCGTCATCTCAACTTGGATGACTCAGTGAACGATACAGAAACAACCAGTAACGAGCTAAAACTGGGCGTCCAAAAAGCGTTCGATTTTTAAGCTCAACCAGCGAGCTTCCCGAACTGCAAACTACCTTGCCGCTCGAATTTCAGTATGATTGCTGAAGTACGGCAAGGTAGCCTGCTTAGCTCAACAGCTGGCACAAAGATTAAAGGAGTTAACGCATGCTGCATCTCGCCCCTGCTACCCGTGTAATCACTCTTGATGAAAAATGCCTGAATCGTCGGCTTGACTCCGCTTGTAATGTTGCCCACTTGCGACTCTTTACTACATGAACAGTCACATCACTGATGTGCGCAGCAAAGTACTGGTAAGTATCGAGCTGCGCACAAAATCACCAAGATTGCGGCGGCAATCAGCATTAATCAGTCTAGCTGCACCAGCTCATAAGCACGGAAATATTTCCGTGGACTTCGACAATGCCGCCTACGGGTGTAACCATTACATCGCTTGTTTTTTTTGAACAGAACACGGAAGTCTGAGTGCTATGGATTGGAAGGATCTTAAAAATCGTTGGCAAACAGCATGGGGGAGCACGCCTAAAGCAGCACTAATGCTTCCTGACAAAGTTCGATCAGAACTCGAGCCCACAATAAATTTCTTAACGCGTATAGGAAAGCTCGAGGTTGTACTAGAGTTGATTTCAGAGCACAAAGTGCTCTACCAAGACCCTTGGCTCTATGATCTTGAAGCTACAACTCGTTATGCGATTGCTGTTAGGCAACAGGAAGTGCCTGATGAGCTCCTAGCCCCCCTGATGAGTGAGGCAGAAGAATATTGGCCCGAAGAAACAGACCCTGATGAAGCAACTCCCTCTCAGCCAATAGTCTCACAAGCTAAACCCAAGCTTCCCTTAGTTGTTCACCGTCAGCCCAAAACATTGGATTGTGACGATGATCCGCCCGAACCATTCGACGAAGACGATCTTTTAGATAATGAGTGTTCTGAAGAGCTGCCGGACACCAGTAGCAACGCTCCAACTGGGCAACTCGATGCCGATGATCTCGATCTGGATTCTAATGAGCCAGATGAGCCAGAGCTCATCCCTGCTGACCAACACAGAAGAGATGATGAGCGTATTGTCGATATTGACATCGAGCTTTCGCTAGAAGAAATACAAATTACAGAAATTGATGACCCTGACAGTGGCTGGACGGCCGACTTCGACCCCGATTTAGAAGACTTTTTGGTTGATAGTGAGCAGATAGATAAAGAGGATATTGAACCTACCAGCAAACTGACACGCGAGATCAAGGCCCGGCAAATTGCTGCTGAAGTCATAGATCGACATGACTGGCCAATCAAAAGTCTACCACTGCTTTCAGAGATTTTTACGCACAGCGGCTATGGTGCTACTCGTGTTGCCCTTGAGCGACTCATGAGCCAAGGGCTCACACTGGAGGAGCTAATTTTAGCTACTCATATAAAGGCACTGTGGTCTAACTCTCCGGCTTATTGGATCTGCTTTAGCAGCTCGGGCGATGGTTATGACACCCAGTTTCTTCTGTCTTGGCCAGCGGCGCTGAGCATTCTAAATGCGTTTACATCACTACCTTCTCTCGAAGAAGTCGAAGTCTTTTTAGATGAGCAATTTGAGTATTGGACTAGTAATCATTCACTGCGTCGCAGCTTTAAGTCATTCCGAATGTATATCTGGTTTCGAACGGCGCGCCTGCATGCGACATTGTGTCCTACCGAATGGCAAAATTTTGATGCCAACCCTTATGCCAGATGGAGTTGAGCCATGACACATAGCTTACAACACGTGAAAGGCGCGCGAGTTCGGCAGCAAAACTCTCATGGCGGTGACGATCGCCTAGGACAAGTCGTCGGGGTACGAGATGATGGCCATCTGATTGTAGATTGGATAAAACCTCACAAATCTCGTGAAGCCGTAACCACCAAATCAGTATTGAATGGCCTTAGTAATGGCCTACATGTACTTGATGCAACCCCTACAGCTGGTAGCCGCAGCTTAGGTCAGGGCCAAGTAATGCAACTGCGTACCCTAGCTGGCAGCGAACAGGCCTTAGTTGATTTTCCCGAGCTAGGTAAACGACATTGGCTACCGTACCAACACTTACGCGCAATTCCGAGTGTTGAGCAACGATTCAAGAGACTGAATATCTCCACCGATGAGGAAGCTGAAAGGTGCAGGCTACGGCTATTGGCACAGGCACTTTTAATTTGGCAGGAGAACTCAGGAGCACTGGCACGCCTGGATATTGATCCCTTGCCACATCAGATCAACCTTGTACATCACATACTTAATTCCGGAAACCTCAACTGGCTCATTGCCGATGATGTAGGCCTAGGGAAGACAATTGAAACGGGCATGCTACTGCATGCACTCAACCAGCGTGGCTTGGCACGACGTGTCTTACTTATCACGCCTGCAGGCTTAACCCGACAATGGCAAGAAGAGCTTTATCACAAATTTCGGTTTGACGACTTCCGAATATTTGGCGAGGACTTTCATATCAATGCGCCATGGCAATGGAAAGGCCAGGACCGTGTCATCGCATCGCTGGATACCCTCAAACAAGAGGCACAGCTTGAGTCCATTATGCAGGCTGAAAACTGGGATCTGATTATTTTTGATGAAGCCCATCGTTTGAGCAGGCGGCAGTACGGTCTCTCACTCAAGACATCTGAGCGTTTTGAGCTGGCACGTCATTTACGCTCTAAGACCGAAAATCTGCTTTTGCTCAGCGCTACCCCCCACCAAGGTATGCAAGACAAGTTTGTAGCTCTACTGGAGCTGCTCCGACCTGATCGAAAGCGTGACTTTGATCTACTAAGCCTGAAGCCTGAAATTCTGCATGATATGGTTTTCAGAAATCATAAAGCCGATGTAACAGATGTAAATGGCAACTTCATTTTTCAAGGAAAGATCACTAGAGCCATCGAAGTCCCCTCCAGTAGGGACGCTCTTAATTTTGACAGCTCACTTCAAAGCTACCTGCGTAAAGGCTACGAAGCGGGCAAACTGCAAGGGCGGACAGGTCAAGCGATTGGCTTTGTTATGACAGTGTACCGAAAGCTGGCTGCCTCTAGTGCAGCGGCAATTTATCAGGCTCTTTGTAACCGTCTAGCGAGGCTATCAGCAGCCAGCTGTATCGAAGACGACTCTCTACTTGATGCACGCTATGAGGGTGAGTGGGAAGAGCAACAATGCGGTAGTAATCGTGAGTTTTTTGACGGTGAGCGGGAACTACTTTTAGATCTCATTGATCAGGCCGGAATACTGGTAGCTGACGACATCAAGGTGGCTCGTTTGCTTGACACTGTAGTGCACCATATCCTGGTAAATAACTCGCATGAAAAAGTACTAATTTTCACTGAGTACAAGTCAACACAGGCCCACTTAAAATCAAAGCTCTCTGCTGCTTTTGGTGAGGCCAATGTAGAGGTCCTCAATGGCGGCATGCATCATCGCGAACGGCGTGAGGCCATTGCTCGATTCGAGGATGCGGGACAATTCTTGATATCAACAGAGGCCGGCGGCGAAGGTATAAACTTACAGCGCCATTGTCACATCATGGTCAATTTTGATCTTCCTTGGAATCCGATGCGACTCGTACAGCGCATTGGTCGCCTCTATCGATACGGGCAACGCCATCGTGTTGTGGTGCTAAATATTCACCAACCTGACTCCCTCGATTTGAAGATTATTGAGCTGATGTACTCTCGTATCGACACTGTCGTTAATGACATGGCGATAGTGCTCGCTCAAGAATTTAACGAAGGCCTAAAAGAAGAGATTTTAGGTGAATTTGCTGATCTTATTGACATTAAAGAAATACTTGAAGAGGCCACATTGAACGGCATTGACCGCTCTGAAGAGCGTATCAATGATGCAATTAAAAAAGCAAAGGAAGCTACTCAGCACCAACGTGATCTTCTGCAATACGCTGCATCAGGCGAGCAAGCCAATAGCAGGCACGACTTACGCATGACTATGGCCCATCTCGAAAGCTTTGCTGTTGGTATGTTTAATCTCTTAGATGTCGAATACGAGGCAATGCCTCGCGCACAGGTTTTCCGTATACGACTCAATGAAGCATTGATACGTGCTATGGATTTTCCAGAGAGCGCATCTACACGAATAGACATTACTTTCGATAGAGAGATCGCTATTAACCGCCCAAACACCATCATGATGGACATGGATGCAGCCTTAATGAAGCATCTCATCAAGGCTGCATCACTTTATGATTTTGGTGGTCAGACAGCTGCTATCCACTCTCCAACGCTAGGTGATGGAGTACTCTTCGGGGCACAGTTACGCTGGCAAAGCTTACAGGGTCGACTGATGCGTCGAGAGCTTATGCTTGCTCACATTGGTCCTGAGGGTGACATGATGAACAGCGCAGAAATTCACAAATGGTTGTTGAATCCAGGAGTATGCGCTTTCCCAAATGAAAAGCCTGATGCGGCGCCATTGTTTGAGCAACTTAAAGACATGAGTAATGAGCGTTTACAGCAAGCCAGCAATAGCTTCTTAATTCCCCAATCGCGGCAGTGGATTGCTGCTTGTTGGACGGCCATGGGCACCTAACATCAGCACTGGCAGAGTTATTAAAAATAATAATTTATTACACAAGGAGCAGTCTTTGAATACAAACAAACTGATCGTTGACTTATTAGAAGACGATGATTTCTTGTCCCTTACCAAGGGGTCATCCTACTATTGCCCTTTTGAAGCAATGAAGGTAGATAGACATGAAATCAGACACTCAAACTATTTAGCAAATATTCTTAATCCATATGCGGCGCACGGATTTGGCAGTCGTGTTTTACAAGATTTTTTGGATTTTCTTGCTAGTATAACTAAAGACTACGACTCTGCTTTATCCGTAAAAACCTATGATTTTAATGACGTAGAAATACGTCGTGAATGGGAAAACATTGATCTAATTATTTTACTGAAAAAAATTGATCTTATATTTGTCATCGAAATAAAAGTTGAAGCATCTGAATCCAGGGGGCAGCTAAAGAAATACATGGAAACTGTCTGCACTGAATTCCCAAACCTTAAAAAACATTATTTTTATCTTACACCTTCTGGCTCAGAAGCATCCATAAAAGATTGGCTATCGATAAGCTTTGAATCCATGGTCTCAGTACTTGAGACTACCCACGATAAATTAGAAAACAGTCTCGCAACTCAAATTTTCTCAAGCTACCTTAACCTATTAAAGAGAAATCACATCGTGGATATTAATATGTTAGAAACTATCTCTCGCATTTGGAATAAGCACCACGCAGCATTAAGCTATCTTTATGATAATGCACCTGACGGCGTCATAGATACATCAATTGGTTTATTCATAGATTCAGATCTCATAAATAAAATAAATGATAGCATTCCCAGCAAAGCAATATCTTTTATTATTGATCACAAAACCACTCTGTGCGTCAGGGTTGCTGTTCCAGAGTGGGACTGTATTACAGATTTTAAATCTGCAAACTGGACAAGGTCTGGCAGGATTTTTTTATGCGAGATATATTTGAAGAACGATTTCCTAGTAATTAGATGGGTTATTGGTCGCCTAGCGGAGTCATTCTCGACATCAACTATACGTAAAGATTTGTTTGATGCTTTAAAGCCTACAGGCCAACTTTCACCAGTCTGGAAAACTGTTAGTGCAAAAAAATTAAACATCTCTCAATACAACAATTTAAATGACACAAGCGACAACAAAAAAGAGCTTATTAAAATTAAATCCTTTATAGAAAAAACATTAATTGAGAGCGCCCTAAGCTTCGACACAAAGCTAAAATCTCTTCCTATAAATAATTAAATTAATTTAATTTTCATAAGTTAGCTAAATTTCTAAGTTCGGGTCAGTCAGAGGCTCACAGTAAAAATTACGGATTCTTTGTTAATTTATAGACACGGAATAATTTAGATGAATGATAAAACGCTTAAGGCACTACAACTGATCTCCAAAGAAGGTATCACAGATAAGCAACTCGTAAACTTGCTCAACAACGTGAAAAGCGAAGAGCAAATTTCAGAAGAGGAGCGAGAGCTCCTCCTCGACACAATTGCAAAGCGTCTGAAAGTCGTCAGCCCTAGCAAAGCCAAGGTACTTTTTGGCGACAAAGGAACTGAGGCTATAGAAATGCTGACAAAAGCTAATGAGATCATCATGGGCAAGCACGTCGTAACGCAAAACGTGCTCAAGAATGGCGTCAAAACTGGCGGCAATATGATTGCTGGTGACGCATACATCTGCCACTACTTGTCTTATAAAAATAGCGACCAACGAGGCTGCGCCCTTACCTACTTTCAAGCGTCCGTTGAAACACTTCCACAACTCCTTGTTAAGCGGTATCGAACAGGAAAGCTCAGTGAGGAGCCGGAGGAGTTCAGCTTTTCAACGGCTCAATTGGATGAGGCAGTGGCTCTCTACGACACCTATCTATCAACTTTGATCTCATAAGCGCTCTATCAGCGAATTCTTGGCGTACGTTACAATTTTGCAGGTCTTTCCGAGGCGCTTGGCAAGCTGAATAGTGCTCCAAGTGCCCTTGGATTTTTCATCCCAGAAGGCATAGATGGTGTCGGCCAGCTCGACAATTAACTTGTTTCTGATTGGCCCTGCAGCTCGACCGTAAGTGCTCCAGCTCGCATTGATCTCACGGTAGTTAAAGCCCCTTTTAACAGCGTACTGCTTCGCAATCGTGTCCACGCCCGACGCACCGCCACTAATGATGGTGAGATCGGGAAATTTCCTAATCTCACCATCAAGATAGTCCTCAATCAGGTATAGACCTTCAAAAACGCGAGAACCAATGACCGCAACCTTCATTGAATCGATTGCTTCAGTTGCGCTACCTGACTGTGACATCGAGTGACCTCGTCCAAAAGCCTCAGGAATGCTGGTGCACAATCACCTTGAAATTTAAAGTCCCTTTCAGACTCGAACCAGGTAGCTGACAAGCAAAAATTAATGAGGTTGATTGCTATATGGTCGAAGCCTGCATAGCCATTGCTGTCACACCACAACGAAACCTCGTCACATAGTCCCGGTAAACTATCGACTAAACCAAAATTTTGGTACTCATCGACATCTGCCGTGTCGTCATTTTCTAATTCAATAAAGCGCACTGCCCGCTCGAATCGCTGTGCATATCCGGGCATGCCAATGGAGAGATTGTGCTTGTCTACATACCGCAGAATACTGGATTGAGCACTACAGACATGGACATGAGACATCTCGACGTCATCATCGTCCTCTTCCCAATACAGTGCACTGCAACGAATTATTAGCCGTAGTAGTTCAGCAAGCTCGCCCTCAACAAAGCCAACGTCGATCGGGTCAGGAAAATTCACTGTCATGCTCATCATAGGTTTATCGCGCTCTTTGTTTTTGTAAGACTCGTCCCCCCCGGCTCCACTCATAGGCACTGGAGGTGTACTTCATCGCTGCAAAGGACAAGTATTTTGAGTCTGGATAAATCCCCACGCGACCTAGATCCAGCCTATCAGCATCCCAGCATGTTTGAATCGTTGTATTGTCGTTTATAAGGCCAAGACTATGGCCACTGATTGCTGTCTCTAAAAGTGCCAACTGCGAGTCCGTCAAATTGAAACATTGCCCCTGGAGCACTCTGGCAAATACAGCGCCCCGCTCACCATGCAACTTGTCTGCGAAATCGTTGTGACGGCAACTGTCATGTAGTAATGCAAATAGTTCGACAACCAGTGGATCAGCACCCGTTTCTTGGGCTAGCTTCAATCCGTGATATCTAACCCGTGCCCAGTGCGGCACACCGTGTATCCCGAGCCAATCCAGTTTGAAATGCTGCCTCAACATCTGCAGTAGTTGCTTGCGATTGCTGCTCGGCAATATGCGCTGTATGGCTCCACTCCCACTCATATTAACAAGAGCTCCTGTTCAAACCGCAAGCGTACCCGAATAAAGGCTCAAATCATGAGCTTCGCTCAGCAACATGCTATCGTTCGTGCTTTATTCAACGACGGTACTCCTCATGAGTCGTACGCTTCGTGTTCACCAAATAGATCAGATGCTTCATAACCGGCACCACGTCTCGCTTCAGGATTTCCTGGATACTCTCGAGGTATCACTACCTACCTTTAAGCGCGACCTGGAGTTCATGAGGCTGCACCTGAACGCCCCCATCATTTATGACCGTGACC
>JACCDZ011537713.1_pt1 | contig 10362 bp, 3 predicted proteins | sample 7449551 | NCBI WGS metagenome assembly JACCDZ01 (sample SAMN15323452, study PRJNA562643) | freshwater metagenome | isolation source: river surface water | place: USA:Blue River Watershed | collected 2017-08-18
CAGTGCAACTGCACAATTTAGCCTCGTTGGGGAGTCTGAAATCACAGCTTTCTGGTTCTGTAGCCCTTTATCTAACTGACTTAAGCCGGTCTGAATGATAATCGCCGATCACGCTAAATCATCATGATTAACAGCTTCGGTGTGACAGGATTGTGCCAAGGTGGTTGCGCGGATGACTGCCTATGATTAGTCTGGATCTCGATGCGCCGGCGAGGTAAATCAAATGCCCTGGCCCGAGGCACCCCATCATCTGGTAATGGTGGATGTCGACGAAGGTTAGTAGGGTTCCTTGATCCGGCACCGCGGCAGCAGTAAGCGGACGAAACTGCTGCGGAAGAAAGGATGCCCACCCTGGGTGGGCAATCGCCTGATGACACCAAACCACCGGCTTTGATGGGGCCGGAAACCAACTGGTGCGGTGCGGAGGAGAGCGTCGCGACTGTGGGCACAACCCCGCGTTTGGACGGATCCCACTCAGTAGTTGAACCAGCAGCTACCGATGGTCAATCGCCTGCGCTTCCGCGGACCCATCCAAACCTGACTCTTTTTACGAGTCGGGCGAGGATGAATCGTGTCGCTCGAAAAACTACTCACAGTTACTGATCTCGCTGAACTTTTGGGCCGGTCGACCGGAACCATCAAAAATCAGCACTCCAAGAACCCCTCTAAACTACCTCCTGTATGCCGAATTCCTGGCGCAGGTCGCCTGCTGTGGCGTCGAGAAGATGTTGAAGGGTGGCTACAGCAGCATGTTGTCTCGTTTGAGGTTATTGCCCCTGTTTGTCCCATTGCTAAGCGGAAACTTGGTCGGCCTCGGAAGTCTGAGAACATTGCTCAGCGAGGTGCTTATGCTCAGTAAGCGCCAACATAGCCTTATCGATAAAGCAGTTGCTCTAGAATTCGAGGATGCTCAGGCCTCTGGAGCAACAGGCTATTTACCTTCTTTCTTGGCACAAGCTACTTTGCCGCACAAAGATCAAAAATGTACGTACTTTAAGCGAGGGACTTCAAAGGTTACTCTTTCGATAATGGCGCATCGCAAGTATGGGATGCCTTACGGGATGATGCCAAGATTATTGCTGGCGTGGATGTGCACAGAGGCATGTCGCACACATTCGCCTGAATTAGATTTGGGGCGGAATCAGAAGGAATTTCTTAAAAAACTTCAGCTGCCTAGTGATGGTAGATATATTAAAATTCTGCATAAACAAACTTTGGCTCTTGTAAGGTCTCAGATAAGCATCGAGATTTCAAGTGCTGGGGCTGTGGCTTTTGAGAATATTCAAATAGCAAAAAATGGCTTTGTATTCTGGAGTCCAGGTCAGTCTGATGAAAAATGCTTATGGAATAGTACTGTGACGCTTGGTGCTGATTTCTATAAAGCAATCACGAAGGCGCCTGTACCGCTTAAGATGGAGGCGCTCCAAGCACTACGCAAGTCGCCTATGGCGATGGATATATATGCGTGGCTCGTTTACCGAATGTTCACGCTAAACGTAGCTGTGCGGTCGGGGCGATATAAAGAAGCAAAGATTCCTTGGGCTAGTTTGAAATGTCAGTTTGGGGGCGGCTATGAAGATACGCCACAGGGTGTCAGAAGTTTCAAAGCAAATTTCCTTAAACAGTTAAGAGGGGTCCTGCTCTATTATCCTGAGGCAAGAAGTTACATTGACGAATGCCCGGATTATCTCGTACTGAAAGCCGGGGCGCGCCCGTTGGTGCAGCAACGAGTCGTTATGTAGTCGATGGATAGGCTGTGGAAAAGAAGCTGGGGGCTGGGTTATCCACGTGAGATCGCTCACTCCCTTGGAGCCCTCGGATTTACTGGTGCGCAGCCTTGTCCACGTGGCATCACTCACGTATCAACGTGAATTCGCTCACGTATCCACATGACATCACTCACGTAAAAACAGCGTGACATCACTCACAAGCCCCGTCAGGTCTGAGTTTCAACGGTCGGAGGTGGTCTGCTAGTAGCTTTGCTTTTAGCTTTGCCGAGTACTTAAAAGCTTTTCTAGTAGTTAGCTGAGAAATTTTGTGTAAAAACCAAAGGTATTGCACGCCTGCAGCGTGTGCAAAAGCTCCCCCGGAAGGGGAAGGGAGGGTTTAGGCAGGGTGTGGCGGCTTCGCCCCATCAGATCCTGATGGGATATGCAGTGAGCGCTATATCGAGAAATAAATGAGCCCATACTTTGAGCCTTTTTGCTCACCTAGGCCTGGAAAAGTTCTGGAAGCCCTTGCGTGCAAAGGGAAATACCGCATAGGTCGGCTTTACCGAGAGTGGGGTCAGCGTTAATGTGTCGGGCTTATGCAAAGGGCTACCAATAGCCAATCACGGACGAACAATGAGCATGCATAACCCTTCATTTTTCCTCCCGAATGCGGACCTGTTAGAGGGTCCGCTGCACCTTGTCATTGCACCGAGCCATGGCGTAGTGGCCGTATAAAATCCTACAAGGATGCAACATGCAACTTACCCAAGCCCCAGCCCCCGGCGCTCGCGCGGTTATTCGTGACGAAGAGTGGATCATCCAGAATGCAGACCAATGCAATCTCGGTGGCTGGCAACTCTCCTGCGTCGGCGTCTCAGAAACCGTGCGCAATCGTCATGCGCTGTTCCTCACCGAACTGGAAGACGTCACCCTGATCGACCCGGCGAAAACCGAACTGGTCTACGACGAGTCACCTACCTTCACCGCTTCGCGCCTGTTTATCGAAGCGCGGCTGCGCCAGTCCGCGCTGCAAAACGAATCAGTAGTGATTGGTCAGCACGGGGTGATGGATGCGCTGCCTTTCCAGTTGCAGCCTGCCCATCAGGTACTGCAGCAGCTGCGCCCACGCTTGCTGATTGCCGATACTGTCGGCTTGGGTAAAACCCTTGAGGCCGGCATTCTAACTGCCGAGTTGATGCGCAGAGGCAAAGCCCGGCGCATCCTCGTGGTCACCACCAAAAGTATGATGCGCCAGTTCCAACAGGAGTTCTGGAACCGCTTTACCATACCGCTGACCCGCCTGGACTCAGCAGGTATTCAGCGCATCCGTCGCGATATTCCGGCCAACCACAACCCCTTCAACTACTACGACCGCACCATCATCTCGGTCGATACTTTGAAGCGCGACAGTGAGTACCGTCACTACCTGGAAAGTGCCTGGTGGGACCTGATCATCATCGACGAAGCTCACAACGTCTCCTACAAAGGCTATCTCAACCAAAGTAATCGCCTGGCCGAGTTGCTCTCGCAGCGCTCGGATGCGCTGATCCTGCTCACAGCCACACCGCACAACGGCAAGAAGGACAGCTTCGCCAGCCTCGTGCGCATGCTTGACCCTACCGTGCTGCCAGCGGGTGCGGACTACACCCGTGAGGATGTTGACCACCTGTTTGTTCGCCGCTTCAAGAAAGACGTACGCGAGCAGATGAAGCAGGAGTTCCCCGAGCGCGAAGTGTTCCGCTTGGCCTGCGCAGCGAGTCCAGCGGAAAACCTCGCCTTCGATGCCCTGGCCGAACTCAAACTCAATAGCGACGGCACGGGTGCCCGCGCCGGTGCCATGCTGTTTCGCACCGTGCTGGAAAAAGCGCTGTTCTCTTCCCCAGCCGCCTGTTTGCAAACGCTGAAAGAGCGCATCCGCAAGCTGGAAGCAAAAGACGCACACCATCCTGATCTGGAAGGCCTGCGCGACCTGCAAGGCCTGGTGCAAGCCATCAGTGCTGACAAGTTCAGCAAACTGCAGCACCTCATCAGCCAGCTCAAACAAGGCCAGCACTGGCAGTGGGATGGCAAAGACCCAAGTGACCGCCTTGTGATCTTCACCGAGCGGGTGGAAACCCTGAAGTTTCTCCAGCAAGAGCTGCCCAAGGCCCTCGGCTTAAAAGCCGACGCTGTAGCCATCCTGCACGGCCAGTTGCCTGACCAGGATATCCAACAGACGGTCGAAGATTTCGGCAAAACCCATTCGCCCCTGCGCTTGCTGATTGCCTCGGACGTAGCTTCCGAAGGCCTTAACCTGCACTACCAAGCCCACCGCCTGATCCACTTCGACATCTCCTGGTCGCTGATGGTGTTCCAGCAGCGCAACGGTCGTGTGGATCGTTACGGCCAGCTGCATGCGCCGAAAATTGGCTACCTGCTGACCGAACCACGTCACGAGAGAATTCGCGGTGACTTGCGCTACCTGGAAATCCTTATCGACAAGGATGAGCAGGCCGCCAAGAACATCGGTGACCCCTCGGCCTTTATGGGGCTGTACGACGAGGAGCTGGAAACTGTCGAAGTGGCCAAGGCCATTGAAGGCAACAGCACGGTTGATGAGTTCGCTGCGCTCTTGGCCGGGGATGATATCGACCCCTTCGAGGCCCTTTGGGGCGCGAGCGTACCCAGTAACGCGAGCCCAGCGCCTGCCAGCACCGCAGCGCTAGCGGCACCTACTGCGGAACTCACTAGCCTGTTTAGCGACAGCTACATCTACTTGCGCGATGCTCTGCGCTGGCTGGCGCAAGAGTCGCCACGCGAAAATACCGACATCAAAACGGATGACGCCCGCCGCACACTCAGTTTTCAACCCAGTCGCGACCTTGCCAAAGTGCTAAGGCGCGAGCTGGCCAGCGAAATGTGGCCTGCCGACAATACCTTTGCCCTCAGTGCCGAGAAGGCCGTGGTGGAGGAGGCCATCAAGCTGGCGCGTGATACCAACGCCTGGCCGCAGCTGCATTACCTCTGGGCACTTAACCCCATTGCTCAATGGCTCGACTACAAGCTGATGGCCCTGTTCCGTCGTCAGCGTGCGCCGTTGCTGCGCGTTGCCCAGGGGCTGGGTACGGGTGAGGCCATCGTGCTGGTGCTGGCCCAGGTGCCTAACCGTCGCGGCCAAGCCGTATTGGCCGAGTGGCTAGGTGTGCAACTCAATGCGGCCGGTCAGGTGCAAGGCGTGCTCAGCCTGGTGGAAACACTGCAACGCACCGGGCTGACCAGCACCGCAAAAGCCCAGGCAAACGATGGCCAAGCGCCTGATAGCCGCGCCCTCCAGGCTGCGCTCCCGGCGGTTATTCAAGCTGCGGAGAAACACATCAAGCCGATCAAACAGGCCTTCGATGCCAACTGCCGCCAGCGCCTGGAACGCGAGTTGGCCAAGCTGCAAACCCTGCAGCTCAAACACAACGAGCAGATGGAAATCGATTTCGCCAAAGGCATCGAGCAGGTTGTCGCCGCCAAACGTAAGCAGAAAGAGAGCGACACCGCCGACCTGTTCAGCAACTACCAGCAATGGATACGCGACACCCTGCAACTGGATGACCGCGCTCAGTTCACAGTTGTCGCCGTGCTGATGGCTTAAGGAAGGAATACCCATGAGTTTTGCCATCACCGGCCTCACCAACGCCAACGAGTTCTACAGCCAGCACTACCTGGATGAGATCCTCGAAAAAGACCTCAAACCGCTGTTTGACCAGTGGAAAGAGCAGGGCGCGCAAAGCCCCGTTGGCCGTCTACGCACCGCCGCCGGGGCCAATGGTTATTTCCGTGCCCGCGAGCGTTTTCTCACTGAGCGCAAAACCAGCGAGCGCGCCAGCCTGTTTATCGATCTGGTGCAACCGCTGCTCGCCGTCCTTGGCTACGAGCTGGCCCAGCAAAATCTGGCACTGGCCGACGGCGAGTTGCCGGTGCTCGCGGTATACCGCGACTCCAAACACCAGCCGCTTCTTGTTATTGCCGCAGCCATTGCTGGTACAGAAGACGACGACAGCAGCCCGCTGCAAGTGCTGGCGCCTGTGGCCAGTGAGCAAGGCAAAGGTAAACACGCCCACAGCGATTGGGAAGAAACCCTCAGCAAGCGCCTGTTTGCCGACGACCACCCGCCACGTTGGGTACTGCTGCTGCACCACGAAGAATGGCTGCTGATCGAACGCAGCAAGTGGGGGCGCAAGGCGCTGTTGCGTTTCAACCTGCCGGAGCTGTTCGGCCCGCGTGACGACAAGCAATTCCGCGCCATGGCCGCGCTGCTTGGCAGCCAGTCGGTGCTGCCGGCAGAGGGCGGTGTGGCGCTGCTCGACAGCCTGGACGACAGCTCGCACAAGCATGCTTTTGAGGTATCCACCGATCTCAAGTACGCCCTGCGTGAATGCATCGAGCTGATTGCTAACGAGGCCATCTGGTACAAGCGCACGGTGGCCAAGGAGAAGGTGTTCGACCGCAACGACACCGACCTGGCTGACCAGCTCAGCCGCGAAAGCCTGCGCTACATGTACCGCCTGCTGTTTATGTTCTACATCGAGGCGCGCCCCGAGCTGGGCTATGCGCCCATTGATGCCGAGGCCTACCTCAAGGGCTACAGCATCGAGCACCTGCGCGAGCTGGAGACAACCCCGCTGACCACCAGCGAAGCCCAGGAAGGTTTTTACTTTCACGACAGCCTCAAGCAACTCTTCGGCTTGATCTGGCAAGGCTACCCACGCCGGGATGCCACCGCGAGCCAGCTCGACCTGGGCGGTAGCCATGACGGCTTGCTCGATAACGGCTTCACCATCGCGCCGCTTCAAGGCCACCTATTTGACCCAGCGCGTACACCGCTGCTGGGCAGCGTCAAGCTGCGCAACTCGGTGCTGCAGAAAGTCATCGAGCTGATGTCGCTGTCCCGTGGCGGCGGCAAGAGCCGCCGTGGGCGCATCAGCTACGGTACCCTCGGTATCAACCAGCTCGGTGCGGTGTACGAGTCCCTGCTGTCCTTCCGTGGTTTTTTTGCTGAAGAAGACCTCTACGAAGTACGCCCCGACCCCAAGGGTAAGAAGGCGACTGCTGCTGAAGATGATGGCGATGAGAGCCAGGAAGCCGATTCCGGCGAGAGCGATACCGACAGCGAGGATGGCTTCGATACCTCCAGCGCCGCCGCGAAGAAGAAAGATGCCGAGGTTAACCCGCTGGATGCGGCCTACTTTGTGCCCGCCAGAAGCATCAGCCAGTACACCGACGCCGAACGCCTATTTGGCGGCAATACCAAGGTTCACCCCAAAGGCAGCTTTATCTATCGCCTGGCCGGTCGTGCCCGGGAAAAGTCCGCGAGCTATTACACCCCGGAAGTACTGACCAAATGCCTGGTCGAGCATGCGCTAAAGGAAATCCTGCCCGGCAAGTCGGCGGATGAAATTCTCAAGCTCACCGTGTGCGAGCCGGCCATGGGCAGCGCTGCGTTCTTGAACGAAGCCGTCAGCCAATTGGCCGAGGCCTACCTGCAGGCCAAGCAGAAAGAGCTGGGCCGCACCATCCCGCACGAGGAGTACACCGAAGAAAAGCAGCGGGTGAAGATGTTTATTGCCGACAGCAATGTCTTCGGTGTGGACCTCAACCCCATTGCCGTGGAACTGGCCGAAGTCTCGCTGTGGCTGAACGCCATTTTCAAAGGCAGCCACGTGCCCTGGTTTGGCCTGCAGCTGTACAACGGCAACTCCCTGGTTGGGGCTCGGCGAGAGCTGTTTAGCACTGCCCAGCTAACGCCCGGCAAAGGCGAAAACGGCCAGCCCGATCGCGACTGGCGCGCCGCCGCACCACGTGCCTTGCCACTCACGCAAGTGCCGGCAATCACCGATGTATTCCACTTTTTGTTGCCTGCTGAAGGCATGGGCATGCTCAGCGACAAGGTGGTCAAGGCGCTGGAACCCGCTGCCTTCGAGCAATTTAAGCAATGGCGCAAAGCCTTTACTGCGCCGCTCAGCAAAGACGAAATCAAGCGGGCTCAGGCGCTGACTGTGGCCGCCGAACTGCTCTGGCAGCAGCACGCCCAGGAGCTGGCTCGTGTGCGGAGCGCCACCTGTGATGAGCTGCACGTCTGGCCCGATCCGGCCGCCAACCGCGCCCCCACCAGCACCGCGCAGAAAGACGCCGCCTACCAGCGGGAAATGCTTAGCGAAGCGCAGAAAAACGCCAGCCCCTATCGCCGCCTCAAACTGGTGATGGATGCCTGGTGCGCCCTATGGTTTTGGCCGCTGGACAAAGCCAGCGAGCTGCCCAGTCGCGAGCATTGGTGGTTTGTGCTGGAAACCGTGCTGCTTGGTAATGCCAGCCTGAGTAGCGCCCCGGCCGATGACCTGTTCCCGGAAACTCAACAGCAGCAAGGGCTGGACTTTGCCCCCGAGCGCGACCGTTACGGCCATGTCGATATCGCCGCGCTGGTTAACGCCCTGCCGCAACTGCAGGTGGCGCAGCAGGTAGCCATCCAGCAGCACTTTATGCACTGGGCGCTTGAGTTTGCTGATGTGTTCAAGGCCAGAGGTGGTTTCGATGTGATCCTCGGTAATCCGCCGTGGATCAAGGTGGAGTGGAACGAGCAGGCGCTGCTGTCGGACTTCGATCCGCGCTTTGCTATTCGGAAACTTAGTGCTTCGGACGCAGCAAAACGACGTGAAGTTGTGCTTGCTGTTATGCCCCTTGCAAAAGCAGATTATTTAGTCGAATCCGTCGTCACTGAAGGCATGTGTTCGTTTTTGAATGCCGAGCAAAACTACCCCTTACTTAAAGGGCAGCAGAGCAATTTATATAAATGTTTTTTACCATTGGTTTGGCAAATTGGCAGGGGTGTGCAAGCTTTATTGCATCAAGAAAGTCCATACGATGATCCGAAGGCAGGGTTGCTTCGTGAGGCGATTTACCAAAGGCTTTGTGCCCACTATCAGTTTGAGAATGAGCTTCAGCTTTTTGAAATTGGTGGTACACGACGTTACAGCTTTAATATTTACGGTCCGAAAAAAGATAAAATACTTTTTAGAAGTATCTCTAATATTTTTCACCCGGCAACTATAGGAGCTTGCCTGGATCACAATGGTGGCGGAATTACTCCCGGAATTAAGTCTGACCTGGGTAGGTGGGAAACGCTAGGTCACCGCAATCGTATTATTGAAGTTGGCGTTAATTTGCTCGCCACATTCGCCAAACTTTATGATGCTCCCGGTACCCCAGTTGAGCGTGCGCGCTTGCCAGCGTTGCACAGTCTAGAGCTTGTGTCAGTGTTGGAAAAGTTCTCTCGTGTACCGCATCGTTTGGGTGATTTGCAGGGTGATTACTTGGCACTGGAAATGTGGCACGAAACCGGTGCGCAAAAGGAAGGTACCTTGCGGCGGCGGGCTATATCTGACAATGGTTTTGTCGCTGTTCCCGCTGATTTCGTACTCTCCGGCCCGCACTTTTTTGTAGGTAATCCGCTCAGCAAGACTCCACGTGCGGTGTGTACTGAAAAGGGCCATTACGACACCCTGGATCTCGACTCGCTGCCTGACGACTATATACCGCGCACTAACTATCTACTTGCTTGCGGCGTCACAGAATACGCTCGCCGTTTGCCAAGGGTGAGTTGGATCGAAGGCGGGCAGAGTGAGGCGAAGGCGGTGACTGCGTATTACCGATACGTATGCAGAAAAATGCTAAGTCTGTCAGGGGAGCGAACATTAATCGGCTTTCTTATGCCGCCTGAAATGGCTCATATTCACGGTTGTATCTCTTTCCCCATGAAAGACGCAAAGCAATCACTTCAAGTAATGACATATCAAATATCTTTGCTTGCCGATTTTTTTATAAGGACAACAGGGGTGGGGAACTTCGGCCAGTCGCAATTCAATGCAATGCCATTAGTCTCCCTACCAGCGCTAGCATTAGCGCGTGCGCTGGCTCTTAACTGTCTTACCACTCACTACACTGATCTATGGTCTGATTGCTGGCAGCCTGAGTTTCAGGCGGGACGCTGGTCCAGCTCTGATCCACGCCTTCCTCATGATTTTTTCGGTCAACTCACACCAGAATGGGAGCGTCACTGCGCACTGCGCAGTGACTATGCTCGCCGTCAGGCCTTGGTAGAAATTGACGTGCTCGCAGCCCAGTCCCTCGGCCTGACCCTGGACGAACTGCTGACCATCTACCGCGTGCAGTTCCCGGTGATGCGCCAGTATGAGCGCGACACCTGGTACGACGCCAATGGTCGCATCATCTTCACTACCAGCAAAGGCCTGGCCGGCGTCGGCCTGCCACGCAAGGCCGGCAAGCGCGATGCCGACTGCACCGTGCGTTACCCCGAAGGCAGCGGCCACGCGACTCAAACCCCGCGCCGCATCGGCTGGGAAGACGTGCAACCCACGCTTGACCAAAACGGCAAACTCCAACCCAAAGTCCCCGACGGCACCGTCATCGAGCGTCCCATCCTCGACGACACCCAGCCCGGCGGCCCGATCCACCGCACCATCCAATACACCGCCCCCTTCACCCTAGCCGACCGCGAAACCGACTACCGCGTGGCCTGGGCGCATTTTGAAAAACGGACGGACGGATGACTCAGGCCGAGCAACCGTTCTACGGCGACCGCCCCATTGAAATTCCATCCGAAGACAGA
>JACCDZ010226330.1_pt1 | contig 10361 bp, 9 predicted proteins | sample 7449551 | NCBI WGS metagenome assembly JACCDZ01 (sample SAMN15323452, study PRJNA562643) | freshwater metagenome | isolation source: river surface water | place: USA:Blue River Watershed | collected 2017-08-18
AGAAAGTTGAAGCTAAACCAAAAATTGCAGCAATCGCGAAAGAGCGACGAGCAAAGGGCATATCACGTTTCTTTAGCATATAATAGCTTGAGATGGCGAGTACAAAAACTGCACCTGTGACATAACCAGCAGAAACGGTATGTACAAATTTTACTTGAGCGACTGGGTTAAAAATCAATGCACCGAAGTCCACAAGTTCCATACGCATGGTTTCGTAGTTAAACGCAGCACCAACTGGGTTTTGCATCCAACCATTGGCGATCAAAATCCATAATGCCGACATATTTGAGCCAATCGCGACTAACCAAGTTACACCTAAGTGCTGAACTTTAGAAAGGCGATCCCAGCCAAAGAAGAATAGACCAATAAAAGTCGATTCTAGGAAGAAAGCCATTAAGCCTTCAATTGCAAGCGGTGCACCAAAGATGTCGCCTACATAGTGAGAATAATAAGCCCAATTGGTACCAAACTGGAATTCCATCGTTAAACCAGTAGTTACACCTAAGGCAAAGTTAATCCCGAAGAGTTTCCCCCAAAATTTGGTCATGTCTTTGTAAATTTCTTTACCAGAAATCACGTAAGTGGTTTCCATGATGGCAAGAATAAAAGCTAGACCTAAAGTTAGAGGGACGAAAAGAAAGTGATACATTGCGGTCATTGCAAATTGGAACCGCGAAAGATCGACCACGCTTTCAGAAATCATCAACGTGTCTCCTGAGTTTTGGACATGTCACCAGCAATACGCTCGGCAACTTCATTGTTAAAATCTTTTGGAATCGTTGGGGCATCAAACCAGATATGTTTAATCACCATGAGAAGGGCAACTTTAATAATAAGAATAATCGTAATTTCTCTGATTAATCTTCGATTTTGATCTTGAGAACTCATGTTCATAGAACTTCGCCTCATATTTAAAAAACATGTAAAACATTATTAAATAAAATTCATTAAAAATAAACCTTTAAGGCTTTTAAATTGAATTAATTTTTATTTTATATAAAAATCAATTGTTTAAATAAATTTTGGTTAAATTTTGAAAATATTATTATTACCCAACTAAAATAATATGAATTAATTTAAAAAACTGATTAAAACAGTTGTATTTATATTTTTAAATCTGATTAAAAAGGTTTGATTTATATTTAATTAAAAAAAATTTAAACCAACTAAAATAGTATGAATATAAAAATATAATATTTACAATCACTTAAAGAGTTGATTGTGCAATTAAGTAATTTTTATAATGGATTCTGCGCAAAACCTAGTGTATCGGTAGAGTCTGGTTTAAAAATATGTGAAATATCATCCTTCATTTTAGTCTGAAAGTTAGATCAATAAGTTGATAGAAATGGAAGAGGTGATTACACGTTTTTTACTTTTTCTTTATGTAACAAATTGTAATTTTAATGATGAATGAAAAAAATTCTAATCGCTTCAATTAGATTTCAACGGATTTTGGGTTCAGTCTGCGGTAAATAGTTTATTTGAAATAGAGATTTTTTTAGCAATATAGTACGAATTGGATTTCTGACTGATCAACAACACTTGAGATTGTAACTCTAATTCACCATATTCTGGCTCTACTTGCACATAATACAGTTGACCAAATTCATTGCGAACACGTGCTTGTGCAGAGAAGCCTGGACGTGCATTTCCCGTTGAGATTGTTGCTAAACGACCCACTAAGTTAATGTGAGTATGTGTGACTTTAGGTTTAATCACTTGGTCAAGACAATTAATCATAAACACTGTAAAAAAGATGTCGATAATCAAAGCAGGAACAAAAAGATAGTAAGGCGAGATAAAGTAGTGTTGTAAAGCAAAAAATGAAAGCTCTAGAAAATAACCTGCAAAACTAAAATTGATGAGTAAAAATACAAATATTAAGTATTTAGAAAATTTTACATCTAATAGCGGTGAATTTAATAACCACTTTGGTGTCATTTTCTTTACGAGATGACTTGGACGTAACCCAATAAAAATACCAATTGTTTCTGCAATGCTGAACAAAATCAAAGCCACTACGCTCATGTGAAATGGCATAAGGTAGTAATTTAAAAAAAACTCAGTCATCGCAGAATTCATGATTTAGGTATTAGTCAATATAAATACCACCATCAGAGTGTACTTCCAAATTTACTTTTTCAAGGAATTCACCTAGACATGGTCCTGAAATACATTCACCAGTTTCTACTGAGAATAATGCTCCATGAGTTGAGCATTGGATATACTCACGATCCTGATCTAAAAATTGATTTTCTAAATACTCAAGTTCAGTTTGCAAATGTGGGCAAACATTTTGATAAGCGTAAAAGCTACCATCTTTCTGAGTAATAAAGATTGTTGTTCCTTTCATGGTGTCATATGCACGAGACTCACGATCTGGAACTTCTTCAGTCATGCAAATCTTTTCCATTTTAAGCATATTCCTGTTGAGAATTTTTAAATTGTTCAAATAATTTGGCATAGTTTTCAACGGCTAAGCGTGGACCAAATTGTGCAACAACTTCACTAGAAATTAAAATAGCCAGTTGAGCCGCAGCTTTTAAAGTTAAACCAGCGTTAATGGCATATAAGAATGCACCAGCAAAAGCATCGCCAGCACCGTTAGTATCAACGGCATGAACTTCACGACCAGCAACGTGGAATTGTTGTTCAGGGTCAATGATGACTGCGCCATTTGCGCCTTGAGTGATGACAATATGTTGATTCTTTGATTTTAAAACTTCAATAGCTGCATCAAGTGTTTCAGTATTACTGAACATTAGCGCTTCTTGTTCGTTACAGAATAACAAGTCAACGCCGTCATCTAAGAGTTCTTCTAGACCTTGACGTGCATATTGCACCATTGCAGGATCAGACAGTGAGAGGGCGATTTTAACGCCATGTGCTTTGGCAAGTTCACGTGCTTGTTTAACCGCAACACGAGCAGTATCACTTGTCGATAAGTATCCTTCGATATAGAGCCATTTTGCAGCTTTCAACGGTTCAAAATCGATTTGTTCAGCAGTTAATTCAGCGGTAATGCCTAAATATGTGTGCATAGTACGTTCTGAATCAGGACTGATCAGAACCATACATGTGCCTGTTACACCTTCACTAATTGATTGTGCAGCGGTTTTAATGCCTGCTTCATTTAAACCATTCAAGTAGATTGAACCGAGGTCATCATTACCTACACGGCATCCATAAAAAGCTGTACCACCTAGAGCACTGAATGCAACAGTTGTGTTTGCAGCCGACCCACCACTTGCTTGACCTTTATAGTTTTGGGTGTCTTGTAATTGTTGATATAAAGCAGCCTGAGTTTCACCATCGGTCAACTGCATTGTGCCTTTTTGCAAAGTTTGCTGTGTTAAAAACTCATTTGAGACTTTAAATTCTTGGTCAATCAGCGCATTACCAATTGCAAAAAGATCAACAGTTGTCATGTTTGTCATCACATTAAAAAATCAAAAAGCAAAGTTTACACTAATGCATTGACCATCACACCTTGCTTGCTGAATTTTTCTACAAAAACATACCAATTTACATGGATATCCATGTGTATTCTTCGGTAGACTCTCTATATTAAATTAGTGTTATTTAAATAGATAAATTGGAGATCACATGACTGTAGATGTTACTGAAAGCATTACTCAAACCATTCATCCCGCGTTTCAGCTATTACGTCAACACCATGTAGAAGCACTCGATATTCAAGTTTCAGAATATAAGCATAAAGTAACTGGTGCTGTTCACTACCATTTGGCCACAAATCACGATGAAAATGTATTTCTAGTGGCTTTTAGAACTCAACCGATGGATTCTAAAGGAACAGCTCATATTTTAGAGCATACAGCTTTATGTGGTTCTGAAAAATTTCCTGTACGCGACCCATTCTTTTTAATGATTCGCCGTTCATTAAATACCTTTATGAATGCGTTCACAGCAGCAGATTGGACAGCTTATCCATTTGCGACACAGAATAAAAAAGATTTTCAGAATTTATTGTCAGTGTATTTAGATGCTGCATTCGCTGCAAATTTGAATCCTTTAGATTTTGCTCAAGAAGGGATTCGAATTGAATTAGAGAATGATCAAGCCGTTTATAAAGGTGTGGTGTTCAATGAAATGAAAGGAGCGATGAGTTCACCTACAGATCAGCTCTATCACCAGTTGGCACATCATTTATTCCCTGAAACGACCTATCACTATAATTCAGGTGGTGATCCAAAAGACATTCCTGATTTAACCTACGAACAGCTTGTTGATTTTTATAAAACACATTATCACCCAAGTAATGCAGTCTTTATGACTTTTGGTAATCAAACTGCCTATGATTTACAGGAGCAGTTTGAAAAATTAGCATTAAATAAGTTTTCTCAGGGTACAACATTATATTCAAAACCTGAAAAACGTTTATTAGCACCAATAGAAGTGACTGAAAGCTATGCAGTTGATAGCGAAGACTTAAAAGATAAAACTTATCATGTGATGTCATGGTTACTCCCTGAAACCAGTGACATTAAATTACGTTTAGGTATGCGTTTAGTAGAAGGAATTTTATTAGAAAATTCAGCGTCGCCGTTGCGTCATTATTTAGAAACTTGTGGTTATGCACAGTCAACGGGTCCATTGATGGGAGTTGATGATAGTAACTTCGAAATGACGTTCTATTGTGGCGTACAAGGCTCGAATAAAGAACATGCTGAAACATTTAAAAATGGCGTTTTAGATATTTTGAAAGAGGCTGCTTCAAAACCAATTGACCGTGATTTGGTTGATGCGATTTTACATCAAATTGAATTGCATCAACGTGAGATCAATGGTGATGGTACGCCTTATGGTTTAAGCCTTATTTTGAATGGTCTAGGTAGTGCAATTCACCATAATGATCCAATCCATGTTTGGGATGTGGATTCTGCAATTGAGCAAGTGAAAGAAGAATTGAAAGACCCAATGTGGTTGTCTAATTTAATTCAAACCCATTTGTTAGATAATCCGCATCGTGTACAAATGACCTTAGTGCCAGATGCGACCAAATCAGTAAAAGAGCAACAGGCTGAGCAAGCACGTTTGGCTGAAATTACTGCTAATTTGACAGAAGATCAAAAAATTGAAATTCAGCAAAAAACTGAAGCATTAAAAGAACGTCAAGACACAGCTGATGATCTTGAGTTACTTCCTAAAGTTGGTTTGGAAGATGTGCCTGCGGATTTGCATATTGTTCAAGGTCAATTGCGTGAGATTATCTGTAATGGTCTGGATACACCATTAAATCTTTATCATGCAGGCACCAATGGTATTTACTATCAACAAGTTTTGATTCAGATTCCAGACGAAATCGTACAGTCGCCTTATTTCAACTTACTTTCTATCTTGATGGGTGAGGTTGGCGCAGGTGAGCATGATTATTTAGAATTCCAACAAATCCAAACGGCTGTAAGTGGCGGTTTGGGAATGGGAGCGTCTTTACGTAGCAAAGTGGATGATAAAGATCGAATTAGTGCTTGGTTAACACTGACGACAAAATCACTTACGCAAAAATTAGATTCTATTCAGTTGTTGAAACTTGCCTTTGAGCAGCTTCGATTTGATGAAAAAGATCGCATTATCGAATTATTGCAGCAACGGAAAACCCGTTGGCAGTCACGCTTGTCAGGTTCTGGACATAGTTATGCAATGCAAATTGCTTCTCGTCAAATGAGTGCATTAGCTCGACGTGACTATCATAATACTGGTTTGGGTGCGCTGAACTGGCTGAGTGATTTAGTCACTAAGATTGATCAGGACGAAGATGCCTATCATGCATTAATTGCTGAATTACAGGCAATTCATCGTAAGTTATTACAAGCACCTAAACAGTTTTTATTGGTTTGCGAAGAACATCAGTCTGATCGTTTAGTTGAAGAGATTCAAAACGTTTGGGATAAACTGGCTGTCGATAAATCACCTGTAAGCCTAACCGAAGTTGAACACGTCAATACAGAAAATGATGAAGCATGGCTCATTCAGACCAATGTACAGTTCTGTGCTTCCGCCTATCAGGCGGTTGATGTTGCTCATGCAGATGCAGCACCATTGATGGTATTGGCTGCGTATTTACGTAATGGTTTCTTACATAGTGCCATTCGTGAAAAAGGCGGTGCTTACGGTGGTGGAGCAAGTTATGATGGTAATGCTTGTTCATTCCGTTTTTATAGTTATCGCGATCCACGTTTAGTTGAAACATTTAATGATTTTGAAGCAAGTGTGCAATGGTTATTTAATGTTGAGCAGCAACCATATCAACTTGAAGAGGCAATTCTTGGATTGGTCGCAGGTATGGACAAGCCTGGTTCACCTGCTGGCGAAGCAATTACTGCTTGTTATGCATTATTGCACGCACGTACGCCAAAATTCCGTAGAGTTTTACGTGAGCGCTTATTAAGTGTGAGTCTGGAAGATTTGCAGCGTGTTGCAAAACAATATTTATTGGAACAAAAACCAGTAAAAGCAGTCGTTGCGCCATTTGCTAAACGTGATGAGCTGCAAGCACTTGGATTTAATATTCAGCAAGTTAATTAAAATAAAAAGTTGGAGATATCTATGGCGTTCAAATCTTTTGAGCGGGGTCATTTGGAGCTTGGTGTCATTATGACACTGAGCGCTTTGGCGAGTTCTATGGTCAATGCGCAAACAACTACACCTGCAGCACCAGCAACAGTAGACGCTTGTGTCGCTTTGGCTTCAAATGCAGATCGTTTAGCTTGTTATGATAGCCTTTTTAAAGCTCCAACAGTGATCGCACCACAAGTTCAAGCAGCCGAACCAATCATTGCGGTAGCTGCTCCATCGGTAGAGAACAAAAATGAAAAAGCTGAACCTACGACTTTGCGTGATAAGGTTGTTCAAAAAGTAAGTGATTTGCACATCTTAGGTGCTGCGCCTAAATTTGACCCAAATATTTCATTATTAGACCGCCGTTGGGAACTTTCTGAAGAAAGTAAACTGGGTGTGTGGAATATTCGTGCTTATCAACCCGTTTATTTGCTGCCCGCATTTTGGACCAGTGATAAGAATGAATTTCCTAGTAGCCCCAATCCAAACAACACTGTCAAGGATAAACAGGAATTAACCTCTAGTGAGGCAAAGTTCCAGATTTCCTTTAAGACCAAGGCGTGGGAAAACATTCTGGGTAATAATGGCGATTTATGGGTGGGTTATACCCAGTCTTCACGTTGGCAGGTTTACAACTCTGAGGAATCACGTCCATTTCGTGAGACCAATTACGAGCCTGAAGCAAGTTTGATGTTCAGAACCAACTATGAAATTTTAGGTTTAAATGCGCGTCTGTTAGGTGTGACTTTAAATCATCAATCCAATGGTCGTTCTGATCCATTATCACGTAGTTGGAACCGTGTAATTTTTAATTTAGGGTTTGAAAAAGATAATTTTGCGTTGATGGTACGTCCTTGGTACCGTGTCGAAGAAAATGCCAAAGATGATAATAATCCTGATATTAAGGATTATATGGGGCGTGGAGACTTAACAGCATTTTATCGCCATGATGATAATGATTTCTCGCTAATGTTACGTCATTCTTTAAAAGGTGGTGATCGCTCACATGGTGCTGTGCAATTTGATTGGGCATTCCCAATCAAAGGTAAGTTACGTGGACATCTACAACTCTTTGATGGTTATGGTGAGAGCTTGATCGATTATAACCATCGTGCGACCTATGCGGGTTTAGGCGTTTCTTTGATGAATTGGTATTAAATGAGTTTAAATATTCCTGAGTCATTGCTTCGTCTTGAAGCAAATTGCGGCGTATTCGCACTCTGGTTGATCTTGAAGCAATATCATACACATATTGATATTGCTGACTTGATTCAATTATGTGGTCATGACAAAGATGAAGGAACGTTCACCATTGCATTGGCTGTTGCATTGAAAAAATTAGATTTTACTGTCTCTTTTTATACTGATCCCGATCCAAACATCGATGAAAAAGAGAAACAAAGTTATGTTGATGCACAAGGTCTTAATATTCCGATTCACGCTACTTTAACGTATGCAGAGATTCAAGATGCTTTTGAAAATGGTAAGTTTGTCATTGTTTTCTATGACACTTTACTAGGGGTAGGAAACCAATCCTTGATTTATTCAATAGATGAGCAAGAGATTAGTTTCTGTGATCATTTTGAAGTGATGTCAAAAAGTGTGTTTGAACAACAACGCCAAGCTGATGGAATATGTAAGCAGGTGATTGTGATTGACCAATATTCAGAGTTTTATCCGATCTGAATATTGGCATTTGCATGTTTCAAACGACTTTTCTTTGGTGTAGCAATCAGGTAGGCGAGTGTTAATGGTCCAAGTCGACCTGTGTACATCAGTAAGCTCAAAACAAATAAGCTACCATCATGCAATTCACCTGTAACACCTCGAGATAAACCAACAGTGCATGCAGCCGAAACAACCTCAAACATGAGATCTAAAACATCTAATTTAGGTTCAAGTAAGAAAATTGTGAAACAACCGATAAACACTAACATACCTGTAATTGCTGTAACGGCAAGCGCTTTATAGGTTGTTTCTTGCGAAACTGAATGATTGAAAATACGAATTTCTTCATTACGTCGTAGAAATGAAATCACACACAGTAGCAATATAACAAAAGTACCAACTTTAATACCACCTGCGGTACTGAGCGAACCACCACCAATAAACATCAATAACATAGTGAGTAGCGCTGTGCTATGTTCCATCGAACCTGTATTAATAGTATTGAATCCCGATGAACGAGGTACTGTAGCTTGGAACCAAGCATTCATGGCCTGTTCACCAATGTTCATTGAACCTAAAGTAAGTGGATTGTTGGCTTCTAAAAGCCAAATCAAAATAAAAGCCACAATATTTAGTGTCGCGATTGCACTGAGGATTAGCTTGCTATTGGGCGTAAGTTTACTCCAACGTTTATTTTGTTTAACGTCAATTAAAACAAGAAAACCAATTCCACCCAACGTATATAGCGTACTAATGGTTAAACAGATAAGATAATGACCTTGGAAATTTATTAAGCTGTTATTGAATAGCGAAAAACCCGCATTGTTGAATGCAGAAATACTGTAGAAAATTGAATAATATAATCCACGGTCAAAGCCATAAATAGGTATAAAAGAAGTACTTAAGATAATAACGCCAATCAGTTCAAAAAAAAGTGTATAAATCACTACACCTTTTGCCACAAACGTTACTTTAGATAAGCTGGTTTGACCTAAGCTATCTTGTGCCATCATTTGTTGTTTGAGCCCGAGTTTAGGCGCTAGACTTAAGGCTGCCAAAATAGCAAAAGTCATAAAACCCAAACCACCTGTTTGGATTAATAAAAGAATAATAACTTGCCCGAGATGATTAAAAGACTCATTTAAATTCACTACAGATAAACCTGTAATGGTTACAGCCGATGTTGCTGTAAATAAGGCATCCATCCAGCTCAAATTGCCTTTATTGGCGATGGGGAGTTTGAGTAATAGTGTTCCAATGATAATAAAACTCAGAAACCCAATCGCTAATAATGAGGGTGGACTTAAGTTAAAAATTTTTTGAGTATTTATTTTTATAGTCATTTTATACAAAACATCCTGAGAGCTTTCGGAGATGACTGAGCGAGCCTTCTAAAATAAGTACGTCTCCAGCCTGTAGAGTAAAATTCACATCGGTTTCATATAGAATCTGTTGATCACGTTTAAGTAATAAAAGTTTGATATTGGGTTCTTGTTTTAAGATGCCCGATAAATTCACATGATTCAGCTTTGCTTGTACTGGAACTTTGACAATATAACGATCATCATCCAAAGCCATATAACGGCTAACCATGGGATAATTTAACGCTTGAGCAACCCGCACACCCATATCTTCTTCAGGGTGAATAATTTTACTGACGTTTAAATGGGAGAGGATAGTGTGGTGGGCTTTAGTTTTGGCTTTAACGAGGATTTTATCCACCCCTAAATTTTTTAGATTTAAAACACAAAGAATACTGGCTTCAATATCTTCACCAATCGCGACCACGACGGCATCACAATTTTGGATATTCAGTTCTTCTAATACATGTTCATCGGTTGCATCTGCAATCACGGCATGGGTAATGCGATCAGCTAAGCTCTCTACATTTCGTTTAATGGTGTCGATCCCAATCACATCATGATTGAGTTTGGTCAGTTCTAAGGCAACAGTTGCTCCAAAACTACCTAAACCAATGACTGCAAACAGAGGTGGATCAGGAAATTTGAACAACACTTATAAGTGATATTTTGCTCCCCAAATGATGTTATAAACATCAATATATGGAGTATTTTATGGCACGTAGACCAAGAAGAAATCATTCAAATGAT
>JACCDZ010843479.1_pt1 | contig 10361 bp, 9 predicted proteins | sample 7449551 | NCBI WGS metagenome assembly JACCDZ01 (sample SAMN15323452, study PRJNA562643) | freshwater metagenome | isolation source: river surface water | place: USA:Blue River Watershed | collected 2017-08-18
CTACGCACCTCCATGCCGAACATGGCGTTGCCCAAAGCGGTTTTCCAGGGCATGAGGCTGTCGCGGGCCAGCATGTAGCCGACCTGCGGGTTGCCTTGGCGTGGCGCTTGCCCGTTCACTTGCAAGCCGCCTTGGCCGGTGTGCGGCACCAGCCCGGCGGCCAGGTTCAGCAGCGTGGTTTTGCCACAGCCGCTGGGACCCACCAGGGAAACAAACTCGCCTTGGCGGACGTGCAGGTCGACATTGGCAAGAACCTGCTGCTGGCCGTCAAAGCTCAGGCAAACGCCCGCGGCGGCAATGGCATGAATGGAAGAAGACACGTTGATTTCCGGGTGAGCCGGCCCATGCGGCGCGTCAAAGGACGCGCCGATCAAGAACCTTTTCAGTCAAAGAGAAGGCGGTTCAGCGCAGTTGCAGCATGCGGCTGGTATCGACCACTTTGTCGATTTGGCCTGATTTGTGCAAATAGTCGGCCGCGTGCTGCAAGGCCTTGGCGTCGTAGCTGAAGCGTGCGCCTGAAATCGCGTTGCGCAGCGAATGTTCAACCGCTGCAGCACCGGCAGGGCCATCGATTTTGAAGGTTTGATTGATGATCTTGAGCAGGGCATCGAAGTTCTTCGGGTCCTGAGCGAAGACCTCGGCCTCCTTGAGGGCGCGAGCGTAGCCGTCTATGGCGGCCGCATTCTTTTGCGCAAAATCGCTACGCACCACGGCCGGACCGGCGCCACCGTTCAGTCGCGTGATTTCAACCGGGCCCTGGCCCTTGCGCGGGTCAATGATCACGCGGCAGACCTTCATGGCGTGGCAAAAACCGTCCATGGGCGGGAATGACATCAGGGCATCAATCTGCTTGTTGGCAATGGCTGGCAGCGCGGTGTTGGGCGCTCCTACAGGAATGATGGTCACGTCCGTAGCCTGCATGCCGGCACCGCGCAGCATGTCCACCAGTTGGAATTCGGCGGCGCTACCGCGCGCGGTCACGCCAATTTTCTTGCCCTTGAAGTCTTGCATCACCGCAGGGTAGCCTTTGGCGGCATTGGGCGTTTCCATGGCAGCGCCTGCCATGAGGAAGAAGGTTGTTTCGCTGGTGATGCCACCAATGATCTTGAGGTCAGCCCCCTTGTTGAAGGCCTGGATGGCCACTTCGGCAGGGCCGAAATACACATCCAGATCACCGGCCAGCAGGGTCTGCATGCCCAGCGGCGCAGCCGGAATGGTTTTGAGATCGCACTTGACGCCGTGCTTTTCGCAATACCCATTTGCAGCCGCCACACGGGTCAGCACATTGCCCAGCCCCGGGTAGTCCTGAATGCGCAACGTGGTCGTTTGCGCCATGGCCCCCATGCCAAGGGTCAAAGCCACGGTGCCCAAGGCTGCACGGAGAAAGGATCGTTTAACAGTTTTCATGATGCCTCCAATAATTAGGACTCCGGTCTAGCTTGACCTGTCTGAAGCTCCTGATGGGTATTTAAAGTCCTGATGAATTTAAAAATTGTTTCTGAAGTGACAATTTAGGGGAAAGCACTCAAAGACACCCTGACACCCAAACCCACAATGCCCCTGCCCCCTTCACGCCCTTTTTCGATCAGCAGCAAGCCTCTGAAGCCCTTGCCGATCAAAGCCATTGATGCCGACGTCTTCTCCAAAGTGTGGGCAGAAAGTTCGGCCCTGACACCTCGCTCCCTGCAGTTGCTCAAAAGTGTAGGAGTGCTGCGCCATTGGTTCGATGGGCAACGGGTGCTCAACCGTGGCCAAATCACATCAACCGCCCTGCTCTTAGCTACAGGGCGTTTGCGCGTGAGTGTCACCACCCCCGACGGTGAAGAGCAGCTGCTGCGCTGGATGCTGCCGGGTGAAATCTCCGGCCTGAGTTCGGTCTTTGCCGAAACCACCTATCCCACTGATTTGGTGGCTTCGGGACCCGTTGAGGTCTATCACATCGAACGCAGCAAAATGATCGACCTGATCCAGCGCGACCCAGCGGTGGCCATAGACCTGTTGCGCATACTGGGTTTGCGCATCAACCAGCTGTTTGACACCCTGGCCGACCAAGGCATGCACAGCCTGGAGCAACGCGTGTGGGCCGCACTGGAGCGCATCGCCAAATTCAACAGTGTGAAAGTGGCCGACGGCGTGATGCTCCGCGTGAGCCAGGCCGATCTGGCCCAGGCGGCCATGGCCTCGCGCCAGCGTGTCAACCAACAGCTGCGCCATTTGCAGGCGCAAGGCCTGATCCGCCTGGGTTACCGCAACATTGTGTTGCTGCGCAAACCTCCGGCACGCTGAAGCCTGCCCGTCGCAGGGGTCACCTTCGGCTCAGCGTTCACGGCCTGGCCTGATTTACAGTGAAACCGTGCTTGACCTGACTGGGCTCAGGCCTTGTCGCTTGAGCGCAGTGCCCTCTATTCATGGAGCCCCAACGTGACCCCATCCGCCGACCCGATCCGCGCCCTTGCCCCGGTGCCCGAGCACATGTCGCCCGAAGAGTGGCAGGCCCGCATCGACCTGGCCGCTTGCTACCGGCTGGTGGCGCACCACGGCTGGACCGACCTGATCTACACCCACATTTCCCTGCGTGTGCCGGGCACCGCGCATTACCTGATCAACCCTTTTGGCTGGTCGTTTGACGAGATCACGGCATCGAGTCTGGTCAAGATCGACAGCGATGGCCAGAAGGTCGGTGACAGCCCGCACGATGTGCACCGTGCCGGCTTTGTGATCCACAGCGCCATCCACACCGCACGCGACGACGCCCACTGCGTGCTGCATCTGCACACCCGTGCGGGCATGGCGATCTCGATGCTCCGGTGCGGCCTGCTGCCGCTGAGCCAGCACGCCATGATGTTCCACGGCAAGGTGGCCTACCACGAGTCGGAGGGCCTGGCCGTCAATCTGGAAGAACGCCAGCGCCTGGCCCGTGACCTGGGCGACAACATGGTGATGATCCTGCGCAACCACGGCACGCTGGTGGTGGGCCATACGGTGGCCGAAGCCTTCAGCAGCATGTGGCACCTGGAAAAAGCCTGCCAGGCCCAGCTGGACGCGATGGCCTGTGGGCAAGAACTGAACTTTCCGCCCGACGGCGTGGCCGAGCAGATCAGCCGCTTGGGCTTCAACAAGGCGACGCTTCGGGAATACCCGCAAGGCCGCAGCCCGCTGGGCTGGAAGGAATGGCCCGCCATGCTGCGCCTGGCCGACAAGGTGTCACCAGGCTACGCGCGCTGAGCCTTTTGCGTTGCATCATGCCGCGCAGGCCATCGCTTGCAGGCAAGCTCCCACAGAACACACCAGACCACCCGCGCAGGGTGGTTGTGGGAGCCAGCCTGCTGGCGATGGTTCGCACCCGTCGCCAGCGCCATGGCATTGCGCCCGTGAAGGCGCGGATGGCACAGGCCTTGCTGTGTCTCATGGCCACACATAACAGCTATTTGTATAGACAGCAAGATGGTGCATTTCCCGATGCCTTTTGGGGCCAAGGGGGTGATCATGCACACCGCTGGTGCGGATGTTGGGAGAGATGTTGTTTCCTGCACTCGGGCAGCGTTGTTTTTTGGCCCCATCCTGTCTATACAAGATGAACGGGGTGTTGGTGGTGGCTTTGTGCCTGCTTTTCGGTGCCGCTGGTGGCCATGCAAAGCGGGCTTGATCAACAAAAAAGGAGTTCCTTCATGCGCAAGTCAAACGTCAAATTCGCCGCGTTGCTCTTGGCCGGTGCGGCCACGGCCAGCCTGGCCTTCTCCGCCCAGGCCCAAGAGGTCAAGCTGGCCCTGGGCATGTCGGGCTGGACGGGTTTTGCCCCGCTGACCCTGGCCGACAAAGCCGGTTTGTTCAAAAAGCATGGCCTGGATGTCGAGCTGAAAATGATCCCCCAGAAAGACCGCCACCTGGCCCTGGCCTCCAAAGCCATCCAGTGCGCGGCCACCACCGTGGAAACGCATGTGGCCTGGAACACCAACGGCGTGCCGATCGTGCAGATTTTCCAGATGGACAAATCGTATGGTGCCGACGGCATCGCGGTGCGTGGCAACATCAACAGCTTTGCCGACCTCAAGGGCAAGACCATCGGTGTGGATGCACCCGGCACCGCCCCCTTCTTCGGTCTGGCCTGGATGCTCAGCAAAAACGGCATGAGCCTGAAAGACGTCAAGACCACCACCTTGTCGCCCCAGGCTGCGGCCCAGTCCTTTGTGGCCGGTCAAAACGATGCGGCCATGACCTATGAGCCTTATCTGTCCACCGTGCGCAGCAACCCGCAAGCCGGCAAGATTTTGGCCACCACGCTCGACTACCCCATGGTGATGGACACCGTGGGTTGCGCGCCCGACTGGCTCAAGGCCAACCCCAAGGCCGCGCAAGGCCTGGCCAATGCCTATTTCGATGCGCTGGAGATGATCAAGACCGATCCGGCCAAGTCCAACGACATCATGGGCGCAGCGGTCAAGCAAACCGGCGAAGCCTTTGCCAAGTCCTCGGCCTTCCTGCGCTGGCAGGACAAAGCGGCCAACCAGAAGTTCTTTGCGGGCGAGCTGCAAACGTTCATGAAAGACGCCGCAGCGATCTTGCTGGAAGCCGGTGTGATCCGCAAAGCGCCGACCGACTTCGCCGCCATGTTTGACACCAGCTTCATCAAGTAAAACCATGACGACTGCACACCCGACGTCGGCTCAACCGAACGCTGTGCGGCCACGCCGCCGCGCACTGGCTCCTCTGGAGCCGGTGCGCGCGCAGTCGCGGTGGTTGCTGGGCATCGGTTTTTTCATTTTGTTTGTGGCCGTCTGGGCGTTCTTCACGCTCGGCGGCTATGTCTCGCCCACCTTCTTGGCCAGCCCGGTGACGATGGTGCAAGAGGCGGTGTTGTTGTTCACCGAGTTCAACTTCATCCACGACATCGGCATGACCATCTGGCGCGTGCTGGCGGGCTTCATTTTGGCCACCCTGATCGCCGTGCCGCTGGGCATTGCCATGGGGGCGCACAAGGGGGTGGAGGCTTTTCTGGAACCCTTTGTGTCGTTTTGCCGTTACCTGCCTGCGTCGGCCTTCATTCCCTTGCTGATTTTGTGGGCGGGCATTGGCGAGCTGCAAAAGGTGCTGGTGATCTTCATCGGCTCAGTCTTCCAGATTGTGCTGATGGTGGCCGTGTCGGTGGGTGCAGCGCGCCGTGACCTGGTCGAAGCCGCCTACACGCTGGGCGCCAACCCGGCGGGCATCGTCAAACGCGTGTTGATTCCCGGCGCAGCGCCCGAGATCGCCGAGATCCTGCGCCTGGTGCTGGGCTGGGCCTGGACCTATGTGATCGTGGCCGAGCTGATCGGCTCGTCCTCGGGCATTGGCCACATGATCACCGACAGCCAGGCGCTGCTCAACACCGGCCAGATCATCTTCGGCATCATCGTCATCGGCCTGATCGGGCTGGTGTCCGACTTCGCCTTCAAGGCGCTCAACCGCCGCCTGTTTGCCTGGAGTTCACTGTGAGCAGCCAACTGTCCATTCAAGGCGTCTCGCGCGTCTTCGTCTCGCCCAAAGGCCAAAAAACACAGGCCTTGACGCCGGTGGATTTTGAAGTGCGTGAAAACGATTTCGTCACCATCCTCGGGCCATCCGGTTGCGGCAAATCCACCTTGCTGCGCATCGTGGCGGGGCTGGACCAGCCCACCACGGGGCAGGTGCTGCTGGACGGCCAGCCGGTGCAAGGCCCGGGTGCCGACCGGGGCATGGTGTTCCAGAGTTACACGCTGTTTCCGTGGCTCACCATCGAGCAAAACATCCGCTTTGGCCTGCGCGAGCGCGGCATGCCCGAGCGCGAACAAAAAGAGCGGGCCGATTAATTCATCGCCAAAGTGGGGCTGCGCGGCTTCGAGCAGCACTTCCCCAAACAGCTGTCGGGGGGCATGCAGCAGCGCACCGCGATTGCCCGGGCGCTGGCCAACGACCCCAAGATTTTGTTGCTGGACGAGCCCTTTGGCGCACTGGACAACCAGACCCGCGTGTTGATGCAGGAGCTGTTGCTCGGCATCTGGGAGTCGGCACAAAAAACCGTGTTGTTCGTCACGCACGACATCGACGAAGCCATCTTCATGGCCAACCGCGTGGCGGTGTTCAGCGCCCGGCCGGGCCGCATCAAGACCGAGCTGGCGGTGGACTTTCCACACCCCCGGCATTACACGATCAAAACTTCGCCCGAGTTCATGGACCTGAAAGCCCGCCTGACCGAAGAGATCCGTGCCGAAGCCATGGCGGCGGACGCCCATTGAGTCACCCGACCATGACACGAACTGCCGCATCCCCTGTTGCACGGCGCAGCCACCGGGCCACCGCGTCGCGGCCCGTGACCGGCGAGGTGGCCTTGTTCCAGCAGGTCAAGGACCACATTGCCCGCAAGATCCAGGACGGCACTCTGCGTGCCGGTGACCGCCTGCCGTCCGAGCACGAACTGGTGGCGCAATTTGGCATCTCGCGCATGACCGTCAACCGGGCCTTGCGCGAGCTGGTGGCACAAGGGCGCATCGTACGTGTGGCGGGTGTGGGCAGTTTCGTGGCCGAGCAAAAACCGCAATCGACCCTGCTGCAAATCGTCAACCTGGCCAGCGAAATCCGTCAGCGCGGACACGACTACGCCTGCGAAATGCTGGTGGTCGAACGGGTAGCGGCCACCCTGGAGGTGGCTGCGGCCCTGAATGTGCGCACCGGCGAGTCGGTGTTCCATTCGGTGTGTGTGCACCTGGAAGACGGCGTGCCCATCCAGCTCGAAGACCGCTTTGTCAACCCGCAGGTGGTGCCCGATTTTGCGCAGCAAGACTTCACGCAGCAACAGCCCTCCGAGTTTCTGGTGCGCACCGTGCCCTTTGACGAAATCGAACATGTGGTCGATGCCGTGCTGCCCACGGCCGAACAGGCCGCGCGATTGCAGATGGACGCGGCCGAGCCCTGCTTGCTGCTGACGCGCCGCACCTGGACGCAAGGCGTGCCGGTGACGCTGGTGCGCTGTCTGCACCCGGCCAGCCGCTACCGCCTGGGCAGCCGCTACAGCGCCAGCGGCAACCCCAGCGCCACCTGAGGCCGCTGCAAGCGCCTTGCCCCTTTTGAACGAATGTTGGACCTATGACGACTTCCTTGTTGAAACTGATTCCCGGCCAGGTGCCTTTGGCCGACTGGTGCGCCATTTACCGGGGTGCCACGCCCGTGCTGGACACCGCCTGTACTGCGGCCATTCAAGCCAGTGCGGACAGCGTGGCGCGCATCGTGGCCAAGGGCGAGCCGGTGTACGGCATCAACACCGGCTTTGGCAAATTGGCCAGTGTGCGCATTCCGGCCGAAGACCTGGAAATCCTGCAACGCAACATCGTGCTGTCGCACGCCGCAGGCGTGGGCGAAGCCACACCGGTGGCCATCACGCGTTTGATGATGGCTTTGAAAATCGCCAGCCTGGCTCAAGGCGCATCGGGCGTTCGCCCTGCCACACTGGCTTTGCTCGAAGCCATGCTGGCCCGGGGCATCATCCCCGTGGTGCCCGGTCAGGGCTCGGTCGGGGCTTCGGGCGATCTGGCGCCGCTGGCCCACATGACCGCTGTGATGATTGGGATGGGCGATGCCGACACGCCACAAGGCCGCATGCCCGCCGAACAGGCACTGGCCAGCGTAGGCCTGGCACCGGTCACGCTGGGGCCCAAGGAAGGCTTGGCCTTGCTCAACGGCACGCAGTTTTCCACCGCCAATGCACTGGCCGGTTTGTTTGAAGCCGAGCGCCTGTTCCAGTCGGCGCTGCTCACCGGTGCTTTGGCCACCGATGCCGCCAAGGGATCGGACGCGCCTTTCGATGCCCGCATCCACCGTCTGCGCAAGCACCGGGGGCAGATCGCCACCGCCGAGGCCTTGCGCCAATTGCTCAGCGGCAGCGCCATCCGCGCCTCGCACCTGCAGGGGGACGAGCGGGTGCAAGATCCGTATTGCCTGCGCTGCCAGCCACAGGTCATGGGGGCGTGTCTGGATGTGCTGCACAACGCCGCCCAGTTGCTGGCCACCGAGGCCAATGGTGTGTCGGACAACCCGCTGATCTTCAGCGACACCGACGAAGCCTTGTCGGGCGGCAACTTCCACGCCGAGCCGGTGGCTTTTGCTGCCGACATGATCGCCATGGCGATTTGCGAAATCGGCTCTCTGTCCGAACGCCGCATCGCCATGCTGGTCGACCCGGCGCTGTCGGGCCTGCCCGCTTTCCTCACGCCCAAGCCCGGGCTCAATTCGGGCTTCATGATCCCGCAGGTCACCGCGGCGGCCCTGGTGTCCGAAAACAAGCAACGCGCCTACCCGGCCAGTGTCGACTCGATCCCCACCTCGGCCAACCAGGAAGACCATGTGTCCATGGCCGCGCACGGCGCACGCCGCCTGCTGCCCATGGCCGAGAACGCCATGGCGGTGATCGGCATCGAATGGATGGCCGCGGCCCAAGGCTGTGACTTCCATGCGCCGCTGCGCACCAGCGCCCCTTTGGCCGCTGCCGTGGCTTTGCTGCGCACGCAGGTGGCGCACCTGAGCGACGACCGCCACATCCAGCCCGACATGCAGGCCGCGATTGACATGGTCAAGAGCGGCGCACTGCTGCAGTGCGCCAACAGCCCCGCGTCCACCCCTTTGCCCGGCGTGCGCTGAACGCCTTTGTCCCATTCATTGTTCACCCTCCAGGAGACCCCATGACCACCTCCCTTGATCCCCGCCTCGATCCAACCCGCGTGGTGCGCGCCCCCCGTGGCAGCCAGTTGACTTGCAAGAACTGGGTCACCGAAGCCGCTTACCGCATGATCCAGAACAACCTCGACCCCGAAGTGGCCGAGAACCCGAAACACCTGGTGGTGTACGGCGGTATTGGCCGTGCGGCCCGCGACTGGGCCTGCTTTGACCAGATCCTGGCCTCGCTCAAGGACCTGAACGAAGACGAGTCCTTGCTCATCCAGTCGGGCAAACCGGTGGGCGTGTTCAAGACGCACGCCAACGCGCCGCGTGTGCTGATCGCCAACTCCAACCTGGTGCCCAAGTGGGCCAACTGGGAGCACTTCAATGAACTCGACCGCAAGGGCCTGTTCATGTACGGGCAGATGACCGCAGGCTCATGGATCTACATCGGCACCCAAGGCATCGTGCAAGGTACGTTCGAGACCTTTGTCGAAGCCGGCCGCCAGCACTACAGCAACGACTGGACCGGCCGCTGGATTTTGACGGCAGGTTTGGGCGGCATGGGCGGGGCGCAACCCTTGGCCGCCACGCTGGCCGGGGCGTGTTCGCTCAACATCGAATGCCAGCAAAGCAGCATCGACTTCCGCTTGCGCACCCGCTATGTGGACAAGCAGGCCAAAGACCTCGACGACGCACTCGCTTTGATCAAGCACCATACCGCCGCCAAAGAGGCGATTTCGATTGCCCTGCTGGGCAACGCAGCGGAGATCTTGCCCGAGCTGGTGCGGCGGGCAAAAGCGGGCGGCATGCGCCCCGATCTGGTGACCGACCAGACTTCGGCGCACGACCTGATCAACGGCTACTTGCCACCGGGCTGGACCGTGGCCCAGTGGAAAGACGCGCAGCGCGACCCCGCACAGCACGCCCGCCTGAAGGCCGATGCGTCGCAAGGCTGCGCCACCCAGGTTCAAGCCATGCTGGACTTCCAGGCCATGGGCATCCCCACGGTGGATTACGGCAACAACATCCGCCAGGTGGCCTTTGACCATGGCGTGAAAAACGCGTTTGATTTCCCCGGCTTTGTGCCCGCCTACATCCGCCCCATGTTCTGCGAAGGCAAGGGCCCGTTCCGCTGGGTGGCCTTGTCGGGTGACCCGGAAGACATCTACAAAACCGACGCCAAGATCAAGGAACTGTTCCCCAACAACAAGCACACGCACCGCTGGCTGGACATGGCGCGCGAGCGCATCAGCTTCCAAGGCCTGCCTGCGCGCATTTGCTGGCTGGGTCTGGGCGAGCGGCACCTGGCCGGTCTGGCCTTCAACGAGATGGTGCGCACGGGCGAGCTGAAAGCCCCGATCGTGATCGGCCGTGACCACCTGGACACCGGCTCGGTGGCCAGCCCCAACCGCGAGACCGAAGCCATGAAAGACGGCACCGACGCCGTGAGCGACTGGCCACTGCTGAACGCCTTGCTCAACACCGCCGGTGGTGCCAGCTGGGTCAGCCTGCACCACGGTGGTGGCGTGGGCATGGGTTATTCGCAACATTCGGGCATGGTCATCGTGGCGGACGGCACCGACGCGGCAGCCGAGCGCCTGGCGCGTGTGCTGGTCAACGACAGCGGCTCGGGCGTGATGCGCCACGCCGATGCCGGCTACGAGCTGGCCGTGGCCACGGCCAAGAAGCAGGGC
>JACCDZ010591775.1_pt1 | contig 10360 bp, 10 predicted proteins | sample 7449551 | NCBI WGS metagenome assembly JACCDZ01 (sample SAMN15323452, study PRJNA562643) | freshwater metagenome | isolation source: river surface water | place: USA:Blue River Watershed | collected 2017-08-18
CACAACTACTTCCGTTAAAAATCCAGTAGCGCTCGAAGGTTTGTCTACTGCGTGAACACCAGCCATCAAGTTGACAGCGATTTTCTCCAACATTCCCCAAACTGGAAAGTTAAACGCATTGATGTGGATCGCCACACCTTCGCGCGGAACCATGATGTGGTGTCCAATAAACGAACCGTTTTTTGACAAAGGAGCAGCAACACCGTCAACGTAGTACGGAAGGTCTGGAAACTGCCGACGCAACGAAGCATTGGCAAACAAATTACCAATTCCACCTTCGATATCAATCCAAGAATCGATGCGCGTAGCACCTGTCCAAGCACTGACTTGGTAGTACTTTTCTTTATTTTCAAGCAAAAACAACGCTAACGCTTTCAGCATACGTCCACGTTCTTGAAACGTCATTTTGCGCAAACGCGACCCGCCCGTTTCACGACCATAATTCAACACTTCTTTAAAATCCAACCCAGCGCTTGAGGTTGTTCCGATGTGATCGCCCGTGATGGCATTGTATAAATTGGTTTCAACGCCTTCGCCAGCTACCCATTGTCCGAGGACATAATTTTTTACCTGTATCATGTTGTATTGATTCAATTTGATTGACCAAATATAAGGTCAAAAATTGTAAAAAACACGATTAATCGATTTGGATGAACGGATTAGAATGGATTGAAAAGAAAATGTTGAAAAAACACACAAATCAGTTAGAGGTGATTAAAATTTAATACAAACGTAACATTGAAAAAACTGTGGGGCAGTCAGTTACTAGCAAGGCGGAACGTGTTAAAATGTAAACATTTGGTTTTGAGTAAACTATTTTCAAAAATAGAATTCTAATCTGCAAAACGAGTTTTACTCATTCAAACAGCTATTTAAAATGAGATTTTACATACCTGAGTAAAAATATGGTACATAATATTTCATAATTTTTCAAAATTCAATTCCTTTTACTATGTTTGGGGTCTTAAACAATGTAAAGTAAATATAAAAAAGTAAATTATGAGTAACAAGCAAAAGACAGCTGGAGGATTCTCAGCTTTAATCGCATCAATACCTATTGTGATATCGTTGGTTATCGGTATTCTTATCTATAAGTTTATTTTTGGTAATCCTGCAAACTTCGTGAACAACGATCCAGCTGAGGAAGCATTGCAAGGAAATTACTTTGGAATTATCTACAAAGGAGGTTTTATCGTACCAATCTTGTTAGCACAAAACTTTATTGTAATTATTTTCTCTTTGGAGCGTTTCTTTACATTAGCGAAAGGAAAAGGAAAAGGAAATGTGGACAAATTTGTTGCGAAAGTAAAAGGTTTGTTGGCAGACAAAAAAATCGAAGAAGCAATCATCGAGTGCGACAAGCAACGTGGTTCTTTGGCGAATGTAGTACGTGCTGGTTTGGAAAAATACCAAACAATGCAAAGCGATACGCAAATGGACAAAGAGCAAAAAATCGAGTCTATCAAAAAAGAATTGGAAGAAGCTACTGCGTTGGAATTGCCAATGTTATCTAAAAACATGGTCGTTATCTCTACTTCTGCATCGGTTGCAACCTTGATCGGTTTGATCGGAACAGTATTGGGGATGATTCGTTCGTTTGGTGCAATGAGTTCTGGTTCGCCTGACACAGCTGCATTGGCTGCGGGTATTTCTGAGGCCTTGATTAACACGGCATTGGGTATTACCGCTTCTGCTGTAGCGATCATCATGTACAACTTCTTTTCAACTAAAATTGACCAGATGACATACAGCATGGACGAAGCAACATTTACAATCGTTCAAGATTTCTCTACTTCTACAAAGTAAGAATCAGCTGAAAATTAAAAGTGAGTATTTACAAAATAGTTTAGAACGAAATGCCTAAAATTAATATGCCCAAAAGCACTCCGTCTATAGACATGACGCCTATGGTGGATTTGGCTTTCTTGTTGGTAACATTCTTTATGCTTTCGGCTAATTTCCGTAGTAATGACATTGTACAGGTGGATACACCATCAAGTATCAGTGACAAAGCAATTCCGGAAAACGTAATCATGGTATCGGTTGATAAAGGTGGTCGTGTTTTCTTTGGAATTTCAGGTAACGAAAGTGTTAAGACCAACTTGTTGGCGAACATGGCTTCGAAGTACAAAATGCAATTTACAAACGAACAAGTGAAAGCATTTACTTCATTGACCAACTTTGGTTGCACGATGCAAGAACTTCCTGGATTCTTAAATCTTTCCGCAGAAGAAAGAAAAGAGTTTGTATCAGAAGGGAAAACAGCTGGAATTCCATCGGATTCTACCAATAACCAATTGAAAGATTGGATTTATTACGGAAACGTAGAAGCACTAGCTGCAGGTGAAGTTGCGTACTTAGCTGCGTTAGACAAAGGATTGAAAGCTGAAGTGAACGAATTCAAACCGAAATTCGTTCTGAAAGTAGACGGAAAAGCAGTTTACTTGTATGCAAAACAAGTAATCGATGTATTTAGAGATTTGAATTTAAACAACTTGAATTTTGTTACTTCGTTGGAACAAGATCCGAGAACAACACTTTAAGAAATGGCAGAAATTGCAGACGGTGGCGGAGGCCACGATAAAGGCGGCAAGAAAAGACCTAAAAAAGGCTCTACCAAAGTGGACATGACTCCACTAGTAGATTTGGCTTTCTTATTGTTGACATTCTTCGTATTGACATCAACATTTAGCAAGCCGAAAGTTATGAGTTTGGTTTATCCAGCAAAGCCGAAAGATATCCCTGAAGGACAAATTCCATTGGTGAACAATGCGGTTACATTCTTATTATCAGACGACCGTATTTTCTATTACGAAGGTGCTTTCTATCCAGCTGGAAATGGCGCAGGAAAACCGGCAACAGTTTTGTTGGAAACAGATTTTGGATCACAAGGTGTTCGAAAACTGTTGACAAACTTGAACCGTTTCGTACTTGAGAAAAAAGCAGGATTGGACGAAGAACGCAAACAAAAACCGATTGAAGATTCAGTTTACTTGCGAAAAGTAAAAGAATTCAAAGGCGATATCCAAGCGTTGAAAGTCTTGATCAAAACAGACGACAAAGCTACGTGCAAAAACTTCATTGATTTGATCGATGAGTTGAAAATCGCAGACATTGGTGTGATCGCACCAGTAGACATGATGGCAAGTGAGCTCGAATTAGTTAAAGCTAAAACAGGGAAATAGTATGGCAGTTATTTATATCGTAATAGCACTGATAGCCTTCGTTTCATTGTATGATTATTACACAGCACGCCGTTGGCAGCAAGTAACATCTACACAACGAAATGAACTTGTTTTTGAACACAGAAACAAAACGTATGGTGCTTATGTAATCCGCAGAGATTACAACAAAAGAATGGCTATCATCATGGGAGCATTGATTCTCGGCTTGGGATTAGCCTTTGGTGCGTATTTCGTAATCAAAGCAATTCCAGAAGAAGTAGTTGAAGAAGCGCCTGTAGACATGTCTCAATTTACGGTTGCCGCTCCTCCAGTAGAGGAAGTGGAGCCACCGCCCGTGGAAGAAGAAATTCCGCCGATGGAAAAAACAATTGCTTTCTTACCACCAGTCGTTACGGATGAAGAGGTTACAACACCTCCACCAACGCAAGACGATATGGATGACACGAAAGCAAGTACGAGTACACAAGAAACGGAAAATGAAAATTTTGCGCCTCCTGTAACTGCTTCTACTCCTCCACCCGTGGAGAAAAAAGAAGAAGAAGTATTTATGGACGTAGAAGAATCAGCTGAGTTTCCTGGTGGACGTGCAGCCATGATGAAATACTTGGCAGATAACATGAAATATCCTGAAACGGCTATTCAAGCTGGATTGGAAGGAAAATGTTACTTGCGTTTCATCGTTGGTACCGACGGAAGAATTACCGATGTGAAAGTTACACGTGGTGTTCCTGATTGCGAAGAATGTGACAACGAAGCAAAACGCGTTGTACGTTCGATGCCGAAATGGAAACCCGGAAAAATCGGTGGTAAAGGAGTACGAAGTTATTTCGATTTACCAGTGAATTTCAAATTGAATTAAACAGCGTTGTTTTACTATTTATTATCCCCGTTATCCATTGGATTTCGGGGATTTTTTGAAAAAAGATGAACTTAAATAACTTGAATTACATTTTCACGCTTTTCATTTTGGTCATGTGCATAGCCTTGTCTTATTTCATGCTATTCACTTCCCTTTTTGATGCAAAAATGTCGGAATCTCGGAGAATCACATTCGTCGTTATCTTGATGGCTTATGCAGCTTTTAGAGGATATCGCCTGTATAAAAGTATCCGTGAAGAAAAATCAAACGCCAAGAACTTATGAAAACATCTTTCAAATCGATGACCTCCGTTTTACTACTCGCGTTTATGGTTGGGTGCAACGGAAATCCGATGACCGTCAAAGAAGCGCACGGAATTGGAAAGACAACTATTTTTGTAGAAGAGTCCTTCAAACCACTTTTCGACACAAGTATTTACACGTTCGAAGGTCAAAATCCATTGGCGAACATTACCGCAAAATACACCACTGAAGAGGGTGCGATTCAAGCATTTTTTGAGAAAAAAACAAAAATGATTTGTATCACACGTGAATTTACAAAAGCGGAAAAAGCAAAATTACTCAAATCACAAATCGAAGTGCGGAGCGATAAAATTGCGATTGATGCCGTGACGTTGATCGTGAATCCCGCAAATCCAGATTCAACAATCACCCTGGCGAAATTGAAACGCATTTTGAGTGGACAAGATACGGTGTGGAACGGACTCAAAACAGGAATCAACGTGGTGTACGACAATGCAGCATCAGCGAATTTTGTTTACTTGCGAAAGTTGACTGGAAATGTACCGATCGCCAAAAATGTGTTTGCCGTAAAATCAAATGCAGAAGTGATCAACTATGTCAGAAACAACAAGAGCGCAATCGGAATCATCGGCGTGAATTGGGTAAGCGACGAAGACGATCCACAAACCTTACGCTTCCGAGATGGAATTAGTGTGGTTGCGGTTGCTGAAACTCCAGAGAAAGGATATTTCAAGCCGTATCAATCTTATATCTACACCAAAGAATATCCATTAACGCGCGACGTTTGGATGATTAATCGCGGTGCAAGAACTGGATTGAATGCGGGTCTCGTTTTGTTTCTAACGGGTGAGAAAGGACAATTGATCGTTCAAAAATCATCGCTTATTCCTGCCAACATGGTTGCTCGCATGATTGAAATCAAATCAGAGTAGCACCTGCTTCTTTAAATTATAGTTAAATTTATCCTCCGTTTTCGACTTTGTCCATTTTTGGCAAGGGAATTGACAAGGTACCGGAAACAAACAATAGTAAACAACAGTCGTAAGACACATTCTATACACAAAATGAAAAAGTACAGTTTCTTAGCGTTCACTTTCTTATGCGGAACGTTTATGCATGCGCAAACACTTGAATCTGCGATCAAAAAAACAGACAACGAGCGATTCGATTTGGCGACTGGTGAGTTCAAGGCTTTAATTGCGAAAGAACCAACCAAGGCAGAGTATTATTTTTACTACGGTGAAAACTACTTTCAAGCTGATAATTTGGATTCCGCGAAAATCATCTGGGAAAAAGGACTTTCGCTCAACCCTGCATGCTTATTGAATCAAGTTGGTGTTGGAAAATCACTGTGGTATGCTGGAGACACGGCAGCGGCAAACAAAATGTTTACGGCTTCTTTGTTAACCTCCAAAAACAAAAACGCGGAGATCATTCGCCAAATTGGAGCTGTTTATGTATACGCACCGATCAAAAACTTGAACAAAGCAGTTACGTTATTAACCGCTGCAACCAAACTCGAAAACAAAAACATCGAGGGGCATTTGCTGTTGGGAGATGCACAGTTGGAGCTCAATCCAACCAACGGAACTGAAGCGATGAAGAGCTACAACGCCGCTTTGGATATTTCAAAATCTGCCAAAATCATCGTACGTAAAGCGAAAGTGTACCAACGTGCCAAAAACTACGAATTGGCAAACGACATGTACAAAGAAGCACAAGAATTAGATCCAACGTACGCACCATCGTTCCGCGAAAATGCAGAACTAAATATGTTCTTCAATCAATCTACGCGTGCGATCGAAAACTGGAAAAGATACTTGGAATTGAACGACAGCGAATATGCACGCTACCGCTATGCGACGTCACTTTTCTCTGGAAAAAAATACTGTGAAGCGGTGACAGAATTTGAAGATATCCACCAAAAAGGATTTCAAAATTTCTACAGTGAGCGTTTGCTTGCGTTCTCAATCTACGAATGCAATGCGAAAGATGCAAAAGCACCAGCAGAACTTTACCAAAAAGCAATGACAGCAAGTGACCGATTCTTCAAAATCGTTCCAGAAGACAAAGTAATTGCGATGGACTACAAATACAGAGGATTACTTCTAGCTAAAATGGGAAGCGATTCATTGGCAGTCGTTGAATTGGACCGCGCGGTGACGAAAGATCCAGAAAATTCTGGTGAGTTACACGGCGAACTAGCAAAATTGCATTTGAAAGCCAAAAAATACGATTTAGCAATCGCTGCTTTCAACGCTAAAATGCGACAAGATTCAACCCAACTTGGTGCAGCAGAATACTACGACTTGGGTAGAGCATACTACTTCGGACCAAAAAATTACATGCTTGCAGATGCTGCATATGCACAAGTAGCAAAACTAGCGCCAACGTATGCGATGGCATTTTTGTGGAGAGGTCGTTCAAACGCACAGTTGGACCCAAAGAAATTGACGTGGTCAGCGAAACCACACTACGAGCAATTCATTGCAACCGTGCCTGTGGAAGAACGAGCAAGCTCCTACAAAAACTTTGTAATTGAAGCAGCAAAATACTTGGGTGATTACTATGTAACTTCTCCCGAAAAAAATACTGAAAAAGCAAAAGCAGCTTGGACAATTGTGAAAGAATTAGATCCAGCCGACAAGCAAGCAAAAGCTTATTTCGGAATCAAATAGTCACGTTGATCAAAAGAAATGAAAGGGTGGACAAGCAATTGTTTACCCTTTTTTCATGCATTCTTTTCAAGAAATTCAAAATTCAATTCAGATCGTAAATAGTTTACGAACTACCGCTCTAATTTTGTACTATAAATTTAGAGGATATGAAAAGTATTTTTGATAAAATCAACATCGAGTCGATACAATTTGAAGCAGGAATCAACGAAGTGCATGTTACTTGCAAAATTAGTCAAGGAATTCAAACTTTTCAAAGTGAACTGGTGATCAACTTCACTGATTTAAATCTGCTGATTGGACGAATTCAACAACTCAACAGCGAGATGGATTTGATGGGTGAATTTGAAAAAATCGACATGGGCGAAGGACCGGATTACTACTATCTAAAAGGAGAATCCGCTGGAATAGCAGATTTGTGGATCGATGGATTGGAATTCAGCAACGAGTTGCGCCAAATTCGCGCATAGATCAACTTTTTGCAAAAAATTACCAACCTTCTGTAAAAAAATACGTTCTTACAAGAAATGTATTCTATTCAACGAAAATTATGTACATTTGAACATGTAATGCTCGTTGAGTAAAAATTAAATTACAGAACTATGAAATACAAAGCTATTCTTGCTTCTACCATCTTAATTGCGACTGTTGGAAGTTGTGTTAAACATGAGATTATCCCTGCACCAGAGCCTCAAGTTGATCTGTCGTGCAATTTTAAAGGAACAATCAACGGTACAGACATTGAATTGACTCAAAATGTGAACGGATACTTTTTGGAAACAAACAAATCCAAAATCGTTCCTCCTACAGGGTTGTCAGAAGCGATCTACTATTCCGAAATCAAATCTGGTCAATCGTTAACGGCGATCAAATTAAACATCGGAAAGGTAAAATGGGACGCTACTGTTTCAAGCGATCCAACCGCAGCGATTTTCAACGGTTTTATGAATGCAAATCCAACTCCAAATTATACCACTGGAGCCGTTCTAACTCCAACCAACACAGCAGGATTTGAAGTTTCATACCGAGATGCAAACGGTGACATTTGGTTGACCAAAGAAGCCGACGACGTCCCAAACACCATTGAATTCACAAATATTGTACAAGAATCGGACAAAACGGGTGATTACTCTAAATTCATCGCAAACTTTAACTGTAAAGTGTACCACACGTACATCACAATTACTCCAAGCAATCCACCAGCAGTTGGTGACACAACGTACGACGAGCAATCGTTTATGATTACGGATGGCGTTTTCAAAGGTTGGTACAAACGATAATTCAATTAAATATTTCGTATATTTACAATGCTGTTCATTCTTTGAGCAGCATTTTTTTTGTATTTTTAAGGAACGAATTCGGATTCAATGAGCCACGTATTAAAAATAGCCATTATTGGAGATTTCAATTTCACATACAATGCACATCATGCAACCAATTTAGCCTTGGATCATGCGAGTAGATTTCTCGAAACAGAAATCAACTACTATTGGATCAAATTATCAGAAGCAAGCCATTTAAAAACCAGTCAGTTGCACGAATACGACGGCATTTGGATTAGTCCAGGCCCGTACAAAAACCTATTCTTTTTAAGCGGCGTAATCGATCACATCGTGCAACAAAAGTTACCCACGCTCATTACTGGTGAAGGTTTCAAATCGTTGGTAGAAGTGTTGATTAATCGTTACAACCTCAATCCCAATGGAGAAAAGTTGATCTCCGACAACTTGGTTGAAGGCGAGCAATTCGAAAAGGTATCCATTTATCCACACACAGACGCGTTGCAAAAAATCTACGAAAACCATAGCAATGTAGAACTTTCATCCGCGCGGTTTAGCTTGTACCCACAGCTGCTCGATTACCTCGTCGGTGAATTGATAGACATCGAAGGCTACAATCAGTTTGAGGAAGCAGAAATTATCAGTCTCAAAAAACATGCTTTTTTTGTTGCTTGTGGATTTTGTCCGCAAATATCATCCACCAGAGAGATCCCACATCCGCTCGTATACACTTTTATAAAAGCGTGTCAAAACGCTCGCAAAATGGCGCAATAAGCGTTTCTAGAACAGATTTCCTCCAGTTTGCTGTTCGTTGTCTTCGTAAAAAACATCGATTGCTAAATTCTTCGATTCGGAAGCTTGTACCGCTAAGCGATCACAACGCTCATTTTCAGGATGTCCGTTGTGTCCCTTGATCCAAATCATTTCGATCTTAAAATTGGGGTACAGTTGCAAAAAACGCCGCCATAAATCTGGATTTTTCTTGTCTTTGAATCCCTTCTTTTGCCAATTAAAAACCCAGCCTTTCGCAATCGAATCCACTACGTACTTGGAATCCGAAAAAACCCGAATCGGATGCGCCGTACTTTTGAGCGCCTCAAGTCCGGTGATCACTGCAAGCAATTCCATGCGGTTGTTAGTCGTCAAGCGAAAACCCTGTGAGAACTCTTTTTCAACATTCTTGAAACGCAAAATGGTCCCGAATCCACCTGGACCGGGATTCCCTTTTGCTGCTCCATCTGTGTAAATTTCTATGTATGTATTGGCTGCCATGCAGATATGCTCAATCGTTTAAATTCCAAACTTCGTACTACTTGTTACCGTTTAACAATTGCATAATCTCATCCAATTTCGGCGTTAAAATAATCTCCGTTCGACGGTTCTTTGCTTTTCCTTCAGCTGTCTCGTTACTCGCTTTTGGTGAAAATTCTCCTTTTCCAGAAGCCGTAACACGTGTTGGCAAAACTTTATAATCATCGGTCAAGATCCGAACGATTGTCGTTGCGCGACCAACACTCAAATCCCAGTTGTCTTTATAAATTGCCGTCTTGATCGGCACATTGTCTGTATGACCTTCGATCAAAATATTGATATCTGGATTTTTTTGCAACACATCTGCAAGCAACTTAAGTGCCTCTTTTCCTTTTTCCTCGATCGCCGCACTACCCGACTTAAACAACAATTTATCCGAGAGCGAAACATACACCTTCCCATTTTTGATTTCGACTGACAATTCATCCGATTTAAAACCAAGCAATGCGTTGCGCAGCACATCATTCAAACTTTTTGTGATCGAATCCTGCCGCGCGATGATTTTCTTCATTTCATTCAACGCCTTTTCACGGTCCACAAGTAGCTTTTCTTTGCTATTCAGTTCGTCCGATTTCATTTTCAACGCAGCGCTGTATTTTTCCGACTGTGAAATATTTTCGTTGAATAATTCACTGTACTTCGCATCCAATGTTCGCTTCTCGTTCTGCAATTGCTCGATATCGTTCTTCGCAACGGTTAAATCACTCTTCAAACCTTCATTCTGCACTTTTGCATTTGCAATCTCAGTACACAATGAATCGCGTTCAGAAACGATGGTTTTCAAGCG
>JACCDZ010743090.1_pt1 | contig 10360 bp, 13 predicted proteins | sample 7449551 | NCBI WGS metagenome assembly JACCDZ01 (sample SAMN15323452, study PRJNA562643) | freshwater metagenome | isolation source: river surface water | place: USA:Blue River Watershed | collected 2017-08-18
CGCTAGAGTAGTCTTTTAACTTCTCCCTAATGGCGCCAAGATAGTTCTCTATCCCTACGCGTTTGAGTATCTTATCAGGGTTATTTATGGACCTGATAGTGTATATGACTACTTTACCGTGGAAAGGCCTTAACCCAACCTCTAGGTCTGTATTGGTGAAATGACTTGTGTCTATAGGAGCATAAGTCTTTCTGAACTCGCCTGATGTGTTTGTGGTTATAGGTTTAGACGTGAAGTTTAGGACAATTACCGTGTCGTTGGCTAAAACGTCGTTAGCGGACAAATCTAAACTAGCACGAGTGTGTTTATCTCTGCTAGACTTATCGCTATATCTTCCACCGCTTATTCCTAAGACGTCTGATTTAGTTCCCTCTTCTTTCTTAAGCACTAGTTCCCTAGTGTTGTTTAGACTTATAAGATCCACGAGTGGAACATATTTATGTTGAGACTTCTTGTTCAAGACGAACGTTTTGTCTCCTGATGTATGTGACGGCATGAATTGCGTTCTTGTTACATAACATCCAACTATGTCTGGGTCTGATATTATAGACCTGTATTTGCTTGTTTCCATTTTTCTTTTACTCCTGATTAATAACTATACTGCTTATCCAGTTATTATATATGTCTCCGAGTACTCTTCAGAAGTAGGTATAAGTAACAGACTGCATCACGCAGTCTGTTACTTAGAATAATGGATCTACATACCATGCATTAAGTATATCTGAAAGCGCTCTTGCCTGGTTCACATCCGTAGTAGCAAACCTGTCACTTAAACAGTTGTTAAAGTTAGTAGCACAAAGATACAAATCGTGCATAGCTTGTCTGTTGCGCGCAGCCCACGCTAACCATAACTTCTTATACTCTTCATAAAGGTCTATGTCTGTTCTCAGAGGTTTCTTGCCTTTACCTAGTTTCCAGTTAGTTCCGCCTGGGTCGAAGAAGACAATTGCTATTTGTAATTGAAGTTCTTCCAATTATTACCAGAATTCTTTAACCTAGCTATCATGGTGTTACATTTTATACCGTGAGCCTTAGCCGCGTCGGTCACCGACTCAAACTCTACTCCGTTACAAATCACAGGACGTTTGCCCTTAACGTCGCCGAGGCTACACGTGTCGTTCACTAATCTATCCCTTATGGTCTTTATACCTGCGCCAGTTTCCCTACTGGCTTCCCTTACTGACCCATATCGAATACCGTCGACCACTACGTTCTGACCCATAGACGCTATCGTCTTCTTTCTAATAACTGGGTCTTCCCATCTTGCAATAGAGTCTCTGCTGGTTTTAGCTCTGTATTCTTCCGTGTTCTTAGTCTTCTTCATTTTTTCTATAGTTAATGTCCTGTCGTACCCTAGGGCCGGTGCCCTGGCATTGTTAGAAATGTTGAGCAGATGGTCTGAGCCGAAATTTTTATCCAGCGACATCTGTTCGCGGTCTCTAGCTATGTCCACAGTTTCTTCTGGACTAATGTGTATTATGAAGTTATTTTTATCTTCACAGTCATTAAATTCTTTTTGTAAATTTTTGTTTGGGTGTTGATTATTAAACAAGCGCCATCTGTGACCGTTTATTCTGGCCGAGATATTTTTAGTACTCCCAACATACTCGCTACCGGTTTCTCTATTTTCTATAACGTAGCACGCTGGTTTTCTTTCAAGACGCATACCCTCAGCGACTAATAATTTCCTAGATTTACGTTTTTCATTATCTAAAAAGTGTTTAGGTTCCATTGTAATTACTCGTGTTTATATTTAAACCACTATAAGATACTTTTGTTATTAGAGATACCAACACTCAATACTTCTGCCGTCATCTAAGATGGCGTTAAAAGTGCTGAATCGTTTATCCCCGGCACTAGATACCTCATATCCAGCGGTCCTACTCCACGTTATCCTATTAGCCATATGCTCATTCCTTTCACCGAATTAATAGAACAGTATATTATAACCATCACAGAACGCATTTAAACGCTCTACATGACGTTAAATAACCACAGCCAGGTGTTACCCTAGCTGTGGTTATAACGAGCTTATAAAGCCATCAATTATAGACTATGCATATTGATAGTAACTTTACCAGTAACTTCAGGCAGACCAGTAACTTCAAGTACTGTCATAACTGGCAGGTTGAATGAGTGTTTGAAACGAGGAGTAACAATCAGCTCATTGCTCACTTGGCCGTCACGAGAGATAGGCAGTTGAACAACAACTTCAGGGCTATACAGCATCTGACCAGAGTTCAAAGCGTTAACGCTAGTGTTACGAGCAGAGTCGAATACACCGAAGGTAATGAAGATCTTACCTTTAACAGTGTTGTTCAGAGTAGAAACTACTTTAACGTCGAAGTTTTCACCCAGAGTACGCAGTTCGCCGTCGGCCATAATGTAGTTATGGATAACAGTGTCAGTAGCTACGATTACTGTAGGTTTGAAGCCAGTGTTACCTGTCAACAGAGTAGCAGCAGCCTGGTACTCAGAACTTCTCCACATTTCGTTAACATAGTAGCGAACTTTCTCAACGATAGCTGCACGGATGTCTTTGATTTTCTCATGAGACTTGACGCTGTCTACTACGTCTGTCAGGTCGATAGGTTCTGTGAAGAATGTAGGACGAACATACAGGCTACCCAGAGCGTCCATTTGTGGCAGTTCGCCGTTAGCGTCAGGAATAGCATCGAAGCCAGCCAGGAAACTAGCAAACTCAGTCAAGCAAGCCACAGCTTCGTTGTTCATACGCATGCCGACAGCACTGATCAGTTCTTGAACTGCTGTAGTGTCCTGTTCGTTACCAGCGGCAGGAGCCAAAGCAGCGATAGGAGCATGGTAAGGAACGTTGATAACGCTGTACATAGATTGTGAATCCAACAGCTGAGGACGTTGACGCAGAGACGCGTTCTCACGAACGGCATCCAGAGTAAAGCCCAAAACTTTAGCAGAGTCAAATTTACCAGCCAGAGTGTTAAAGCCAGCGCCAGTCACCAGAGCACCAGCGGCATTGCGCATAGTGGTCAGAGTCAGTTTACCGCCAGAAACGATGGTGTCGCCTTTATCCAGTGTAACGCTACCGTTGATAGTCAGTTGAACACGAACAGAGTTAGTGGCCAATTCAGTCAGGTAAGCCAATGCAGCACCAGACACTTTAGTGGTATGATCGTTCATAACCAGACCATCGGTGTCGATGTTCAAGATCATGCGGCGAGTGTTACCAGTAGGAGCATATGTGAAAGTAGAAGAAGGCAGTTTGCTAACAGGGATACGAACGATGTCAGTAGCAGTGCCGTCAGTGAACTCTACGAAAATGTCAGCCAGTTTCAAAGCTGGATGTACAGTGTCAGTAGGGCCGCTCAAACCGCTGTTGAGCAGTTCGTCGAACTGAGAAATACCGATCAAGTCCAAACGAGCATCAGTTTTCAAAGCGCCAGTGGGAATAGAAATACCGACACCAACTGTTTCAGTCCAGCTAGGAACTTTAGCAACAGGAACGAACTGAGCACTGTTATCGCTTGCGCCACCGCCTGTACGCAGAACAGGAACCAGTTTAGTAGATTCGTTCTTCAGGATAGTAGGATCAGCGTAAGCACGGATGATAGACTTACGAGCATAGTTAGCCAAAGCGCCAGAAGTAGCACGTTTGAAGTCATTGTAAACGTAGAACAATTTAGTCAGAATAGTCAGACCAATTTCGTTAGGGTTAACAACGATGGTCGGGAACAAAGTCTCACCGAACTCATCTTGTTTAGAAGCCAACATGTTGTACAGAATGGTGTTCAACTGTGCGTTCTTGTTCTCGATGTCAGAGTAAGCTTCAGTAGCGATAGCTGGACGATCGTTGCCAATAGCAGAAGAACCGGCGCTAGAACCATAGATAACTACGGCGTCTTGCTGAGAAGGTTGACGTAGTTTAGCACCCAGGAATTTACGGACGTTAGTACCAACCATACCGCCGATAACAGCAGATTCCAACTGGTGAGATTCCAGACTGAAATTCATGTTAGAAGCGATAGCCTTGATAGCGCTTTCCATGCTGTTGTAAGCACTGTCCAAAGTCTTCACTTTAGCGTCGTTCAGAGACTCAGTAGACAAAACGATATCACCGATTTGCGCGTCGTTGGTAACGCGAGAAGCAGTTACACTAGACAGAGCAACAGCCATTTCGGCTACTGGTGAACTTTGTTCTGATACGCGACCTGCCAGAAGTTTTTGAATAGACATTTATTATCTCCAAATGAAAAAAAGAAAAAGAGTTTAGTTAGACTTGGCCGACAGAATTTCAAATATGCCAGAAAAGCACTTGAACTTCAAATAGGTTCTAACTAGGTTAAAGGAATAACTCCCTTGGTTGAATATAGACTTAAGACAGGCTAGGATGAAATCGAGAAGATCGTCCTTATTCTTAGTCAACTGATATAGAAAACCAACTTCCACTACTACCAGGATCTTGCTCGAAACAGCATCGCTTAGGTTGATTATTTCATACGATTGCGGGTCACTTGTGGTTTGTGGCAGAGAGCGTCTATCTTTACTATACAGATAGGCTTTTACGTCAGAAGCAATGTCGTCTAACATCTGCGGTGTCAGAACCGGTGATTTGTAGGTGGCACATTGCGTGTCGGGGGGACGTTGCGTAAGACACTCTCCTTCAAAGAGAATGTTCTCTACCTCTGTCTTAATACGAGAGATGTATTCTACTGTTAAGGAACTAAGTGCGTCGTTCGTCTTGCCTGTTTCACTGAGGATATCCCAGATGTCAGACACAGACCTATCTTTAGACTGTAGTCTTTGATAGTTAGCCCTATCTATATATAGGACGTTTGTGTGATTTAAAGATGGCATTTTTTAACTCCTTGATTAATCGTTATTAACAGTATAGGTAACACCAAGAACTCTTAGCTGGTCTCTAACTATGCCGAACATAGTCGGGGTTATGTTATTAAGAGTTAGACTGTAGTTAACACCTGTTGTTTCCTGGATAGATGCAGGAACTATCCACTCTTCTGCTAAGACTATGGTTTTGTCCTTATAGGAGAATAGATAGTAGGTATACTTGGTGTGGTCTGTAGGTGTTCCTTGTGGAAGGTATGGTCTAACCTGCTTCTGCCTAAGCTCTACATTGTCAAACTTAAGAGCAATTGAGTAGTCCAGTATAGATAACAGTTTAGCATTAGTATAGCTACTACCTAATACAGGACCTGCATATACAGATAGGTTATAGTGTTTATATAGATCCATGGATAACCTCTACTTACCTAGCCAACATAGGAGAATAGTCCTTGTCAACTAGTTTAACGTTGATGATCTTAAGAGGAAGATCTGCGTCTCCGTCTCCGGTATAGCCGACTGTGAAGGCAAGCTTCTTGATACCTGTTCCAGAAGCAGAACCAAAATAAACGTCACTGTCGGAGATTCTGATTAGTTCTACAGTAAGGTTGTTGACATAAACAATAACAGGCATAACCATCTGGTTAGTCGACAACTTGGATTCCATGGGGTGACAGAATACAGACATAGACGCTGCGTCTATAGAACTACCTATGTCGACAAGAGTTTGTACATATGTGTCTGTTAATGTATTCTTGATTCTGTATTGAGGAATACCGTCTCCGTGTTTACGTCTCTCAAGTAGTTCTGTTAGATAATACTGAACACCTACTATCTTATCGTCAGCTAGATTGCTGATGATTATGTTCTTTAGGTCCGAGTGGCTTAACATTTATTAGTCTCCGATGAAGGTTTAGGGGGATTAGTTAGTTTAGAGATATCAAAAAATTTAAAGAACTCATGGAAATCCCTAACTTCCACAGTTATAGTAAGACTAGAGTTATATACCTGATCTGACATGGTGATCAACATACTCTCTAAATCACCTCTCTTATCGCATTTAGACGTGACCTTAGTTACAAGAAGAGTCATGCCGTTAAACATGTAGGCATTAGGAACGAATAGTCCTCTCTCTATAGGTTTCTCGTTGAAGTAAAAGCCTATGAGTTTATTGATGTCTGTTAAACTCATAGTCTCTGCTTCTTCCCCGGCTAAAGACTTATCTACTATCTCAGAGATCTCCTTATTGATGCACCTCTTATTAGGAACAGGGATAGATATATCTCCTATAGTTATGCTATAAGGACTCTCTTCCACCACTTCCTTCTTCTTAAACAAATTGAGCAATTTACCAAACATAGTTATTCCTTATTCTTACTTACAAACACTTGAACAGATATCTTAGAACCTAAATTGACCTTAGGGGTATTGAAGTTAGCCATGAGGCTAGACTTAGATGTATCGTATTTAACGATAGCGCCGACTATGACTCCGTACAACTCGTCTACCTTGCCTTCTTTGTTAGTGAAGTTGATCTTACAAGGAGCACCGGGATATATAAAGTCATGGTCCACATTAGCCATCTCTATCATTAGATAGGTTCCGTCTTTCTCATTTATTTCTGATGCTAGTTTAAAGTTATTGTTAGACACGCCTCTATTAGGAGCATAGTTAAGACCATCTGCTCTTTCTCTTGTAACCACTTGGGTATTAAGACCGTCTTGTCTAAAATGAGGTCCGTCTTCCTTAAGTTCTACTGGTTTCTTCATATAAGCCTGAGCGGCAGATGTCTTAAACCCAGACCCAGTAGACATTAACTTTAATTCTTTATCTTCTAGGATTTTAGGTACAGGGAATGTAAGTATCTTCAATACCTCATCTTCGTACTTATATGTTACTTCATTGCTAGAGTGCGAGGAAGCTATAGGCACGTAGAAGATGGTCTTATACTCGGACTTAGAGTACTTAGCCACATTAAACAAAGAGTATACAAAAAGAGTCCTCTCGTATTTAAAATGGTCTAACCCAAAAGTCTGTATGTAAGTTCCTATGCCTCCTATATACGCACCTATATTGTTGTTCTGTATGTAGTCAGGAACTTCCACTACTCTTGTCCCTGATTTAAGAAGTATAGGTCCTAGATCATTTTGGTTATCTGGTTCTTCTATAGATATACTATCTATGGCTTTCTTATTCTCTATGAGTATCTTGTCTATTTCTTCTGACATGACGCTTTTGAGGAATGATTTAATCTTCATGTCCTTATTCTTATCGTTCACATTAGAACCAAAAGAACCTTGTACTGTCTTAATCCTCACAACCTCGGCTCCTCTGTCTAACAGTTGAAGAGTTAGAACTATAGGCATCTGCTGATTAAGTATTTCTCTAGTGGCCGTGAGCTTGGTGGCGTGGGCAGTATTCTTATCCACAAGGTAGACTGCTTTATATCTGTCTGTTCTAGTGAATGGCTTATTGCCCTTGTGTTTTTGTTTCCTAGTTATAATAGTGACTTCTATATTCTCAAGATAGTCATATATATCATACATGTATGTACCTAGAAATACAACTAACTCTATCTCGATATAGTCTGCTATGCTCGACTTATAGTCTCTAACTATGCCAAGAGAGTTTATAGTTACTCCGTCAGTATAGTTTAAGTCTTTGTCTACCGTGTGAAGTTTAACTTCAAAAGACATGTTACCGTTGTAGGTTACGCCTTTCTCGTTGGCGACTATGTCTCTTATGTCCTGTGCTAGAACTGAATTCTCAACTGTAGTATTCTCTGCCATTTTCGGCTCCTAATAATATCAAGGTATTCGAATAACTATAGAACAAAAAAAGAAATCACACCAGAGACAACTGCCCTGATGTGAGTGTGTTAAGTAGTATAGTGGTCTTCAAACAGTTTAAGCAATTCAGTAGCCTTTTCAGACACTAAGGTAGTTAGTTCTAAAAGACGTTCTAAAGATCCTGTATTGGTGTTCCTGTTTTCCTCGTTTTGCATAAATTTCCTACAAAGACCAGAGACGTTCGTTGCATTGTCTCTGGTCACCATGAGGCCTACTATAGGTTCTTGTTTGGCAGCCATAATAACGACACTGCTAGTCACAGACATAGCTAAAAAGTACGCGCTGAATACAGAGTCTTTATATTCATCAATAACCTTAGCCATGACGGCGTCTAGTTCAGAGGCCACAGAGCCCAATAGTTTAGAAGTCTTTTCGATTTCCGGTGTCATGTTTTGTTCCTAATATGTAATTACCATTTTCGTCACGAAAAAACTGTGAACTTGGTTTTGCATTGACTGTACAACATTTCTTGCTCCTTTTGGTTTCTTAGATAGGGTCTTTACCAACTCAAACAGTTCTTGGGCTTTTTTGTTTAACTGTGGTCATTTGTTTCTTCCTTTAAATGGTTAATGGATATCCAATAGACTTATACTCCATTAAAAATATATGTAGTTTATTTGACTCTAAGCGCGCTAGGCATTTTCCTACTACTTGTTATAACCTGCACAAAACCAGTTGCTTCTTCTTTTGTAGAAAACACACCAAGCAGAGTGACATTAACAACGCCTACAGTAAGGACATATCCGGCCGCAGTGTCAGCTTTCCTGATTCTGAATTGTCCAAACTCACTGTTTAGACAACTCTCGAATATATGCTCTACAGCACCTATCATCATGCATTTGTACATCCACTTGTGAGAGTTGCCTGTGTTGTCCATGTTCCAGGACTTGAAAGCGACTTCAGGTCTGGATATAAAACCAGAACCTTCTTTAACCTTCTCAGCTACAACGGCTTTAGCTTCTTTCAGTGTGGCGGTGGTGTCTAAATGTCTATCAAGATGATATACCTCATAGAGGCTATCTGGCGAGGATTCGTATTTAGTTATGTCATCCAGTAGAAACTCTGTGGCTACTATGGTAAACAGACCTAAAGACGTATCTATCAGTTCAACGGTCACATTTTCATGCTTTTGCATATGCTAGCTTCCCCTTATCTTTCTTAAGCTGTATGAATTACCATCGACTACGAAGTTGTTAGGCACTTTTAAATGACTCAATAAGAGTGCTAGGTTTTTCAGTCTTAAGTCGAAATTACTTTTACTATTAGTGTCTATAGGTCTATTACTTTCTAGTTGTAATCTGTAACCTGATGAGAGATATGAACCCAATCATACTTTCTCTTCTTGTATTTGTCTACGTATTCAGCTATTATTAAATCTTCGTCCGAAGAGTATCTGGCGGTTATGATTTGCCCAATCAGTGCTTCTTTGACGGCTTCAGTGGCAGATTTCTCTGTTTGGCCGCATTTAACTAACTCGTCTATTACTTCTTTAGAAGTCATAGATTTGTTCAATATGTGTAGATCAGTTTGTATCACAGCTCTGTCCTTTAGGTGATGAAAAAAATAGGTACATGTTTGGAGTACCTTAGGTGGTCATATTTTATATATGTCATGTAAAAAGTAACAAAATCTGTCAAACTCTATAGGCGGTTAACTATATCGTCTGACTAGTTTAAATAAGCAAGGAGGCTTACATGTTAGCAGGCATAATAGTCGGATACTATCTGTCTCTTATAGACAGCATAGCGTCATACATGGATGAATTCTATAAAGTAACTACAAAAAAGAAAGACTGATCAAGACAGCTCTTAGTGAGCTGTCTTGGCTTACGTCTTATTCTCCGAACACGCTGTCTTTAAAATGCTCTACCCAACTCTTGTTCTTCCTAATGTTACTACGAAGTTCATTAGTCGTCTTAGGTAGTTTAGGTGGTCTACTGCGCTCTAGTTCTTTAACATTCTTCTTCTTAGATCCCTTTAAAAGAATGATCTCTTCTGCGCAGTGCCGTGTTAACTTGTACCGCATAGGCTTTAATGGACTATAGTCGTCATACGACTGATGACAGACTTCCATAAACCCGCCAGAGACTAGCAGCGGCATATACTTAGTTAACCGTACAGGACTAAGCTGTGCGGCGCTGCAAATGTCCACAGGAGAGAATACGTCATTCTTAACTTTAGAATATATAGCAAGACATGTGTTCCTCACCTCTACTGTTAGATTTGTTATCTTGACCTTGTCAGAGACTTTTCTCCACATAGGAGAGTTAACTGAAGTCACTAGATCTTTGAGCGATTGCTCCATAGAACTATCGAAATCTGTTATAAGTCTGAAGTCATTATCAAGTATAACTCTACCAGTCTTAACTAGCATAAGAAAGGCATTGAGAAATGTCCTGACTTGTTTCTCCCCTACAGACCTGTCTACTAGTATAGACTTAACTCCTGCCCCTGTAGTTTCAGAGAGGATAGTTATAGTCGTGTCAGGAGACAGCTTGACTGTCTGTTGTGGCGTGATGTTATTATTAGAAATTAGAATTCTCATTTTAGTGATTTTATTAAACTACTAGATATGATTGTTATTACCTATTAGACAAACAACGCTTATACCCCACGATAGAAAGAACATTGTGGAAACAGCCATCCTGACGCGAAACCTTTCGTCCGCAGGACTGTTTGCGGTATCAAGAGCTA
>JACCDZ010950709.1_pt1 | contig 10359 bp, 2 predicted proteins | sample 7449551 | NCBI WGS metagenome assembly JACCDZ01 (sample SAMN15323452, study PRJNA562643) | freshwater metagenome | isolation source: river surface water | place: USA:Blue River Watershed | collected 2017-08-18
ACATGAAGACAATCATTGCAGAAAAGCCCTCCGTGGCACGTGAAATCGCCCGCATCGTGGGCGCGACAAAGAGAGAGGAAGGATATTTCGAGGGAGGCGGTTATGCCGTGACATGGGCATTCGGACACCTCGTTCAGCTTGCCATGCCCGACGGCTACGGCGTGCGCGGATTTGTCCGTGACAACCTCCCGATTATTCCCGACACATTCACGCTCGTCCCCCGTCAGGTCAGGACGGAGAAAGGTTACAAGCCCGACAGCGGCGTGGTGTCGCAGATAAAAGTCATCAAAAGACTGTTCGACACAAGCGAACATATCATCGTGGCGACCGATGCCGGACGCGAGGGAGAGCTTATCTTCCGCTACCTCTACCACTATACGGGTTGCACCACTCCTTTCGTGCGCCTGTGGATCAGCTCTCTCACCGACAAAGCTATCCGCGAGGGACTGCGGAAACTCGAAGACGGCAGCAAATACGACAACCTCTACCTCGCCGCCAAAGCGCGGAGCGAATCCGACTGGCTCGTGGGCATCAACGGCACACAGGCGTTATCCATCGCCGCCGGACACGGCACGTATTCCGTGGGGCGGGTGCAGACACCAACGTTGGCTATGGTATGTGAACGCTACTGGGAGAACCGCCGCTTTACGTCCGAAGCATTCTGGCAGCTCCATATCGCAACGGACGGTTGCGACGGCGAAGTCGTGAAATTCTCATCCTCCGAGAAATGGAAAGAGAAAGAACCGGCGATGGAACTATATAATAAGGTAAAGGCGGCAGGTTGCGCCACTGTCACGAAAGCCGAGCGCAAGGAGAAGACGGAGGAAACTCCCTTGCTCTACGACCTGACCACGCTCCAGAAAGAAGCCAACGCCAAGCACGGCTTCACGGCGGAACAGACGCTTGAAATCGCGCAGAAACTCTACGAAAAGAAGTTGATAACCTATCCGAGAACGGGAAGCCGCTACATCCCCGAAGACGTGTTTGCCGAAATTCCCAAACTGCTCGCTTTCATCGGCACACAGCCCGAATGGAAAGACAAGGTGCGGGCAAAAGCCGCCCCGACACGCCGCAGCGTGGACGACGGCAAGGTGACAGACCACCATGCCCTGCTCGTCACGGGTGAGAAACCGCTCTTCCTCTCCAAAGAGGACAATACCATCTATCAGATGATTGCCGGGCGCATGGTCGAGGCATTCTCTGAGAAATGCGTCAAGGATGTGACCACTGTCACGGCGGAATGTGCCGGAGTGGAGTTTACCGTAAAAGGCAGCGTCGTGAAGCAAACCGGATGGCGTGCCGTCTATGGCGAGGAAAAAGAGGAAATTACCATCCCCGGCTGGCAGGAAGGCGACACGCTGACACCGAAAGGCTCGTCCATTACCGAAGGAAAGACCAAACCCAAGCCGCTGCATACCGAAGCCACCCTGCTCTCGGCAATGGAAACGGCGGGCAAGGAAATTGAGGACGACGCACTGCGGCAGGCGATGAAGGACTGTGGCATCGGTACTCCCGCCACACGCGCCTCCATCATCGAAACGCTTTTCAAGCGCGGTTACATGGAACGCTGCAAGAAGTCGCTTGTTCCCACCGAAAAAGGACTTGCCCTCAATTCCGTCGTCAAGACGATGCGCATCGCCGATGTTGCCATGACGGGCGAATGGGAAAAGGAGCTGGCGCGTATCGAGCGCGGGGAACTGTCCGCCGACACCTTCCGCAAGGAGATAGAGGCGTACACACGTGAGATAACCTCCGAACTGATCTCGTGCGACAAGCTCTTCGGCAGCCGTGACTCCGGCTGCGCGTGTCCCAAGTGTGGCACGGGCAGGATGCGGTTCTACGGCAAGGTGGTACGCTGCGACAACACGGAGTGCGGACTGCCCGTGTTCCGGCTGAAAGCGGGACGCACCCTGTCCGACGATGAAATCAAAGACCTGCTCACCGAAGGGCATACCAAGCTGCTCAAAGGGTTCAAGAGCAAACAGGGCAAGAGTTTCGATGCTGTTGTCGCCTTTGACGGGGAATATAACACGACTTTTGTGTTCCCGGAGGCTAAAAAGGACAAGAAATTTTCAGGACGGAAGAAATAGTATTAACTTTGCCACTTGTTCAGAGTAATGAATTGTTCTTCGATACCGGATTACACTCATACTTTGGATTTAGTGGTGGCACTCGGAGGGATACCGAGTGCCTTTTTCTTCCTTTTTCCAACCGATTATCCCGTTAATTATCAATCCGCTAAATCCAAAGTAATGAACAACAAGAAGAAAAACGAGGGTCAGACCGACTTTTCCTATTACGGTCTGTACCTGCTGGACTATCTCCGCACGAACAAGTTTGAACAGGCTGACGACACCGCTTTCATACGGGAACGGGCCGACCGTGCCGCCGAAACGTATGAGAGGGCACGGCTTGAAGGCTATCCCGCCGATGGTGCGCAGGAACTGGCGATGGACACGCTGCTGCGCGGGCTGCATTATTCCCGTTACGCCATCCTCCGCGAAGTCGTGGAAAACGAGTTTGCCGATGAAGTGCCGGAAGAGAAGCGTGAAGCCTTTGTCCTGAAACTGCTGCCGCTTGTCGGCAACGTGTTCTCCGTCTATGACCTCTCGGATGACAATTTCGCCCTGTCTTCCGATTACGACCTGCTCTACACGGAGCTGACGGGAGCAACCGTCCTTTACTTAGACGAATATGGCGTTTAACCGCAAACAGAAACTGCGGGACAACATCGAGGCGATACGGACGGCATTCATCCTTGACAGGGAAAATAGGACAGCGACAACCGAAGAGCGTGCCATACTTCAAAGGTACTGCGGTTTCGGCGGTCTGAAATGTATCCTCAACCCTGCAAAGGAACTGACGGATGCCGTCCGGTGGGCGAAATCCGACCTCGAACTGTTCGCCCCGACGGTGGAGCTGCACAGGCTTATCCGTGAGAACAGCAAGGACGAAACAGAGTACAAGCGGTTTGTGGATTCGCTGAAAGCGTCCGTGCTGACCGCTTTCTACACCCCCAAAGAGATAACCGACACCATCGCGGACGTGCTGGCAGATTACAGCGTCCGCCCCGCCCGTATGCTCGAACCGTCGGCAGGTGTCGGCGTGTTCGTGGATTCCATGCTGCGGCACAGCCCCAATGCGGATGTGATGGCTTTCGAGAAGGATCTGCTCACGGGTACAATCCTGAGGCATCTCTATCCCGGCAAGAAAACGCGCACCTGCGGTTTTGAGAAAATCGAAAGACCGTTCAACAATTATTTCGACTTGGCGGTGTCCAACATTCCGTTCGGTGACATTGCCGTGTTCGACGCGGAGTTTCAGCGGAGCGACTCTTTCGGCAGACGCTCCGCCCAGAAAACCATCCACAACTATTTCTTTCTCAAAGGACTGGATGCCGTGCGTGACGGCGGTATCGTGGCGTTCATCACCTCGCAAGGGGTATTGAATAGCACCAAGACCTCCGTGCGTAACGAGCTGTTCAGTCAGGCCAATCTGGTATCCGCGATACGCCTGCCCAACAACCTGTTCACGGACAACGCGGGGACGGAGGTGGGCAGCGACCTGATTGTCCTGCAAAAGAACCTCAGCAAGAAGGAAATGTCGCAGGACGAGCGGCTGATGACCGTGATACAGACGGACACGAAAACCGACCTGACCGACAACGCCTATTTCATCCACCACCCGGAACGCATCGTGCATACGATGGCGAAACTTGACACAGACCCCTACGGGAAGCCCGCTATGGTTTATCTGCACGAGGGCAAGGCAGCAGGCATCGCCGGGGATTTGCGCCGTATGCTCGACGAGGATTTCCATTACAGGCTTGCCATGCGCTTGTATTCGGGTTCAATCCGGCAGGCAGGAACGGAAGAAAAAGTTGCCGTTCAAAATAAAGTAGAGCGTCCTGCCATAAAATTGGAAACAGTATCCTCGGCGCAGACGGTGGAAACTCCGACAGAAAAGCCGCAACCCGCAGATGAAAAGCCGGAGATAGAACCGCGCCCGCAATATTCCGCAGGCGTGCAGCTCACCCTGCTTGACCTCTGGGGGATGACGGAAGAGGTCAGCCAACCGAAAACCTCCAAAAAGAAAAAGACGGTGAAAAAGGCAGTTACGGCAAAGTCCACTCCGCCCAAACCGAAAGTCACGGTTACACCGACAGCTCCAACTGCAAAACCCGCAATGGAGAATAAGGAGGTGAAAGCGGAGAACACCGCCAAGCCTGCCGACCCGGACGACATCTATGCCACACTGGACTGGGATACCAATCCTCCCATCAACGGTTTCTATGAAATGATGATGGGTTTGACGCCGGAGCGTAGGAAAGAACTTCGGGAACTGGCAAGGCAGCATAACGAGAAACAAGTGGCGGAAAAGACGGAAGTGAAAGCCGTGCCGGAAACTTCCCGTGAGCAGCCACGACAGGAGGAAACACAGCCGGAGGCAGTCGCCGCACCTGCCGTTACAGATACCCCATCGGAAGCGGTGGGGACTTTCCTTTTCCCCGACATCGAAGCGGAAAAGCCGAAGGAGGAAGTCGTGGACCTTTCTCCGCGTGCCTACCACCGCACGCCGGAGATGCACCTGCGCGAAGGGTCGCTGGTGGCTGACCGGGGGCGTCATAACATCGGCTACCTGAAAGACATCACGCCATACGGGGCGACATTCCAGCCGCTCGACCTGAAAGGATACCAGAAGGAAAAGGCGTTGTTGTATGTGTCGCTGCGTGACGCCTACGAGCGTCTGTACCGTTATGAATCGCTCCGGCGCGAGGCAAATGTTCCGTGGCGAGAGCATCTGAATACCTGTTACGATGAGTTTGTCATGCGCTACGGCAACCTCAACGCCAAGCAGAACGTGAAGTTAGTGATGATGGATGCGGGCGGGCGCGACATCCTTTCGCTGGAACGGATGGAAAACGGAAAGTTCGTCAAGGCGGACATCTTCGAGCATCCTGTTTCCTTCGCGGTGGAGAGCCATGCCAACGTAGGCTCTCCCGAAGAAGCCCTGTCTGCGTCGCTCAACAAATATGGTACGGTCAATCTCGACTATATGCGGGAGATAACCGACAGCACGGCGGAGGATTTGCTCACTGCCCTGCAAGGGCGCATCTACTACAATCCGCTCGTGACCGGTTACGAAATCAAAGACCGTTTCATCGCCGGAAATGTCATAGAGAAAGCGGAACGCATAGAGGCATGGATGGGTGACAATCCCGAAAATGAGCGTATGCCGGAGGTGAAGCAGGCGTTGGAGGCTCTGAAAGATGCCGAGCCGCAGCGCATCGCCTTCGAGGATCTGGACTTCAATTTCGGGGAACGCTGGATTCCGACGGGTGTCTATGCCGCCTACATGAGCCGGCTGTTCGACACGGAGGTGAAAATCGCCTATTCCGCAAGCATGGACGAGTTTTCGGTGGTGTGCGGCTACCGCACCATGAAAATCACGGACGAGTTTCTGGTGAAGGGGTATTACCGGAACTATGACGGTATGCACCTCCTAAAACACGCCCTGCACAACACCTGCCCTGACATGATGAAGTCCATCGGCAAGGACGAGCATGGCAACGACATCAAGATGCGCGACAGCGAGGGAATACAACTCGCCAACGCCAAGATTGACGAGATACGAAACGGCTTCTCCGAATGGCTCGAAGAGCAGTCGCCGCAGTTCAAGGAGCGGCTTGTGACGATGTATAACCGCAAGTTCAACTGTTTCGTGCGCCCGCGCTACGACGGCTCCCATCAGACCTTTCCCGACCTCAACCTGAAAGGGCTGGCAAGCCGGGGTATCAAGAGCGTCTATCCCTCACAGATGGATTGCGTCTGGATGTTGAAACAGAACGGCGGCGGAATTTGCGACCACGAGGTGGGAACCGGTAAGACGCTGATAATGTGCATCGCCGCGCATGAGATGAAGCGTCTGAATTTGGCACACAAGCCGATGATTATCGGGCTGAAAGCCAACGTTGCGGAGATTGCAGCCACCTATCAGGCGGCATATCCCAACGCACGTATTCTGTACGCTTCGGAGAAGGACTTTTCGACCGCCAACCGTGTGCGCTTCTTCAATAATATAAAGAACAACGACTACGATTGTGTCATCATGTCGCACGACCAGTTCGGCAAGATACCGCAGTCGCCGGAGTTGCAGCAGCGCATCCTGCAAGCGGAGCTTGACACGGTGGAGGAAAACCTCGAAGTGCTACGGCAGCAGGGAAAGAACGTGTCGCGGGCGATGCTGAAAGGATTGGAGAAGCGCAAGCACAACCTTGAAGCGAAGCTGGAGAAGGTGGAACACGCCATAAAGTCACGCACGGACGACGTGGTGGATTTCAAGCAGATGGGCATCGACCACATCTTCATAGATGAGAGCCACCAGTTCAAGAATCTGACTTTCAACACGCGCCACGACCGTGTGGCGGGATTGGGAAACAGCGAGGGAAGCCAGAAGGCACTTAACATGCTCTTTGCCATACGCACCATACAGGAGCGCACAGGAAAAGACTTGGGTGCGACCTTCCTCTCCGGCACGACTATCAGCAACTCACTGACTGAATTGTACCTGCTGTTCAAGTACCTGCGCCCGAAGGAGCTGGAACGGCAGGACATAAGGTGTTTCGACGCTTGGGCGGCGATATTTGCCAAGAAGACGACGGATTTTGAATTTAACGTGACGAACAATGTGGTCCAGAAGGAGCGTTTCCGCTACTTCATCAAAGTGCCGGAGCTTGCCGCCTTCTATAATGAAATCACGGACTACCGCACGGCGGAGGATGTGGGCGTTGACCGTCCTGCCAAGAACGAGATACTGCACCATATACCGCCCACGCCGGAACAGGAGGACTTCATACAGAAACTGATGCAGTTCGCCAAGACGGGCGATGCCACCTTGTTGGGCAGGCTGCCGCTTTCGGAAACGGAAGAAAAGGCGAAGATGCTCATCGCCACGGACTATGCCCGGAAAATGGCACTCGACATGCGCATGATAGACCCGAATTACGAAGATCATCCCGACAACAAAGCGAGTCACTGTGCCAAGATGATCGCGGAGTATTATCAAAAATACGACGCCCAGAAAGGCACGCAGTTCGTTTTCTCTGATTTGGGGACATACCAGCCGGGCGACGGGTGGAACGTCTATTCGGAAATCAAGCGCAAACTGACGGAGGACTACGGTATACCGCCAAGCGAGGTGCGCTTCATTCAGGAGTGCAAGACCGACAAGGCGCGGAAGGCGGTGATAGACGCCATGAACGCCGGGACGGTGCGTGTGCTGTTCGGCTCTACCTCTATGCTCGGAACGGGTGTGAACGCCCAGAAACGGTGTGTGGCTATCCATCATCTCGATACGCCGTGGCGACCGTCCGACTTGCAACAGCGTGACGGACGCGGAGTTAGGGCAGGTAATGAGATTGCCAAACATTTCGCCGGGAACAACGTGGATGTAATCATCTACGCGGTGGAGAAGTCACTGGACAGCTACAAGTTCAACCTCCTGCACTGCAAGCAGACTTTCATAAGCCAGCTCAAAAGCGGTGCGATGGGTGCGCGTACCATCGACGAGGGGGCAATGGACGAAAAATCGGGCATGAATTTCTCGGAATACATGGCGTTGCTCTCCGGCAATACCGACCTGTTGGACAAGGCGAAACTGGAAAAGCGGATCGCATCGCTCGAAGGGGAACGCAAGTCGTTCAACAAGGGCAAGCGTGATTCGGAGTTCAAGCTGGAGTCAAAGACCGGCGAGTTGCGCAACAACACGGCTTTCATAGATGCCATGACGGAGGACTGGAACCGCTTCCTGTCGGTGGTGCAGACCGACAAGGAGGGCAACCGCCTTAATATAATAAAGGTGGACGGAGTGGATTCCGCCGATGAGAAGGTCATCGGAAAGCGTTTGCAGGAGATAGCCAAGAATGCCACGACCGGAGGGTTGTACACGCAGGTCGGTGAACTTTACGGTTTTCCGATAAAGGTGGTGAGCGAAAGGATACTCAAAGAGGGATTGGAGTTCACCGACAACCGCTTCGTGGTCGAGGGGAACTACAAGTACACCTACAACAACGGGCATCTGGCGATGGCTGACCCGTTGGCCGCCGCCCGCAACTTCCTCAACGCGATGGAGAGGATACCCTCCATCATCGACCAGTACAAGGCGAAGAACGAGGTGCTGGAGATGGAGATACCGCAGTTACAGGAGATAGCGGGTAAGGTGTGGAAGAAGGAGGACGAGCTGAAGCAGTTGAAGTCCGAACTTGCCGCCCTTGACCGAAAAATTCAGCTGGAGCTTGCGCCACCCACGCCCGAAGTCGCAGAAAAGGAGAATGAAGGGCAACAGCTCAAGCCGGAAGCGGAAGATGTGAGGAACAGGCAGGCGCAATATCCCGAAAATGCACCGCCGCAGATACGCAGTCCGGCGGATAGTATCGTTGCCAACCATGTCATAATCGGGCGTCCGGGACTGTATGCCAAGGAGGAAACCCGGTCCAAAGGATTGAAAATATAACCTAAGGAATTTTATCTGAAGTATTAATAAGGGCTATCCCAAAAGGTCTAAAAGTAAATTTTATCCTTTCTGCAAGTATCTGTAGGATGGCAACTGCATTTTTTTCTTTTTGGGCAGCCCTTATTAAAATTTATTCTTATTTTAGGTTATATACATTCATGTCCATTTATGTAAAAAATTCCTGCTGACCTTGTTTATGTCTTGTCAGTCACCATTTGCAAAACCATATTTGACCCTCAAAGAGGCTGAATTTGATAAGTAACTTGCTACATACTCATAATAAGGAGCTAAATAGAACACGAATGGGAAATACACAAATGCTAAACTAAAGAAGATATTGGCCAAAATAAACGCTATACCGAGAGAGAAACTTGATTTTTCAACTTCCTAAAACGGTGTTGTTCAAACATTTCTACTTATTTGTACTTGCCAGTTGAACCTACGCTTCCCTAATAAAATGTCTATGGTAAAAAGTTAAAAAATCCTCCCACTTTTGTTAGATATATTTTTTTGTGTAATTTTGTAATCGTTATGCGGCAGTAATAATATACATATTAATACGAGTTAGTAATCCTGTAGTTCTCATATGCTACGAGGAGGTATTAAAAGGTGCGTTTCGACAATGCATCTACTGTAGTATATTATTGCTTAATCCAAATGAATATTATAAATTTAGGAATTCTTGCTCACATTGATGCAGGAAAAACTTCCGTAACCGAGAATCTGCTGTTTGCCAGTGGAGCAACGGAAAAGTGCGGCCGTGTGGATAATGGTGACACCATAACGGACTCTATGGATATAGAGAAACGTAGAGGAATTACTGTCCGGGCTTCTACGACATCTATTATCTGGAATGGAGTGAAATGCAATATCATTGACACTCCGGGACACATGGATTTTATTGCGGAAGTGGAGCGGACATTCAAAATGCTTGATGGAGCAGTCCTCATCTTATCCGCAAAGGAAGGCATACAAGCGCAGACAAAGTTGCTGTTCAGTACTTTACAAAAGCTGCAAATCCCGACAATTATATTTATCAATAAGATTGACCGTGCCGGTGTGAATTTGGAGCGTTTGTATATGGATATAAAAACAAATCTGTCGCAAGATGTCCTGTTTATGCAAACTGTTGTCGATGGATCGGTTTATCCGGTTTGCTCCCAAACATATATAAAGGAAGAATACAAAGAATTTGTATGCAACCATGACGACGATATATTAGAACGATATTTGGCGGATAGCGAAATTTCACCGGCTGATTATTGGAATACGATAATCGCTCTTGTGGCAAAAGCCAAAGTCTATCCGGTGCTACATGGATCAGCAATGTTCAATATCGGTATCAATGAGTTGTTGGACGCCATTTCTTCTTTTATACTTCCTCCGGCATCAGTCTCAAACAGACTTTCAGCTTATCTCTATAAGATAGAGCATGACCCCAAAGGGCATAAAAGAAGTTTTCTTAAAATAATTGACGGAAGTCTGAGACTTCGAGACGTTGTAAGAATCAACGATTCGGAAAAATTCATCAAGATTAAAAATCTAAAGACTATTTATCAGGGCAGAGAGATAAATGTTGATGAAGTGGGTGCCAATGATATCGCAATTGTAGAAGATATAGCAGATTTTCGAATAGGAGATTATTTAGGTGCTAAACCTTGTTTGATTCAAGGATTATCTCATCAGCATCCCGCTCTCAAATCCTCCGTCCGGCCAAATAAGCCCGAAGAGAGAAGCAAGGTGATATCCGCTCTGAATACATTGTGGATTGAAGACCCGTCTTTGTCCTTTTCCATAAACTCATATAGTGATGAATTGGAAATCTCGTTATATGGTTTGACCCAAAAG
>JACCDZ010461536.1_pt1 | contig 10358 bp, 6 predicted proteins | sample 7449551 | NCBI WGS metagenome assembly JACCDZ01 (sample SAMN15323452, study PRJNA562643) | freshwater metagenome | isolation source: river surface water | place: USA:Blue River Watershed | collected 2017-08-18
TATATAAAATGTTTATTTTAGCATTAGTAGCATTTTTTATTTTTTTGTATATATGTCGCCATATAAAGTTTGAACGAGTAAAATGTGATAAAGAAAATATAATACGTATATTAACAAGGGGGTGTGCTAGATGGGCTACAGCGAGTTTACAAGATAAAAGTCCAATTGTCAGAGTATTACATGCAAATTATGCAACTGGATATTTATGGGCTTTAACAGATATTTTTTCAAATCGCGATATAGAAAATGTTACAGGTATAAATTTTATAAAATTCAAAGATTACATAACAAGTATTCAAGATAATGCTACAAAAACATTAGTTAATGTCTGTCCAAAATATGCATCTAATATAGATTTTTATTTGGGTAAAATAGCACAAGAATATAATTAATATTAAGGAATATATTTTTAAGGAATTATAGTCCAACGTGTATTAGGTGCTGTTCCAAACCATTCTAATGAAAAAATATCACCTGGATTTAAAATAAATACATTTCCTGGAATAATAACATTATTGATTTTGACAATACAATATTTACTTTCTGAAACATTTACACATGCTTTTTGAGGTCCATTTGTTACTGTATAAGGAGAACTACTTGGTTGAGAAGGTTGTTGAAAATTTTCATAAACACCACGAATATGTATTGCTCCAGGATTTGAATTTGCAATATCAACTGCTCTATCTAAATCAGGGTAAAGTCCTGTTCCAGGAATAGCAAATTCAGGATTATCAAATACCAAACACCCTTTTTTACCTACAGCAGGAGAAGAAATACAGGCAATTCCTAATTCAGAAGTATCTGGCCTTCTATTATCAAAATAAGGAGCTGTAAAAACTATTCTTTTAGTATAAGTATTTGTATTCCTAACGCAATAATTTGTATTTTCTATATCAGCACTTATAAAAGTTAAATTTTCACATCCACGACCCAATCCTGAATTAGGCATTGAAATACCTATTTTAGCATTTGAATATGCACCTCCACTAAATACTGTAAATTTGGGATTACGTAATTCTAATGCTACTCCATAATCAAACGGAGTATTTGCAATAAATACACAATTTTCAAATATACAATCAAATATATAATTAAGTTGACAAACTACAGCATTATCATTATTACTTGAATTTTGATTATATATATGAAGATTCTTAAATACTCCATTTCCTAGCCAATCCGAATAGTCTGATAAACCCACTACAAATCCTTGAGAAGAATTACATTCTATTCCAAAATCTCTAAAATTTACGAATGAAAAAACCCCACCTGTACCTTTATATAAATGGAAAGATGGCCCAGTACTATCAGATATAACAAAAATAGAAGAATGAGTACCTGCTCCAAATAATTGAAGTCCTGTTCTAGATGAAGATTGATTATCTGCATTTATAGTTATTCTTGTATTTGACAAGTATCTCCCAGCAGGAATATATCCTGGACGATTATTAATCATACATTGATTGAGAAAAGACATTATAGCTGTATAATCATTAGTTACACCATCACCAACAGCTCCAAAATCAGTTTTTAAATTATAACAATTCATTATATAATTATATTTAGAGAAAAAAATTATAATAAATTCTTTATAAATACAAATTTTATTAAAAATATATAAAATGCGAATTTCAAAACGTATTTAAAAAATATTATATTCTATATTATATATAAAATGGCTCAAAATACATTTAATCCTATAAATATACTTGACACATCAGAAGCAACAGGTCTTGGATCTGGAGGTTCATTAACAATAGGTGGCGGTGCATCAATTGGAAAAGATTTTTATGTAGGTGGTAACTTATCAATATCTGGAACAACAACAAATTTTGCAGATAATATTCTATTAGTTAATAAAAATCCATCAAGTTCTGTAGATACAGGTATTCTTTTTCAAAGATATACAAATGATATTACAAACAATCAAAATTTTTCAGGTATTATTTATTCAGAACAATCAGATGAATTCCAATTTGGATATGTTTTAAACGAAATTGAAAGATCAAATGCCACAATAAATTCATTTATAAAAATAAAAACTAACGGTATAAATTCTATTAGTAATATAAATACTATAGGTAATATTGTTACAAATGGTGATAATCTTGGTATTGGTACCGTGTCTCCAAATGATCGTTTACATTTGTACACAGCGAGTACAAATACTAATATAGGTAGTATTATTCAAAATGGTTCACGTCAATATCGTATAGGTATTCGTGGTGATACAAATAATTCATTTGCTATTCAAGATGATACTGCTGGAGAATTCAGAATAGTAATAAATACATCAGGAAACGTTGGTATAGGTACCAATAGTCCATTATATACATTAGATGTAAATGGTACTGCTAATATATCAACGTCATTAACAACTGGATCTGTAAATTCCTTAAATATAACAAGTACAAATATTGTTGCAACAAATGTATCAACAGGGACATTTTTTTCTTCTACCGGAACAATAACAAATTCTAATATAACTTCAGGAACTATTGGAACATTACTCTCTTCAAATGTTACTATTACAAATGCTAACGTAACCACACAATCAGTTGGAGCTTTACTTTCAAATACAGGACGTTTTAAAAGTGATGTAAATGTAGATGGTAATTTACAAGTTGGAAATACGAATGGTGGTTATCTTATAAATTTAGGTACATCTGGTGTAGCTGGTTATAGAAGTGGTTATCTTTTTGGAGATGGTACAAATATGATTATTTTAAATCAACAAGCTGGATTTGTAGGAATTGCAAGTAATAATGGTTCTAACCAATTTCGTGTTGTTTCTAGTGGTAATGTAGGTATAGGTGTAGAAAGTCCAACTTATCGTTTAGATGTAGCCGGTAATTTAAGAGTTACAAGTGGTGATATTACATTAGGTAGTTTACTTGTTTCAACTGCTAATGTAACAACTCAAACGACAGGGACATCTATTATTACAGGAAATATTGGTATTGGTACAATATCACCATCTGATCGATTGCATTTGTATACAGCGAGTACAAATGGAAATATTGGAACAATCATTCAAAATGGTTCACAACAATATCGTATGGGTATTCGTGGTGATACAAATAATTCATTTGTTATTCAAGATGATACTGCAAATGCTTTCCGTATGGTAATAAATACATCAGGTAATGTGGGTATAGGTACAACTAATCCGTTATATCCATTACACGTAAATGGTTTTGTAAATGGAGACATTGGTACATACACAGATTACTTAACAGGTATATCAAGTGGTAGTGTACCTATATCTATTTATGCATCATCAAGAGTTGTAGCAACTCAATTTAATGCATATTCTGATTCACGTATTAAAACGAATATATCTGATATAGATAAACAATCTGCATTATCTACAATTAGATTATTAAAACCTAAAATATATAATTATATAGATACAATATTACGTGGTACTAAAGCTATTAATGGTTTTATAGCACAAGAAGTTAGTGAAATTATAGAATCTGCAACATCTATAATAACAGATTTTATTCCAAATATATATGATGATTGTATTATATCAACATTAAAAGGTGATTGTTTAATTACATTGGTATCTGAAAAACCTATATTTGATACATCATCTAATTCAACTGGTCGTGTTAAAATTTATACATGTAAGAATGAAGAAATGATTGTAACAATAAAAGATATTATATCAGATAATTCATTTACAATAAATGAACATCTTGAAGATCTTAGTTATATATATTATTTTGTATATGGTCAAGAAGTTAAAAATTTTCATATATTAGATAAAAATAATATTTATACTATTACAACAGCTGCTGTTCAAGAAATAGACAACCAATTACAACAAACTAAAACGGAACTCGATGAAACAAAAAAAGATCTTGATGAAACAAAAAAAGAACTCATTCAAACTAAACGTGATATTGAAGAAAATAAAGATATTATAGCCAAGTTAATACAACGAATATATGATTTAGAAAACAAATATTATTTTATATATTAAATATATACCATTAGTGTTATTAGTATTTTTTCTTGTGATTAGTATTATTTGTGTCATTTGTATTATTATTACAAAAAATTGATTAAATAAAAAAGATAAATTTATTTAATGAATAGTTTTGAATTAGAAATTATTGGTTATATTGCTGGTTTTTGTACAACAATTTGTTTATTACCACAATTGTGGAAAATTATGAAAACACGTAGTGCAGAAGATGTATCAATTCTTACTTTTATAGTATTATTTTGTGGTCAGGCTCTGTGGATTACATATGGTATTTTATTAAATGATTTACGTTTAATAATACCAAATGTAATAAGTTGTACATTGACTTTATCGATTATAATAGGTACATATATTTATAGTTGATATATATTTAGTTAGTTATAGGAAGGAATAAAAAATTAATTAAATAAAAATCGAAAAAATTTTTCTTGTCAATGATTAAACAATGAAGATTCAGAAAAGAGATGGACGTTTAGAACAACTATCATTCGATAAAATCATTTATCGTTTAAGAAAATTGTGTAATGACCAATCTCTTGGTGTATTAAAAACAATTGATCCAGATATTATAGCACAAAGAGTTGTATCAAGTATTTATGATGGAGTAACATCGTGTGAATTAGATGAAGAAGCTGCTAGAATTGCAATTAGTATGACAGAAAATCCTGAATATCAAAAATTAGCTTCAAGAATTATTATTAGTAATACACACAAAAGTACACATGAATGTTTTAGTGAAGTTATGGAAAATTTATATAATAACACAGATAAATTAGGTAAACATTCTCCTATTATTGCAGATGACGTTATTGAAATTATTAGAAAACATAAAAATACTTTGAATTTTGCCATTGATTATTCACGAGATTATCTTTTTGATTATTTTGGATACAAAACACTTGAAAGAAGTTATTTACAAAAAATTTTAAACAAAAAAACAGATAAAATGGAAGTAGTTGAACGTCCCCAACATCTTTATATGAGAGTAGCTGTTGGTATTCATAAAGATAATATAGAAAATATTTTGAAAACGTATGACTTAATTTCACAACATTATTATACACATGCTAGTCCTACATTATTTAATGGAGGTACTAGATTAAATCAGTATTCTAGTTGTTTTTTACTTGGATCTTTTGATTCTTTAGAAGGAATTTTTAAAACTATAACAGATTGTGGTAAGATATCAAAATTAGGAGGAGGTATAGGATTACATGTTACATCTATTCGTGCAAAAGGTAGTATGATTCGTGGTACGAATGGTAAAAGTGATGGGATTATTCCAATGATTAAAGTATATAATGAAACTGCAAAATATATTAACCAAGGAGGTAAAAGAAAAGGAAGTTTTGCTTGTTTTGTTAAAGATACTAAAATATGTACAGTTAATGAAGGTATTAAGAATATACAGGATGTAAAAATAGGTGACCAGGTTGTTACTCATATGAATAGAGTTAGACCAGTTACTCAAGTTCATAAAAATAAATTAAATAATAGAAAAATATACAAAGTATCTATACAAGGTAATAATGATATATATGTTACTGGAAATCATAAATTTTGGTCATTTTATACTAAAAAATATAAATCAGAAAAAATATCATATGGTTGGAATAGTGTTGAAGAACTCAAATCATATTTAGAAAATAAAGATACAAAAAGACAATCGTGTTATGTATCTATACCATGCGGAACAAATATTAAAAATGATAAAGAATATATCATAAATATACAAGATTATAAAAATAGTATTTTAAATGATACAGTCAAAGAACTTGTGGAAATTGATAATGATAAAATTTATCCAGTGTCATATTGTGATTATAAAAAATCAACAATCGGACAGATTGTTAATAAATCTTGGATAATAGATGAAAATTTGGCAAATTTATTTGGTATCTGGTTAGGTGATGGATGTCTTAGAAAGTATAAAGGTTACGTTAATGGAATAACATTTACTGTTCATAAAGAAAATGTAAAGTTAATAGATTATATTGTTAAGAATTGTGAAGAGATATTTGGTTGTAGAGTTACCTTATCTGAATCTAAAAGATCAAAGGTTACTCAGATTTGTATAAATTCACATATTATAGGAATAGTATTCCAAAATTTGTTTGGTAGCTATTTTGATGGAAAAAAATTACCAAATATGGTTTTTAGTTGGTCAAAGGAATTAATAGTTAATCTTATTGCTGGTTTAATAACAACAGATGGACATATTGCAAAAAGAAAAAAAACAGATATTACTTTAGGACTTTCAAATGAAAATCTTATGATACAAATTTATCATTTATGTAGAAATAATGGTATTAAAACTACTTATCCTAAACCATTTGGTAAACATTATACAATAAGTATTAAGAAATCAAATGAATTAGTCAAAAGAATTTTAAAAGTATATGATGATGATGATAGAATGCAGAAATGTCTTGATAATATTAATGAAAATGATAATGATAGATATTTGAAAATTACGAGTATTAATGAAACTGATAGAAATGATGAATATGTATATACATTAGGTATAGAAGAAGACCATTCATACACAGTCGAAGGTGTGTTAGTTGAAAATTGTTACTTGGAACCTTGGCACGCAGATATTATTGAATTTTTAGAATTAAAGAAAAATCAAGGTCATGAAGATATGAGAGCTCGTGATTTATTTTATGCAGTTTGGATGCCAGATCTTTTTATGAAATGTGTTGAAGAAGATGGAGATTGGTATTTAATGTGTCCAGATGAATGTCCTGGATTAAATGATGTTTATGGTGACGATTTTGAAAAATTATATAACAAATATGTACAAGAAAAAAGATACAAACGGGTTATAAAGGCTCAAGAAATTTGGACAAAAATATTGGATGCACAAATTGAAACAGGGACACCTTATATTGGATACAAAGATGCAGTTAATAAGAAATGTAATCAAAAAAATCTTGGAACTATAAAATCATCTAATCTTTGTTCTGAAATTTCACTTTATTCAGATGATAAAGAATATGCAGTATGTAATTTGGCAAGTATTGCTTTACCTAAATATGTAAAATATGATGAAACAGGTAAACCACGTTTTGACTTTGAACACTTGTGTCAAGTTGCAGAATATATTATAGAACCAATGAATGATGTTATTGATAATAATTATTATCCGGTCCCTGAAACAAAATTGAGTAATATGAGACATCGTCCAATTGGTATTGGTGTACAAGGTTTAGTTGATGTATATGTAAAAATGAGATTCCCTTTTGAATCTGAAGAAGCAAAACGCTTAAACAAAGAAATTTTTGAAACTATTTATTATGGTTGTTTAAAAGGATCTATAAATGCAGCTAAAAAATATGGTCATTATGAATCATTCCCAGGTAGTCCATTTAGTGAAGCAAAACTTCAATTTGATTTGGCAGCAGAATATGATGGAATTGATTTAAAAAATTATATATCAGGAAGATGGGATTGGGATTCGTTAAAAAAGGATCTTGTTAAATATGGTAGTAGAAATAGTATGTTATTAGCATTAATGCCAACAGCAAGTACAGCACAAATTATGGGTAATTCAGAAGCTTTTGAACCAGTTGATAGTTGTATATTTAAAAGACGTGTATTATCTGGAGAATACATTGTTATAAATAAATATCTTGTAGAAGACTTGACAAAATTAGGTCTTTGGACAAAAGAACTAAAAGATACAATCATTGCAAATGATGGAAGTATTCAAAATATACAAGAAATACCACAAGACATCCGACTTTTATATAAAACAGTTTGGGAAATTAGTATGAAAAGTGTAATCGAACAATGTCGTGATAGAGGTGTATTCGTAGATCAAATGCAAAGTATGAATTTATTTATGGCTAATCCTAATTATAAACGTCTCACTTCTATGCACTTTTATGCATGGAAAAATAATCTTAAAACTGGAATGTATTATTTAAGAAGCAAATCTAGTTATTCTGCAGGAAAATTTTCAATTGATCCTGAATTAGAAAAACGTATTAGAGAAAAAAGAGAACAAGGTGAACAATTAAAACAAGAAGAACAAGAAGCCGTTTTAATGTGCAGTAGAGAAAATCCAGAAGCCTGTATGTTGTGTAGTTCTTAATATAAAAAATTAATTTAATTGCAATATTCTAAAAAAATAATATTGCATAATAATATATGCCTAAAAGAAATTCTCCAAAAAAATCTTTAAGTCCATATAAAATGCGTCAATACAAAAAATGTTTACGTTCAAAAGGTGGTGTTGCACAATCATTAACTTTGCGATCAGGTAAACCTTTTAATAGAAAATCATTTTGTGAACAATCTTATGGTCTAAAACGTCAAACAAAAAGTTTTAAAAAATTAATGGCCTATGGTAAGAATATAGCCACTGTAATTAAAAAAACTTCAACACGTAAACGTAAATCAAAATCGCAAAAAGGAGGTGCTCCAAAGCGCAAATCTAAAAGCAAAAAGGCCAAGTCTACAAAGCGCAAATCCAAGAGCAAAAAGGCCAAGTCTACAAAGCGCAAATCTAAAAGCAAAAAAGCCAAGTCTCCAAAACGCAAAAGCAAGAGTAAGAAAGCCAAGTCTTCAAAACGCAAAAGCAAGAGTAAGAAAGCCAAATCTCCAAAACGCAAAAGCAAGAGTAAAAAAGCCAAGTCTCCAAAACGCAAAAGCAAGAGCAAGAAAGCCAAGTCTCCAAAACGCAAAAGCAAGAGCAAGAAAGCCAAGTCTCCAAAACGCAAAAGCAAGAGTAAAAAAGCCAAGTCTCCAAAACGCAAAAGCAAGAGCAAGAAAGCCAAGTCTCCAAAACGTAAAACAAAGAGCAAGAGAAAGTCAAAGAAAGCCAAGTCTCCAAAACGTAAAACAAAGAGCAAGAGAAAGTCAAAGAAAGCCAAGTCTCCAAAACGCAAAAGCAAGAGCAAGCGATCAAAATCTCCAAAACGTAAAACAAAGAGCAAGAAAGCCAAATCTCCAAAGCGCAAATCTAAGAAGAGCAAGAGAAAGTCAAAGAAAGCCAAATCTCCAAAGCGCAAATCAAAGAGCAAGAGCAAGAGCAAGCGATCAAAATCTCCAAAACGTAAAACTAAAAGTAAAAGAAAGTCTAAGAAAGTAAAGTCTCCTAAAAAGGAAAAATCTAGCAAAGAGTCAAAACAAAAAATAGAAAAATTATCACTAGAAGAAGCTTATGAAAAATTTTCAGATTATATAGCTTTTAATAAACCCAAAGAATTAAAAGAATTTTTAGATAATCACGGTAAATTAGTTCATGATATTCTATATGAAAGTTTATATGATCCAATATATGATAATAGAAAAGAAATTTTAGTAGTATTGTTTGATTATGCAAAGAAAACAAATAAAAATGGAATTACAATAGATATTATGATGAAAAATGCATTTTCAGAAGCTTTTAATTGGAGTATGCGTATGGCAAATTATCTATTAGAAATAGCACCAAAATATGGTTTCGACTTTTCAAAAGATGAATATGTAATGGAAAGACTTGATAAATCTACATTAAAATTTGTGAATGGTAAATTTATTTATAAATAAGTAATGTATATTAACCATCTATTATATAATATTTTTTTATATAATATATAGTAAAGATGACTGATAAAAAACGTTTGGTCAAACGAACAAGAAAGACCGATCATAAGCTTACTTTGGCAGATTATATTAGAAAACATTCTCCTATAAAAGCAGGTTTACGTATACCAGATGAAGATGAACCTTTAGCAAAATATAACAAAATAATGAATAGAATCTATTTAGGCAACTTTCAAGCTGCAAAAGATAAAGAGTTTTTTAAAAAGAAAAATATACGCGCTGTTTTAAATTGTAGTAAAGATATCCCTAATCATTTTGTTAGTAATAAAAATATTGAATATATGAGAATTCCCGTAGAAGATTCGTTAAAACAAAAAGACTATGACCTTATGTTTGAATTTATGCCGTGTATCGTACAGTTCATACATAAACACGCCGTTTTACAAAAAAACAATATACTTATCCATTGCTGGGCTGGGCGCCAAAGATCAGCTATATCAGTCGCTGTATATTTAGTCGATAAATATGGTCTCGAGCCTAAAGAAGCTTGTAAATACGTAATCGATAAAAGACCCGAAGCCTTCCATTTTGGAAAAAGTCTCAATTTTGACCAAGCTTTAAACAAATATTACCGTACATATAAGAAAAAATAAACATTTCGAACAATTATTTTGCATTTTTTTACAAATTTTATTAAGTAATTTTGTAAAAAATAACAAAACTTATTTAAAAACAATGAACTATATAGATTATAACAAAATGGATAAGGAAAGATTAGATATAGTTAATTTAATTAACAATAGTCCTTTGACAAAGTTATCGA
>JACCDZ010887029.1_pt1 | contig 10358 bp, 10 predicted proteins | sample 7449551 | NCBI WGS metagenome assembly JACCDZ01 (sample SAMN15323452, study PRJNA562643) | freshwater metagenome | isolation source: river surface water | place: USA:Blue River Watershed | collected 2017-08-18
ATTTTAGTGTGTCTTTTAAAATCTTCTAATATATCTTCTAATGGTCTACCAGTAGGTCTATCCATATATTTTTTTATTACATTATAATAATTTTCAATGTTACGATGTTCTGGGTCATGTCTAAGTGTTTTTACATGTTCGTCCAAAGTAATTGCAGCATCTTCTTTTAATTCTTTTGGTAATATGTTGATATTATAATAATCAGGGAATGTAAGTACGTTGTTCATTTGCATCATATTCAATGGTATCCCTAATTCATACATTCTATTAACAAACTTAGGTAACTCGAATATATTAAAGATGCTAACTGTTGTACTAGTCCAAACATTCATCCCATTATCTTTCAATCTTTTAATGTTAGCCTCCACATCTGACCATTTCGTTCCTTTTCTAGCATACTCAGCAACATCCCCAATAGCATCTAATGATGCAAATATTCGAACGTTATCAATATTATCTTTTATAAATGGTTTCCATAATTTAATTAAATCCCATTTTTTAAATTTTAAACTTGTAAAGTTTGTGTTATATCTAATTCTACATTTTGTGTTACCAGCAGCAATTAGTTTTTCTAAAATTAAATAATGTTCATCCATAATGAATGGTTCACCACCAGCAAAATAAATCTCTTCAACATCGTTTATAAATCTATCAACATAAATCATGATATCTTCTAAACTACCATCATTCATGTGAACTAATGCTTGGCTAGTTGTTGAACTTCCATAAAATTTAATTTGATCAGCATACCAACTAGAACTAAGTTCTGGTCCACACATTCTACATTTTAAATTACAAACATTTGAAAATCTGAAATCCCAATAGTTTAATTTAAAATTATTGTCTGTACCATCCTCGTCTGTTGTCTCAATAGCTTTATCAATGTGATGTGCCCATTGATTATTAGAACTAACTCTAAATGATGGTGTCCCCATTTCTTCTTGCATGTAACATCTTTTACATACAGGTGGTTGTTCACCTTTTAAAAACTGGGTTCTGATTTTTTTTAGATCCGGTGAATTCCAAATTTCCTCTAAAGTATTTTCTTTCAAGTTACCTATAGGATGATTCGAATCCGCTAAACAACACGGAAATACCTTACCATTCGGCCATGTGTGTAAATGCGTCCAAGGCATTATACAAAAGCTTTCACTTACCTTATCTCCGGCGCTTTCAAATTTTGTACTCATTATATAATATTATTAGGTTTAGCTATTTTATATTCTCCAATTTCATAATTGGTTATTTTACCATCAGTAACAGAAACATTTGGTATTCCTTGGTCAACTTTTATTGTATCATACCATTCAGCAACATCTGGAAATGTTTTACGGAAATCCTTGTTTCTTCTAACATCATATTGTTCATAAAAGCTTTTAAAGTCGTGGAAGTGTTTTTCCATTTCGTTTTCAGTAGCAATATGTCCTTTATCAACAACCTCTACATAGTCAATAACTCGTTGTATTTGTGCCACTTCACCTTCGTGCAATAATTCTCTGTTTTCTGGTTTACTGAACCATGTTTTCAACTTGTCATGAACCATTTGTTTTAAATGATTTGGTAATGCCACTGGAGACATGAATGCAGGCCACCTTAAGATGTTTAAATCAACCACCAATTTATATTGGCCATATTTCTTTTTCAATGTTATCATATCATCAAGAAATTCTGTAATGCTAAATAAACATAAACTATTAATTGTCATCATAACAATTAGTTGTCTACACTTAGCCTCTTCAATGATTCTAACAACATTCTTTCTCCATACGTCATATTTCAAACCATCTCTAATGTATTCAGCGTGAGCACCAAAAGATTCATTTGAAGTATATAGATCAAAATTCTTAACATCGATTTCGTGTGTTGCTTGAATTAACTTATCAATTAATTTATCATCCACACCTAAATTAGAATTAACCGCCATATTCAAGTTTGGAGATGGATTCTGTTTCATAACCTCAACAAAATTCCAAAAGTTAAACGACGTTGAAGGCTCTCCACCTGTAATTCTAACCTCTTGTAATGTTTGTGATAACTCTGGCCACCATTCCATAAACGCTTGAACGTATGGGTTATTTTCACCATTTTTACCGAACACTTCAGCCCATGATCCATCAGTATAATATGCGCCAGCTGATGTGGTCTTAAACTTTTGATATGCACCATTCTCTTTAATATCTTTACCCCAGGTAGTTGAATATCCAGAGTTGCAATATGAACAAGCAAAGTTGCACGTTCTGTCAAATGAAACCTCAACCGTTTTTAATAGAATGTCTTGATCCCATGGGATATCTTTTAATTTAGCAATTTCATCTTCTGGGTAAATAATACTTTTGAATACTCTGTCAGATACGTTATTTCTACCAACATCTTCTACCTTCCAGCAATATGAACACTCGGCTGGTCTTACCCCGGTTAGCATCATTTTTCTAGCCTCTTTTTTCAATTTGGTATTGTGTAATGCTGATGGGTTCGTCTTAATCTCTTCCAAATCAATTGGATGTGGTAAAGGTAGGTGACAAGAGTTAGTATAACCATGACCCAAATGCAAGCTAGCATTGTACCATTTTGCAGCACAAAAACCGCAACCAATTGAGTTAAGGTGTTTTTCTCTCCATTGAATTAAATGATCTGACATATATTATAGTTTGTGAATGAAATTGCAGTTATCTGTTAAATCTACAAATTTGTTATGGATTATTTTACTAAAGTCGTGATGACATATCAACTCATCATTATGAAATATTTTGAATTCATTAATGTCCATATCACAAGAATTTAGGTCTTTTATATTGTTGGGGAAGGTTTCAGATCCTAGGAATATTTGCGGGTCTTTTGTTTCCACAAACCCCTTGGTTTCTAATACTTTATTACCATCAATATATACAAAAAAATCGGAAAACTCAACATTAACTATCTTTAATTTATGTGTTTCTCCAATACTAATTTTACCGCGTAAGTCTCTATGAAAATTATGTGTTTTACTACCATTTGTGGACATATGTACAGCACTAAGCTGTTCGTTATAATAGTGTAAAACAAAATAATCCGGATTAAAAGATATGACCGTACCCCTTTCTCCGCTATTTTCACTAATAGAGTTAATTTTGAAATCCATCTCTATTGTAAAGTTCTTGTTTCCTGAAATCACTTGATTAGCAGGAACATCAAAAAAGGATGAACATACATTTGTTGGCCACAAAACCCATGTATCGTTAGTCTTTATATTTATCATAAAATTCAATTAATTGTGGGAAGGTTTTTTTGAAATCGGTACCTCTTCTTCTATCATATTCGGTAATATATTTAACAAATTGCATTTTCATATATGTGTCCGAATTATTATTAATAGCATAATCATAAGTCCTTTTAATTTTCTGAATTTGTGTGTCAGAAAACCCGTAAGTATTCTCAAACTTACCATAATAAAGAGCTTTCTTAGCCGCGTCTAAAATAAGTTCCTTGTGTTCCCTATCTAATATGTTTACAGCTAAGAAACTTGGGTACCTTAGGTAAGATGTATCAAGAAGTAACGCTTCACCCCAGTATCTACTTTCATTATGAAATTTCTTTTTATACTCAAATACCCTGTCTATTAGTTTACCATACGAGAAAACAGACAGCGCATTAAATGTTGACATGATATTAATAACGATTTTAGGAAGTTGTTCTAAAATATCGTTTATGTTTTTCCATATCTGTTCGTAATCCAAACCAAATCTTATATATTCTGCAGCTTCTTCAGTTGCTTCTAGTGATGTGAATATTATTAATTCTCTAACTTTATTGTTTTCAGTTAAATCCCTAGCGATATTAATTAATCTATCTATTAACGGTCTTGGTACTGATAGATTGGTGTTTATTGCTAAACATAAATTAGGATTGTCTTTCCAGTTTTCCTGAATATATTCCAATACCTTAAAGGTGTCATCCATAAGTAAAGGTTCACCACCGGTAATTCTAAATGTGTGAAGGTCTTTATATAAATCAGGCCACCATTTCCAGAATGCTTCAGTATATGGATTTTCGTCAGTTAGTTTGTACCTAGTATCTACTCTATTATCAACATATTCCAAAGAATTGAAATTATGATTGTCGGTATATGGCCCGAATTTCTTTATTTCTTCAACCCATTTAGATGAATAAGGTGGACTACAATACGCGCACTTTAAATTACAAGTGTTTCCAAAAGATATTTCAACATATCTAGGGTTATAATCTTCTCTCCAATCTAAATTCTTAATAGTTTCGTATTGATCAATAGACCATGGTTCTGCGGATTTAAAAACTCTATCAGAAAATGATGCAGAGCTTTTTTCAACATTCCAACAATACTCACACTCGGCTGGTTTACCGCCGTTTAACATTTCTCTTCTTTGTTGCTTTTTAAAATTCGTATTGTGAAGAGCTGTAGGATTCCTGGCTAATTCAGTTAGTGGTATTTTATGTGGGATTGGGTGATGGCATGAATGTGTTGTTCCATTCAACAAGTGAATAGTAACCTGTGTCCATTTTGCTAAACAAAACCCACAACCAACACTATCTAATTTATTTTTAACTTCTATAGACATATTAAATCATTTTAACATTAATAAACTTTGTATTTGGATATGAAGTATCATCAATGTTGTCGATTTCTAATGTACTCATTATCTGTTTTAATCCATCATTTTTGTAATCAATTTTTCTTTGTTGCATTTCTGTAACAAATCTTTTTTCATTTCTAGCAGTTGTTTCACCTTTAGCCCACTTACCATTAACAAACCCCTCATCTATGTGCGGTAAACAATAGAATCTACTTTCTCTTCTAAATGGTACAACGTTTTCAATTATTTCAATATCTTCTTTTGTAAATGTAACGTTTTGATTAACAATATCTTGTGATGTGAAATCACAATCCAATACCAGATTTTCTTTGTTAGTTGATAAATCAGATATATTTGAAAAATACTTGTTATATATTTTCACGTCACATATTTTACCTTTATAGAAAACATTTGAATGATTACAAAATCCAAGTAAAAAAGGTTTAACAGAATCGTGAGATTTTAAATCATTTCTAATTGGGAATGGAATGTTTTGTTTCACCCCATTCATTTGACTAATTAATTCACCATTTACATAAAAGTAAGCATTTTTTTCTTCATTATCGAAACTAAAAACAATCTCTGTCCACATACCTTCAAATCTTTTAGCCCAGTTGTAATGATGCATACTATTTCTATCAAACAATTGCATGGTGACAGCTCTAGAATTATTGAAAGAAACACCCCAGGTCCAACTTCCATCTTTTCTAATTAAAGGATATTCAATAAATCTCTTTTCTTCATCACCAACAAGCCAAATTGGAACTTTATGATCTTGTTGTTCTGCATTGAATGTTAATGTTATTGTATGATCACCATGTAGACAAGAGCTTATTTCTCTATTCGTTGGAATAGCCAAATAGGAATCATCACCATTGAAATTAGCAATTAACTTATCAGTTTCTTTTTTAATTATTCTACCGGTTGTTAGAGATTCAAAATAACATCTCCAAAAAAGATCATCATCTTCTTGCCCCCAATCCCAATAATCATTTGAATATCCGTTTGTTAGATATGCTTGTTCTTTATTAAAAAGTACAACACCACCGAAGTACTGATCATAACCTAAATTATAACCATACTTAGATAATTTTGTTGCAATATGCATTGGTGTTTCTTCTGGGTAAGAATAATCAGCTTCTTGATCTGGTAACATATCAACATCGTGCCAGGCTATGTAATCACAACCATCTTCAAATGCCACATGCGCTGCAATATTTTTCATTGCACCGCGATTAAATAATTTATCATCAATTTGATGTCCAACATAAAAGGCGTGTTCAATACCTCTTTCATTTAAGTGCTTAGTTAAATGTGGAATCAATCGATCAATGTGTTCTTTTCTATTTCTATATGGTATACAAATACCTAATTTATGTTTCATATTGCGACGTAGACATGTAATATTTTATTCTTATGGACTTTTTGACGCTCATAAAATTTAAGATCAGATAGTCCATCTGTTTTTATCAAATTAGTGTTTATAGAAACTTCATTGTGAAATCTTAATTGATTCCATCTAGTTGCTTTGTCTTTCCAACGGTTTCCTAAAAACCCATTTTCTTCGTGTTTTAGTGATTTAAATAACGACTTTCTTCTATGTGGTATTTTTACTTCTACACATTCAGTATATCTTTGTTTTATTATTTGACAATTAACAATTTCACCGTCGTTTCCATTTTCTGTTAAATCTTTTAGTTTGTAATTTTCAATAAAATCAGCTTCATAATATAATTTAAGTGAATTTTTTGATTTATAATCGCCAAAGGATTCATTTAGATAATGTTTAGTGTTAAGTGAAATTTCTTTTATCTCATTCTCCTCTAACATGTCATCATAATATGCGAAAGTATCCATTCTTCCTTTAAAAAAATTAGGAATCTTTTCTCTAGTTGGATTACCCGCGCCTAAATAAAAACTAGGCTCCTTTCTATAGAAATATAACTTTCTAAATTGTTCAGTTTGACCTATGAATTCACCGTCTTGATAAACCTTAATAACATTGTTTTCTCTATCTAAAACAACAGCCATATTTGTTTTATAGTTTGTTTTAATTTTAGAATTAACAAAATATGGATTACGCATACCATCAAATGCACAAAAATTATATCTCATAAACGAGTTATAACAAATAGCGAAATCCCATCCAGGTATACTAAACACAGTAAATTCATCAGATTCTTTATAATGATCTAAAACGATTTTTTCGGGATAAAAAGAAATAAAAAATGTGGCATTATTATTTAAATCGATCATATTATCACACTTAACATACGCATCGACCCCATTAAATAACAACGCGTTTCCACTCTTACCAAAGTTTTTAAATTCAAGCGTGTCTAGATCTAAACCACCAACTCTACATCTTAGTAATAGATCAGTATCTTCATATCCCCATCCCCAATATTTGTTTGAATAACCATTAATGCTTTCAAAGTCTTCTATTGTGAACATTGTAACACCACCAAAGTATTCATCAAAAATCTCTCTACTTTTTTCACCTTCCTCCAATTCAAAATCAGTTGCAAGATGCAATGGATGTTTTGAATACGAATAATCCACATCTATTGGTAACATATCAATATCATGAAACACAATATAGTCACAACCCAATTCTTTTGCATAGGTATATCCAACGTTTAATAACATACCTCTATTGAATTGTCTTGCGCTATCCTGATCAACTATAATAATTTCATAATCAATTCCTTTATCTTCCAAATATTCAACCATATGACTTGAAAATATTCTCAAATCACGTTTTCTATTTCTATAAGGAACTATGATACCAAGTTTGTGTTTATCCATCTATTGTTGGGTCTTTTGGTTTAGTTGTGTTGTGCCATTCTGATAGATAATATTGAATTCTATCGCTCCACTCTTTTTTATCGATTTCTTCAAACCAAATAGTTAACGCATCTAATGAATTTGCGATTTTCTCAAGCGCCTTTACTTTTCTTTCTTCTAGCTTTTGAAGTTGTTCTTCTTTTTCTGCTTTTGTACTCATATTGATATGATTTTTTTTATTAGTTTATCCCATTGTTTATATCTCTTAAACTCTGCTTGACCATTACTAGATTCAAACATAAACTCAGGGTTATTTAAATTTATTTTAAATTTACTTTTTGTAAGTTCTTTATACATTAAACGATATTCATCAGAGTATGAATAATCTTTTTTAACATCAGCCACAGCTTTAATTCTATCTATCGATGTTTTATCCCATTTAAAATGGTGTACTTGAACAAATGAATGTGGATTGATTAAAGGGTGATTCCAACCCTGCCATCTCCAGGTTGTTTGTCCATTAATTTTTGCATAATGTTGTCCAGCTGTGATTTCAACATAACCTTTCATTAAACAAACTTTATTTGGACAAGCTTTACTCATGGGATATCTAAAAAACCCCATATTGGGGAATTGTTTAAAGATATTCTCATCGTCTTTTAATTCAATAAATTCACCATCTGGGCCAATTCTATCAATAAAACCACCTCTAACTAAATCCCAGCCGTATTTATCACAATTTGATACCAATGTCCATAGATCATCATTTGGATATAAATGAAATTCATCGATATCCGCAATAATCCACCAGTCATCTGGGCTTTTAGATTTTATTAAATTGTATAACGCTGTAACCTTTTCCCAATCAAAAACACGATCTTCAATTGTCTTAACAATTTTAACATTCTTGTAATTTTTGATGATATTTTTGACATCATCAATTAATGTTGGTTGTATAAGTGATTGATATACAATGAATTGTATTTCATCAACATACTTAGAATAATGATCAATAAAATGTGGGATAAGATTTGTTCCGTGACCTACAACTGATAGCGCTCTAATCATTTTTTCCTGTTAATAATGGTGATACCGCTTGAGGACGGTTTATCCATTAATATACGGAAATTATGTAAATTAATCAAGTTCCACTCGTTGTTTTTTTCGAGCTCTTTTACCAATCTGGACGGGCCATTAAATGAATGATGGTCTTTTTTTGCATCTTCAGAAACTATTAAAGTTTCCTCATAATTTGGATCAGTGTCGTGAATAATAATGACACCACTATCGGATAGTATTTTAGAATATAGGTCGAAATCTGCTTTAACCCCTTCATAAGAATGGTCGCCATCGATCCAGAGTAAATCTATTTTAATATCCTGTCTAATAAAAAAGTCATAGTAGGCATCGACTGAAGTCGCCTTAATAAGACGCGGGTAAAACGTGCTCCTGAAGAATGAGGACTCGTTTTCAAGGTCGTTAGGGCCACCAACACCATTACAAGCGTCGACAAGGTAAGTAGTGCCAATATCCCCCCAATTATAATCACTGTTTCCATCGAATATTTTTTGTTTATGTAAATCAATTCTAGCTTGTGTCATGATTCTGGGAATAAAACCTCCACCAGAACCTATACAAACACAAACTTTTGCTCTCATATGCTGTATAAGAGAATACACAATAATACCGTCTCCCATATGTAAATCTGTGGCGCCATGCGTCCAGCGATAAGGTACAGGTTCATCATTATTGTTAGTGATGTTCTTTCTAATATATTCTTCATTTGTTATCATTTCATCCATTCTGGCCAAAATTCAGGTCTAGTATATCTTCTACTAACACTCTCAATTTTGTCTTTTAATAAGTTATAAAGATCTAAATCTCTTTCAACATTTGTTTCAGATAATTTTGATGCAATCTGTATTGATATACCTTCACCCGCACCATTTATCTCTTTATTCATATGTAAATCAGAAAACTCTTTTGCTAATTGTAATTTTTCATAATACCCATAGAAAGAATTCTGATTAAACCCCTTTTTATTAATTATTAAAAAATACTCCCATAATGTTGGGAAGTCAATATATTTTGAATATAATCTATTAGCATATTCGTGATAAGGTTTCCATTCGGGATTATCGGTAACAATTAAATCTCTAACCCAACCTTTCCCGCACTTATGATTTTCTAATGTATCAATATAACTAATACCTTCTTTAAAATCAAATAGTTTTATTTCATTTAGAATTGAATAATCTTTAATGTATGTGTCAGCGTCGAGTAAAATACAAATATCATGTTGTTTTAGAACATGCTTCGGTAAAATCATTTTGTCAGCATATGATTTATACGTTCTATTGTATTCAAATACGTGAACGTTTTGTGTGGGGTATTTTTTTGTGAAGTATTCGGTATCTTCTGTTAATATATAACAACTAAAACCATGATCAAGAATATTATCAATTTTTTCTACAGCTCCCTTGTAGTAATATTCTTCACCAAAACAGAAAATACCAAAACCTATGTTATTCATAGGGATAATTTAAGAATAATTATTCAGATTGTGTAGAGTTTTGTTCGGAGATTAATTCATCATAAAAATATTTAGAATCTAAATCGTTATCAAAAACCCTTCTTTCTATTTTTCCCTCCTCATTTATAAAATCTACCCACCAATATCCATAATTGGTGTTGTCTATATCCATGTTAATAAATTTTCTACTCATCTTATACAGTTAAACTTGTTACATAGTTAGTTTGAAAAAACCTATATGTATTGTTAATTTCTTGCGTTGTTAATTTTCTATCCCAAACGCAACATGCATGCATATATCCAGCTTGTACAACCCCAGCGTAACCATAACCAACTCTTATTGGTCCTGCTGGTGTAATTACTTCTGTTGTATTATTATAATATGTATCCGACCAACCGCTGCCATTATAATAACCGCCCGTTCTTGATGTTACCCCCGCACCATATATCCC
>JACCDZ010526817.1_pt1 | contig 10357 bp, 11 predicted proteins | sample 7449551 | NCBI WGS metagenome assembly JACCDZ01 (sample SAMN15323452, study PRJNA562643) | freshwater metagenome | isolation source: river surface water | place: USA:Blue River Watershed | collected 2017-08-18
AATCACAATTCCTTCTTGAATGCGCACTCCGTAACCTTTTAAGATTTCTTTCGCTTGATATTCGTGAATATTCATTTAGTAAAATTTTAATTTCGTGAAATTACTATTTATTTGCGTAAATATTAAACAACGCGTCATTCATTCGTATTTTCTTAAAAAAAGACAAAAAAATGTTAGAATTAAAAAATATTTCCAAAAGTTATGGAACTCAATTGATTCTAGATAACATCTCTTTGCAAGTGAAAGAGGCTGAAATGGTTAGCATTTTAGGTCCATCAGGTTCCGGCAAAAGTACTTTATTGCAAATCATTGGTCTCCTCATGAAGCCAGATAGTGGCCAAATCCACTTAGAAGGAGTTTCTTACCAAGATTTAACGGAGAAAGATCAAGCAACTTTTAGAAATCAACAGTTGGGTTTCGTCTTTCAATTCCACAATTTACTAGGTGAATTTACGTGCGAGGAAAATATTAAGTTCCCTTTATTTATCAAAGGGTCAGCACTTTCAGCCTCCGATGAAGAATTGTTCACTAAAATTATAGAAACCTTAGGAATCAAGGATATCCTGAAAAAATTACCCTCACAAATATCTGGAGGAGAACAGCAACGCGTGGCTGTAGCAAGAGCATTGATTAACCGCCCTACCCTTTTATTAGCTGATGAACCTACGGGTAATCTAGATAACAAAAACGCAGAAACACTTTATGCACTGTTTGTTGAATTAAAGGCAGTATGGCAGCAAAGGATCATCATGGTTACTCATAACGATAAATTAACGTCTCATTCAGATCAAGTTATTTATCTAAATTCTGGTAGAATCGAATAGATTTACTGCCAAAATGTCATAAATTTGCAATCTAAATTTCATTGATTGTAAAATGCAAGATTTAAAAGTTTTGACGAAAGAGGAAAAGGACGGCTTGGATATTCCGAGAATTTCGGAGGATCAAAAGACGGCTAATTCACTTGGTAAAAAGGTCTATATCGAAAGCTATGGCTGTCAAATGAATTTTGCTGATTCAGAGGTTGTTACTTCTATCCTTTTGGAAAACGGTTATTCGACCACTTCAAATCTAAAAGAGGCCGAAACTATTCTATTAAATACTTGTGCCATCCGGGAGAATGCGGAACATAAAATACGCCATCGTTTGCAATTATTTACGCACATGAAAGCGAAGAATCCTGGATTAACTATCGGGATTTTAGGTTGTATGGCCGAGCGTTTGAAAACCAAACTAATTGATGAGGAGAAAATCGTCGATTTAGTGGCTGGACCTGACGCATACCGTGATTTACCCTCTTTGTTAGATGAAGTTTCAGATGGCCAAAAAGCCATTAACGTATTTCTTTCCCGCGAGGAAACCTATGGAAATATTGAGCCAGTGCGCTTAAATTCTAATGGAGTTACAGCCATGGTCAGCATTATGCGTGGTTGTGATAACATGTGTACTTTCTGTGTTGTACCTTATACGAGAGGCAGAGAGCGTTCACGTGACTTACCTTCCATTTTAGTTGAATGTGAAAAGTTATTTGCGCAAGGATATAGAGAAGTGACATTATTAGGCCAAAACGTGGATTCTTATAAATGGACTTCAGAATCAGGTACCTTAGTCAATTTTGCTAATTTACTTGAAGCTGTAGCCAAAGTTAATCCTCTCCTGCGCGTTCGTTTCTCAACCTCCCATCCTAAGGACATCACAGATGAGGTGTTGTACACGATGAAAAAGTACGATAATATCTGCAAGAATATCCATTTACCTGCTCAGAGTGGAAGTAATCGTATCCTTGAGTTAATGAATCGTTCTTATACAAGAGAGTGGTATTTAAATAGAATTAAATCGATTAAAGCTATTCTTGGTGATGAATGTGGAATATCACAAGATATGATCGCCGGATTTTGTACGGAAACAGAGGAAGATCATCTAGATACTTTATCGCTTTTAGCAGAGGTTGAATATGATTTTGGGTATATGTTCGCTTATTCAGAAAGACCGGGTACCCCAGCAGAAAAGAAGTTGGTTGATGACGTACCAGAAGACGTAAAAATGCGTCGTTTACAGGAAATTATTGATTTGCAGCGGATTCATTCCGCTAAACGCAATGAAATGTGGGTGGGTAAAAAAGTGCAAGTATTAGTGGAGGGAGATTCTAAGAAATCAAGCTTACACCATTATGGTAAAATAGATTCAAATAAAGTAGTCGTTTTCCCGAAAGGAAACGAAGTTAAAGGAGATTACGTATTTGTAAACGTAACTCATTGTACATCAGGAACTTTATTAGGTGAATTATGTTAGATACGAGTCATCTTTCGAGTATTAAAGCACGCTTTGGCATTATTGGTAATGCTCCAGCCCTTTTACGTGCTATTTCTGTTGCAGAACAAGTAGCTGCCACAGATATGACAGTGTTGATTACAGGGGAAAGTGGATCAGGTAAAGAATCCTTTTCTAAAATTATTCATTCCTTATCGAAGCGTAAACACGGTGCATTTATTGCTGTTAACTGTGGCGCTATTCCAGAAGGAACGATTGATTCAGAATTATTTGGGCATGAAAAAGGTTCCTTTACAGGCGCTATTGAAGCCAGAAAGGGTTATTTCGAAGTAACAGATGGGGGTACTATTTTCTTAGATGAAATTGCCGAAATGCCCTTAGGGACACAAGCGAGGTTACTTCGTGTATTAGAAAATGGTGAATTTTACCGGGTTGGTTCTTCTAAAGTTCAAAAAACCAACGCCAGAGTTGTTGCAGCCACTAATTTGAATCTCCAACAAGCTATCGAGAAAGGGAAATTTAGAGAGGATTTATATTACCGTTTAAGTACAGTACCTATTTACGTTCCTCCTTTGAGAGAACGAGGCGATGATATTGAATTATTGTTCAGAAAATTCACAACCGATTTTTCCGAATCACATCGGGTTAAACCTATTATGTTAACGAAGGAGGCCAAAGAACTACTTCAAAAGCAACGTTTCCCTGGCAATATTCGTCAATTAAAGAATTTAGCGGAGCAAATTTCGGTTTTGGAGGTTGGCGATCGCATCATCGATGAATTGCAGCTTCAGTATTATTTAGACTTCAATGAACCGAAACTAGGGAATTCAGTCGTTAAATCAGATGCTTTTTCGGGTCCTGAAGGGATGAATGAAAGAGAAATATTGTACAAGATCTTATTTGATTTAAAGCGCGATGTGACGGAATTAAAGAAGATATTGCTGAAGGTGGTTGAATCTGATCAGTCAAAAGCCTACGAGATTTTGCACGATAACATGGCCATCTTCGAAGATGTTCGTAATATCGCCGATATCCCCAGCCCTTCTACAGGTTTATCTTTACCTATTCATACACAGGAAGAAACCAAATTTGAGGAGGAACCAATCGATTCACTTTTTGAAGAAGTAATATCACCTGCCACTGATGTGACTCTTTCTTTAGAGAAACAAGAGAAAGAGATTATTATTCGTGCATTAAAGAAGAATAAGAACAAACGAAAATACGCGGCTAAAGATTTAGGAATTTCAGAGCGTACCTTGTACCGTAAAATCAAACAATATGATTTGGAAGAATTGGATTAATTTTCTGGTTATACTATGTGTTAGTGTAGGTCTTAGCTCTTGTTATAGCTTTAAAGGAGCGAGTCTAGATCCTAATTTAAAGACTTTGCAAGTAAGCAATATCCGAATGGAAACGGCCGGAGGACCAGCCAATTTAAGTTTAGAAATTAATGAAAAGTTGAAAGAGTATTTTCAACGGAATACTTCATTAAAAATAAATAATAAGAATCCTGATTTGACTATTGAAGGAAGTATTACAGGTTATGAATTAACGCCACAAGCCCCTACCGGTGACGATAAAGCAGGTTTAAACCGTCTTACGTTACGTATTCAATTTCGGTTAACGAATCGCTTAGATGAGGACAAGAACTTCGAGCAAGAGTTCTCTTTTTACCAAGATTTCCCTCAAAGCCAAACACTTTCACAAGTGGAAAAAACACTAATCCCTAAATTAGTAGATCAAATTATCTTAGATTTGTTTAATAAAATAGCCGGTGATTGGTAATATGGATTCCTCAAAAGCGCAGAAATTGTGGTTTTTATTAAACAAGATTGATCGTTTCGATCAGTCGGATTTATCGCAGGATAAGGTAGCCTTCCCCTATTTTTATTTATTGCAATGGAATGAGCGATTTTCGGTTTTAAAACAACAGAGAATTGCTTTATTGTCCACACAGCGTAAGCAATATTTTCAATCTGTGTATGATATAGAGGAGGAATCGCAGGAATTAGTAATATCGAAGCCGGCAGAGGAAATTAAAGCATTACAGGAATCAATTATTGATCAGTTCATTCAAAATCAGCCTAGTCTATCAAAACCTAAAAGAAATAGAGAAGACGATGAACCAATAGAGGATTTAGCTGCGGTGGAATTTTCACTCCCTGTCTCTGAAACGATTGCTATACTTCTAACAAAGCAAGGTAAATATTTACAAGCGATTGAATTATATGAGAAGTTAAGTTTGATTAAACCTGAAAAAAGGGTTTACTTTGCATCTCGAATTGAAGAATTACAAAAAATACTAACAGAATAAATATGTTTACTTTATTGATTTCATTGATTATTATCTTTTCTGCTCTATTAGTAGTGCTTATTTTAGTACAAAATCCAAAGGGTGGTGGAATTAGCGGAGAGTTTTCTTCTTCGGGTGCTACACAAATGTTTGGAGTACAAAAAACAGGTGACTTGGTTGAGCAATTAACATGGGGTTTCTCTATCGCTATTTTAGTTTTAGTTTTAGCAACGAACTTCACTTTATCAGGAACAGAAGAAACGAGTACATCTGTAAACGTAGAGAAGGCAGCAACCAAATCTGTACCTGTTGCACCAGCTCCAGTTGCTCCTAAGCAATAAGATTTTAGACTTTATATTTAATTAATACTGCCAAAATTTCAGCAATGAGTTTTGGCATTATTATTGTATAAGGTTTTGTGCCATGCTTGCATGGATGTATTATCTCTAATTTAAAAATTAAATTTATAACACATGTCAAATTTAAGTATTAAGCCCTTAGCGGATCGGGTTGTTGTAGAACCAGCTCAAGCTGAAGAAAAAACAGCATTTGGTATTATTATTCCTGACACAGCGAAAGAGAAACCACAAAAAGGATTAATCGTAGCGGTGGGAAATGGAAAGAAAGACGAGCCTATTACGGTTAAAGTAGGAGATTCTGTTTTGTATGGTAAATACTCAGGAACAGAGATCACTATTGACGGTAAAGATTACCTAATCATGCGTGAGTCTGACATTTTTGCAGTTTTATAATTTTAACAAATCATTAATTACAAAATCATATGGCAAAGGAATTATATTTCGACAGCGAAGCGCGCGAAAAGATGAAAAGAGGGGTTGATACCCTTGCAAATGCGGTTAAAGTAACATTAGGACCAAAAGGTCGTAACGTAATCATTGATAAAAAGTTTGGTTCACCTTCAATTACGAAAGATGGTGTATCTGTGGCGAAAGAAATTGAATTAGAGGACGCTGTGGAAAACATGGGTGCTCAATTGGTTAAAGAAGTTGCTTCTAAAACGGCTGATCAAGCTGGTGATGGTACAACAACTGCTACTGTATTAGCTCAATCAATTTATACGATTGGTTCTAAGAACGTAGCAGCCGGTGCTAATCCAATGGATTTGAAACGTGGTATCGAGAAAGCAGTAGATGCTATCGTTTCTGATTTGAAAAAACAATCACGTGCAATCACTACTTCTAAAGAAATCGCTCAGGTTGCTACTATTTCTGCAAACAACGATTCTGAAATCGGAACGATGATTTCTTCAGCAATGGAGAAAGTAGGTCGTGAAGGTGTTATCACGGTGGAAGAAGCTCGTGGAACAGAGACTGAAGTGAAGACGGTAGAAGGTATGCAGTTCGATCGCGGATATTTATCTGCTTATTTCGTAACAAATACAGATAAAATGGAGGTTGAATTAGAGAAACCTTTCATTTTAATTTCTGAGAAGAAAGTATCTTCTATGAAGGAATTACTTCCTGTATTAGAAGCAGTTGCTCAAACTGGGCGCCCCCTATTGATTATCTCTGAAGATGTAGATGGTGAAGCTTTAGCAACGTTAGTTGTTAACAAAATGCGTGGAGCATTGAAAGTGGCGGCTGTTAAAGCTCCAGGTTTCGGTGATCGTCGTAAAGCGATGTTAGAAGATATCGCCATCCTAACAGGTGGTACTGTTATCGCTGAAGAAAGAGGATTCAAATTAGAGAATGCAACGATCGAATACTTAGGTCAAGCGGAGAAAGTAATCATTGACAAAGACAATACAACGATTGTAAATGGTGCTGGCTCAAAAGATAATATCGAGAATCGTGTAAATCAGATTAAAGCTCAAATTGAGAATACAACTTCTGATTACGATCGCGAAAAATTACAAGAGCGTTTAGCTAAATTATCTGGTGGTGTGGCTATTCTTTACATCGGTGCTGCTACGGAAGTAGAAATGAAGGAAAAGAAAGATCGCGTAGATGATGCATTACACGCTACTCGTGCTGCAGTTGAAGAAGGTATCGTTGCTGGTGGTGGTGTAGCGCTAATTCGTGCTATTCAATCATTAGACAAATTGAAAGGTGATAATGAAGATCAGTTGACTGGTATCAATATCATCCGTCAAGCAGTGGAGTCTCCATTACGTACGATTGTATCAAACGCAGGTGGTGAAGGTTCTGTTGTCATCAATGCAGTGAAAGCTGGAAAAGATGATTTCGGATATAATGCACGTGAAGATAAATATGAAAATATGATCGCTGCAGGTATTATTGACCCTACTAAGGTTACACGTTTAGCATTGGAAAATGCAGCTTCTATCGCAGGCTTGTTGTTAACAACAGAATGTGTGATTGCTGACAAACCAGCAGCTGAACCAGCTCATGGACACGGCCCAGGTGGCGGTGGAATGGGTGGAATGATGTAATTTTAATTAGATTAATCCTTGAAAACTCCCCATATTTGGGGAGTTTTTTTTTGAAATAAAATATGAAGAGAATTGCTATTGACATGGATGACGTTTTAGCTAAAACAACCCATGTAATTATTGATAAGATCAATAAGATCACTTCTAGTTCCTATACATATGAGGAATTAATGAATGGAAGCGAAAGCTTGAAGTTGGAATTTTATGGTCATTATACGAAGCACAACTCATTTTTATGGGAGCCTGGCTTCTTTGAACATATCCCTGTCAATGAGGATGCGGTCGAAGTAGTTGAAAAATTGCATAAGCAGTATGAAATTTTCATTGTATCCGCAGCGACTGAATTTCCAAATTCATTAAAAGAGAAATTAACTTGGATGGAAAAACACTTCCCATTTATTACCTGGAGACATATCGTTTTCTGTGGGCATAAGCATATGATTCAAGCGGATTATTTGATTGATGACCACGAGAAAAACTTGCATTCGTTCACTGGGACTCCTCTCCTATTTACGGCCCCTCATAATTTACATATCAACGATTTTAAGCGGGTAAACAATTGGAAGGAAATTGAATCACTTTTGTTAGATTAATGAAGAAGGCGCGTTTTAGTATTGGTATTCTATTTTTTATTTGTGGTTTAAATTTTGCCACTTGGGCTACACGTATCCCGGATTTTAAGTCATTTCTACAGTTATCAGATGCAGAATTAGGAACCGTATTGATGGGACTACCCATTGGTTCTTTAGTCTCTCTACCCATTGCAGGATGGTTGTTAACCAAGTATGCGTCCAAATGGATATCATTAATGGCCATTGCGATGTACGTTATTGTGATACCAGCTTTAAGTCTGGCCGCATCAGCTTACACTTTATTCATAGGACTATTTTTCTTTGGGATGTCTGGTGATATTATGAACATCGCCATGAATACACAAGTAGTTAGTTTAGAGGCTAAGATGAATAAAATTATCATGTCCTCTTTTCATGCTGTTTTTTCCATTGGCTTGATGGCTGGCGCTTTCTTAGGAGGTTATTTAGAGAAGGAAAGTTATAGTCCCTTTGAACACTTTAGTATCATAGCTTTTCTAAACATAGCTTTGGTCCCTTTAATAATAGGGAATTTATTAAAGGATAAACCAGTCCAAGATGAAAGTAAACCTAATTCCTCTATTTTAAATTTAGGACCCTATTTAATCGTATTATCCTTAATTGCCTTTTGCGGTATGTTGTGTGAAGGAGCGATGGCTGATTGGATATCCTTGTATTTTAAAGAATATAGTCCAAATTCAACATTCCCGATCACAATAGGATTTTCTTCTTTTGCAGCAGCCATGGTGATTGGCCGATTTATGGGGGATAAAATTTCTTTAAAATATGGAATTAGTTCGATTCTAGTTTTAAATGGCCTACTCTTGAGTGTCGGTATGCTACTTACTTTATTAGTTCCTTCTATTTATTTTAAGATAGGCGGATGTTTTATTATTGGTTTGGGAATTTCAACCATCGTACCATTAGTCTATTCTCAGGCCGGAAATCAAAAAGAAATCATGCCTTCTATTGCGATAGCAGGCGTATCTACGATTGCTTATATTGGTTTTCTATTAGGTCCAGTAATTATTGGGTATTTATCTGATTTTGTTGGTTTAGATAAAGCACTGTATCTTCTTGTGATTTTGGGTTTTGTTGCAGCATTTATTTCAAAAACTTTTGCCTCAGCTAAATGATCATCGAATACCGTAAACCATCTGAAGCATTAGCGCCATTTGTAGATCACTTGTGGGAAAAACAGGTGGACGAATCGGGTATTATTCCCTATGAAATTGAGACTATTTTTCCAGAAGATCAGGCGGTATTGACTTATTCTTTTGGAAAAGATTATTATCGCTCCCACGCAAATACATCTGATTTTAAATCGATAAATGGGATACAATTAGAGGGTTTGCATCAAGCGCCTAATTTTTACAAACATCAACCTGGTATTCATATTTTCGGGGTTAAATTTAGAGCTGGTGGATTATATCCCTTTTTAACTTCTCCAGTTGCAGCTACAAATAATCTGAGTACAGATGCGGACAGTATTTTCTTAAAGCTTCCAGCATTAAATTCAACTATGAACTTTAACGAGAGGTGTGAACAGATAGAAGCTTTTTTACTTGCTCACCTCATCGATAAACAAGCGAAGAAATACATTAAGCTATTAATGTGGCTTGATGAATTAGAATCTGAAACCACCGCTTCTTACAAAACCCTATCTCGTTTGTTTCAAGAAGTGATAGGTATAAGTCCAAAAGAATATGTTCAAATAAAACGAGTGAATCAATCACTGGCGTTATTTGCATCTTCCAAGGATATCAAAAGCCAAGATTTAGCGGATCAACTGGGTTATTATGACTCGGCGCATTTTATAAATGAATTCAAAAAATACACAGGTAAAACGCCCAAAAGCTTGAAAAATAGTTTATTCGAAATGAAGAATTCGGAGTTTATCGACGAATTCAAACAATACATTTCGCCTGAACATTTACTTCATTATACGTCCATATTTCGGAAGAATTCATAATTGTCCAAATTTTACAATTTATATCCCGTAAAATTTATAAATTTTGTAAGGAATATAAATCATATGAACAAACACGTAATTTTTTGGTCGATCACCGTTGGTTTAGGTGGCCTTTTATTTGGAATGGACGTTGCCGTTATCTCTGGGGCAGAATTAGCTATTCAACAATTGTGGCATCTAGATTCATTTACGCATGGATTGGCTATTGCTGCTGCTTTATATGGTACCGTGATAGGTGCTGCTTTAGGAGGAATTCCGGCGGATTTATTTGGTCGTAAGAAGACCCTCTTTTGGATTGGCTTAAGCTTTTTCATTTCATCTATAGGGGCTGCAATTGCACCAGATGTGAATTTATTCATGCTTTTTAGGTTCTTAGGAGGTTTAGGTATTGGTGCTTCTTCCGTAGTAGCACCCATTTACATTTCGGAAATTGCGCCTGCAAAACATAGAGGTAAACTTGTTATCTCCTTTCAATTAAATATCGTTTTAGGTATTTTGATTGCATACGTTTCTAATTACTTCATTCAAGGAATGGAAAATGATTGGCGAATCATGTTAGGAGTGGTTTCCCTACCCTCTTTATTATTCTCCATTTTGATTCTTTTGACTCCTGAAACGCCTCAATTTTTACTCTTAAAGCGCAACGATTTAGCGGGAGCTCGTAAAGTATTAGAATTAGCAGATCCCAATCCAGAGGAAACTATTAATCGTATTCAAACGAATGCAAATAAGAATTTGACACAGGAACGCTTGTTCTCGGGCAAATTTGTTTGGCCTTTAACCTTAGCGTTCTTGTTTGCCTTCTTTAATCAGATGTC
>JACCDZ010222097.1_pt1 | contig 10354 bp, 5 predicted proteins | sample 7449551 | NCBI WGS metagenome assembly JACCDZ01 (sample SAMN15323452, study PRJNA562643) | freshwater metagenome | isolation source: river surface water | place: USA:Blue River Watershed | collected 2017-08-18
CACCGGCATGGGCCGGATCAACGTGCTGATCAATGCCGTGACCGAGATTGAAAACATGGCCGCTAGCCATGCCGCACGGCCCGTAGCTGCCCAGAATACGCGCCACTTCGTCGCGGATGCGCGCCGGAGGAGCGAACAGCATGGACGGATCCATGTTGCCCTGAAGCGCGACACGACTGCCCACGCGCTGACGCGCCAGACCAAGATCGGTGGTCCAATCCAGCCCGAGGGCATCGGCACCGGTATCGGCCATCGCTTCCAGCCACTGGCCGCCGCCCTTGGTGAACAGAATCACCGGCACGCGGCGGCCATCATGCTCACGGATCAGGCCATTGACGATCTGCTGCATGTAGGCCAGCGAAAACTCCTTATAGGCCGCATGTGACAACGCCCCACCCCAGGAATCGAAGATCTGCACCGCCTGCGCACCCGCCAGAATCTGCGCATTCAGGTACGAAGTAACCGACTGCGCGAGCTTATCCAACAGTGCATGCAGCACGGCCGGCTGCGTCACCATCAGCGTCTTCGCGGCGCGGAAATCCTTCGATGAGCCGCCCTCGACCATGTAGGTCGCCAGCGTCCACGGGCTGCCGGCAAAGCCGATCAGCGGCGCGCGGCCATTGAGCTCACGACGGATCGTGCGAACGGCGTCCATGACATAACCCAGATCTTTTTCCGGATCGGGGATGGGCAAGGCATCAACCTCGGCCTGCGTCGTCACCGTCTTGGCAAAGCGCGGGCCCTCACCGGTCTCGAAGTACAGGCCCAGGCCCATGGCATCGGGGATGGTGAGGATGTCGGAGAACAGAATGGCGGCATCCAGCGGGTAACGATCCAACGGCTGCAAAGTCACTTCGCAGGCCAGCTGCGGGTTCATCATGAGCTTCATGAAGTCGCCGGCCTGAGCGCGTGTGGCGCGGTATTCCGGCAGATAGCGCCCTGCCTGGCGCATCATCCAGACGGGTGTGCGATCTACCGGTTGACGCAACAAGGCACGCAGGAAACGGTCATTCTTCAAGTCGGACATAGAGGCTCTCAGGTCGGTCGTGGCGAGGGGCTAGCGCAGGATTGTGCACTAGGTCTGCCGGCATTTTGGGGCTATTGTAGCATCCACGGAATTTGACATTGACTGGGCAGCAGGAGATTCGTCATGCAACGCTCAAGCACCAAAATCAAGCTGATCGCGCTGACCCTGGGCCTGCTCGTGCTCACCGGCTGCGCCACCCGCGAGCGCTACGAAAGCGAGCTGCAGGGCTGGGTCGGCTCGAACATCAAAGTAGTCATGGATGCCTGGGGCTATCCTTCCGGCAGCTTCGAATCACCGACCAGCGGCAATTTGGTCTATGTGTGGGATAAGCAAAGCAGCTACACCAGCCCGCCCATGCTCTCAACCACCGTCGTTACCGGCTCGCGAGGCACAAGTATTGGCACCGGTCTGGGCGTCGGTTTTGGCGGACAAACCATGAGTTACCGCTGCCAGACCTATTTCGAGGTCGACAAAACCAAGACCATTCTGAGTTGGAAAACGCAAGGCAATGATTGTCGCAAATAACGAGGCACTACTGATGCGTCAGCCCGTCCTGTTCCTCGGTCATGGCTCGCCCATGAATGCTATCGAGGCCAATATTTTCCACCAAAGCTGGCAGCAGCTCGGGCGTGAACTGCCCAAGCCGAGAGCCATTCTGGTCATTTCCGCGCACTGGGAAACGGATGATATTGCCGTCAGCAGCAGCGCCTCCCCCGACACCATTCATGATTTCGGCGGCTTTCCACCGGCCCTGCATGCCGTGCACTATCCGGCCGCCGGCAACCCGGAACTAGCTCGGCGAGTGGCCGAATTGCTGGCCCCGGAAACCGTCAGGCTGGATGCCCATCGTGGCTTGGATCACGGCAGCTGGGGCGTTTTGCTGCCGATGTATCCGGCGGCGGATATTCCTGTGGTGCAGCTTAGTTTGGCGCGTGGCAAATCGGGCGCGTGGCATCTCGCCCTGGCGCAACGGCTGGCCCCGCTGCGCGATGAAGGCGTGCTGATCATCGCCAGCGGTGACATGGTGCACAACCTGCGCCTGCTGCGCTGGCCGCTGGACAAAGCCGAGCCCTGGGCCTTGCGCGCTCAGAATCAGTTCAACGACTGGCTACGCAATGATGCGCGCGATTGGCTCGCTGACCCGCTTGCCGCCGGCGCTCTTGCCGGCAGCACAGACTTCGCGCTCGCCATTCCCACCCCCGAGCACTACTGGCCGATGCTCTATGCCCTCGCCCTGCGTGAGCCCAGTGACAGCCTCACGCTGTTTAACGATGTAGTGCTCGGCTCGCTGTCGATGACATCGTTTCGGATCGCACAGCAGGACCTGCCCATGCAGTCACCTGCCTGAGCTCATCGCTTAAATCAGCTCGCGCAAAGCCTGCCCTACCCGCTCGATCACGCCTTCCCAGTCGCCGGGTGTGGTTTGTCGGAACAGGCGCGCAGACGGATACCACGGGCAGGCTTCGTTGGATTCGTCGGTCATGCCTTGGTTATCGCGCGCGCTGGCGAGATTGGCCCAAGCATCGGAGTAGTCTGGCTGCATGGCGGTGCACTGCTCGCACCAGGCGCTCGCCTTGTGCCGGATGCCCCGCCAATGTTGCATTCATGGCTTCCTGCAAAAGCCCTTCGGGAGTGAACACGGCACTATTCATACGAAGCACTAACCCTTTGTTGTGTGTCGGAAGGCATCAGAACGCATAGTTGAAGATGATCCACGCCGTGAGTGCATCGTCACGCGGGTCAGACTGCGGGTCGCCGCCCACAAGGCGATGCGCGATCAGCGTTTCCAGGCTCAACGGCCCGCGCTGATAGCGCAAACCGGCACCCACGCCGGAGAGGCTTCGGCTGTTCTTGCCGGCACTAGTGGGCTTGTGTTCCAGGCGCGAGCGGCCAGCGTCGAAGAACATAAACGGGGCCAGCGTAGCGGAGCTCTGGTAGCGCAGCTCCAACTGCGTGAGCAAGCCGTCGTCACCCGTGCCCTCACCTGAGGTATAGGCGCGAACTCCATACGGGCCGCCTAGCGAGAAGCTCTCCGAGCTGTCCAGGTTTTCGCTCGCGAGCTGCGCATTCAGGCGCACATACAGGTTGAGGCGATCCATGACGCGTTGCAGGCGAATCACATCGGCATTGATGCGTGAGAAGCGGCCGTTGGTCTTGGCGGGGTCGGGAGTGCCACCGTCGAAGCTGCCCATGGCCCACTCGACCTGACCATATGTGACGGCCTGGTTGCCGGTACGGTCGAAACTGAGCATGAGCACGCCACTGTCGCTGGCGCGAGACTGCTTGGTGCTTACGGCTTTCTGCTCATCGAAAAAGCGCTTGTGCTGCATCTGCATGGACGCGGTGAGGTTGGCCTCACGCGAACGCAGCACCGGGTAGCTCAAACCCACGGAGGTGGTCTGGGCGCGGCCGCTGGCCCTCAGGCTGGTAAACTCACGACCCAGGCGATAATCGGTGAGACTGTACGCGGCGGTAGCACGCATACCGTTTCCGCCCAAGGGCATGCTGTAATTGACCGATGACGACTGCAGACTTTGATCGCTGCTCAACAGACTGAACGAGAGCTGGTCACCGAACATGAAAGGGCTGTTCAGCGACACATTGGCACGCGCCAGGTAGTAGCCGGTGTAGCGATTGCCATGATTGCTCAGGCCTACCGATCCAGTAGCCAGTGCGGTGCGCGTCAGTCGCACATCCAGATCGCCAGAACCCGTCTCCGCACCTGGCTTGATGACCGGCAATACCGAATAGCCTGGCAGCGAGTCGAGAATCAGCAGGCGTTTTTCTAGGGTAGGCGTATGAATCGGGTCACCAGCACGCAGTGGCTCCAGAAAGCGCTGGGCCTGAGCCGAACGCCGAGGGCTATCGGCCAGCGCCTTGCGTTCGCCATAGTTGCCTTCAACGACTTGCATGATGAGCACGCCGTCACGAAAGCCATCTTCCGGTACAAAGGCCTTGGCGAACGAGTAGCCGCGCTCGCGGTAATAGACCGAGATTTGATCGGCCAACTGAAACAGGCCAGCCAGGTCGTACTGCTTGCCCAGCGAGCTCTGCAAGACTTCCGTGAGCTGCTGCTGAGAAAACACGGTGTTGCCCGCGAACGCCACTTTATTTAGCGTAATGCGCAAACCGCCAGACTGGACCACTTCGCGGCCTGGCGTGGGTACCGTCATGGTGATGCCGGGTTGCGGCAGCACAGGCGGTGCCTGCAATTCACGGCTGAGGCGGCCGGCATCGGGCTGTGCGCTCGGCGACAAGGCCGCCTGCGCCAGAACCGGCAACATCAGGCCCAAGCCCATCAGAGATGTAACGCCGTTACTTCGTTTCAACATTAAATTCCTTATGCAATAGTCTACGGTCGACTCAGTACTCATTTTGCCGCGAGCTTCTTCTCCGCCACAGCCGGCTTGCTCAGCACCAGCATCGAATTCGCTGCTGCGCCAATGGTCACATAGTTGGCCTTGGTAATGTTCGCCGTGGTGGTTCCTGCGGCATTGGTCAGGTTGTAGTTACTGGCCAGCCCATTGGTTCCGTTGGCAATGCTGGTCTTGGTGGTAACCGTCTTGCCATTGCCCACCTCGGCGTTGGCGAAGTAGCCCGTGGCAGAGACTACCAGGCTCTCACCCGCAACCATGTTGCTCAATGCACCCGCCGTCACCTTCGCTGCCGTGAGGCCGTCGTAGGCCTTGTTCGCGGCGGTTGGGGCACCCACGGTGATGTTACGCTTGGTGATGTTGGCCGTGGTGCTGGACTGACCGGTGATGGTGTAGTTGCCCAGGTCAGTGCCGCCGTAGGTGCTGGTCAGCGCAACGGTCTTGCCATTGTTGGCATTCTTGTCGGCAAACACGCCGGTGGCGGTCACGGTGACATCATCACCGCTGACCAAGCCGCTGCGAACCACATTCGCCGTGTTCACGGTGGCCGTGCGTGTGCCGTCGTAGGCCTTGTTGGCGGCGGTGATACCGCTGATGGTCAGTTTTGCCTGGTCGATGGTGGCACTGACCGTGCCTTCGCTATTGCTGAGGCTGTAGTTGCTGGCCAAACCACCGGTGCCGTTGCCCAGCGCGCTCAGGGTATTGACCGTGCGCTCACCGGCGTTCTTGTTGGTGAACAGGCCGGTGCTGGTCACGGTCAAGGCTTCACCGCTGATGCCGGTGCTGACCGTGCCCTGGTTGCTCAGCGTGGCGTCGAACTTACCGTTGTAGGTCTTGTTGCTGGCGACAATGCCGCTCACAAGCAAGGCCTTCTTCGCAATGGTCGCGTCGAAGCTGTTGCTGACATTGCTGAGGCTGTAATTGCTGGCCAAGCCACCGACGCCGTTGCCCAGCGTGCTGGTGGTGTTCACGGTGCGGTCACCCGCGTTCTGGTTGTTGAATACACCGGTGCTGCTCACGACCAGGCTTTCACCGCTGATGCCGGTGGCTACGCTGCCCTGGTTGAGCAGCGTGGCGGTGGTATTGCCGTCGTAGGCTTTGCCGAGGGCGATGATGCCGCTCACGGTGAGTGCCTTCGGCGTGATGCTGCCTTTCAGTGTTTCGCCCGCCAAGCTGTAGTTACTGGCCTTGGCACCGGGAGTCTCAGTAATGACAGTGAAGGTAGTGGTTGGAGGGGTGCATGGCATTTGAGGGCACAAGTTCAGTATGGTTTCTTCTCTTGTGGTGATGATGCTCGCGCCATTGTTCAGCGTGTATGCCACCGTCACATCCTTGTTAGATCCCGCATCCTTGGTATCGAAAGTGCCTGTGGCCGTGGTGACCCCCAGCGTTTCACCCTCCACCAAGCCATCCAAGTTGCCTGCTGTGATGGTGGCGCTGTTCGAGCCATTGTAGGTCTTGGTGGTCACGGTGCTGCCCAAGATAGTCAGCGCCTTCTTGTTGATGGTGGCGGTTTTCACCTCATTCGCCAGCGAGTAGTTGCTGGCCAAACCACCCGAACTGCCGGTGTCGTTACTCAGGGCGTAGGCCACCGTCACATTCTGGTTGGCCAAGGCGTCTTTGCTGGCAAAGGTGCCGGTGGCCGTGGTCCTGCCCAAGGTTTCATTGCCGACAAAACCGCTCAGCTGACCGACCGTGACTGTGGCAGCCGTGGTGCCGTTGTAATCACGATCCGCTACCGTGCTACCCAACACGCTCAGAGCCTTGGGCGTAATCGTGGCGGTAGTGGTGGCGGTAGTGGTGACCAGGGTGTAGTTGCTGGCGTCATCACCGCCCAGGCTCAGGGTGGTGATGTCTACAGTCTTGTTCTGGGCGGCATCTTTGCCCTGGAAATTACCGGTGGCGGTGGCCACGGTCAGTGTGTCCTCCTCGATCATGCCGGTGAAGCCGACATGGCTCGTGTTCAGCTCCGCCGTCGTCTTGCCATCGTAGGTTTTGTCGTTGGCAGTAATGCCGGTAATGGCGGTGATTTCCTTGGCCGTGATGTTCGCCGTGGCCGTGCCGGTGGCATTGGTCAGGGCGTAATTGCTGGCAAGGCCGTTCTCGCCATTACTCAGTGTGGTCGTTGTGGTGACGGTCTTGCCGATACCGACATGCCGATCGTTGAAGCTGCCCTCAGCGCTGACCAAAAGATCCTCACCCTCTACCAGCGTGCTCAAGGCTCCGGCGGTCACTCTAGTCAGGGCATTACCGTTATAGACCCTGTTGGCCACGGTGGCCGCGCCCACGGTGATGTCACGCTTCGTGATGGTGGCTGCGCCCTGTGCAGTTTCAGCGAACTGGTAGTTGCTGGCCTTGATGCCATCGCCCAACTGTAGCTGGGCCGACGCCAGGTTGGCCGTGAGCGTGGTGGCCTCCGACACATTCTTGCTGTTGTAGGTGCCGGAGGTGACGCCCGTGAGCGACGCTCCCGCACCCTGAGTGCCCACGAAGTTGCCAAGCTGGAGGTTCTGGCTGGTCAACACCAAGGCTTTATTGCCATCGTAGGTCTTGGTCAGCGGGTTGGCGGTGGTGCCTTGCAGGGTGGCGGTGAGCGTGCGCGGCACCACGGTCCAGGTCACGGCATCGCCGGCCACCAGTTCAAAACCACTGGCCATCAAGCCGCCCGTATACACAAACTTGTAAGTGCCTGCGTTGGAGAGTGAATTGAAGCCGGTGACGGCGTTATTGTTTGCGTCAGTCACATTAAAGGTGGCGGTGCCGGTCAGCGTCGCGTTGGTGAGCGGTGTTGTGCCGTTGGCAGCAGCAAAATCGTCAAAGACAAATGTGGGCAGTTCATTACCGTAGGTGTTAAAGCACAGCGTGCCGCAGGCGAGGCGGATGAAGACTTGCTGAATAGAAGGGGCTGACTGGAACACCTTGAGAGTTGGTGTGCCGTTGACTACAGCCCATGTATCCGAATTAAGATTTGGAAAAAGTGTTGCTGGATTACCAATCCTCACGTCATTGACATTCGTTGTTGTTAAGCCAACTGTTGAACCAGAAACCGCGCTTTGCTCAGACTTTGCACTATCCCAATAAGCATTAGAAATACTAATATTCGCGCCAGCTGCAGACCCTATAAAACCTACCAATCCCCCTCGCAAGGCATTTGCAGCAATTGTTGAAACCTTCCCTGAGGCAAACGCATTATCAATAATTATGGCACTTGACACGCCATTGCTGTTAGCTTGACCTATTAATCCTCCAGCACGCGTATTGGCAGTGTTACCACCAATAACATTACCGGTAGCGTAAACATTCGATATGTTTACGCTACCTGAAGTGCTGTTATTAACTATCGCACCAAACAATCCACCAGCATTAATTGCACCTTCCACATTAGCAGTCGAAAATACATTTTTTGCCCTTGTGCCACTAATGGCACTGAAACTACCAACAACTCCGCCAGCTGATGAGGAAGATGATTTTACGGTTTGACCAACGATTATCGCATTGGTGATGAGCGTTCCGTTCGTAGCATTCCCCAACAAACCACCCGCATTGCTACTGCCAGTGCCAGCGGTAGATACATTTACTTTGGAATAAACATTTCGCAATAAAATGTCCACAGCAGAACCAGTTGTACCTACCAGCCCACCAGCTGTTCCAGACGACACGGAGACATCGCCAACTACACCTAAATTAGAAATTGATGCGCTATTAGTAATGGCATTGAAAAAGCCTGAGAAACCGCTCAAAGGTGTCGTGACATTCAAGTTTTTTGCAAGGTGACCCAGCCCCTCAAAGGAGCCAGAGAAACCAGTTACACCAATACCAATAGGCGTCCATGATGCACCGAGATCAATGTCGTTTGCGAGAATATACCTATTAGCCAGCGATGCTGTATTATTTGAAATGGTCAGCAGTCCGTCGCGGTCTTTGATGATTATGTAGTTATTACCATTAATCACAGCACTGTTAGCCAATGCGCCCAAATTGATTTTTCCAATAAACCCATCAAGAGTCATTTTCATGTTCAATGAACTGATGTCGCTCAAACGCACACCGGTGTTGGGCGTGAATGTGCTTCCTGAAACGCTCGCGCCGTAGTTCACCGTGAGGCTGCTACCCACATCCACCACATCGTTCACATTCACATTGCCAACTGCAGTCAGGTTCAGGCCATCCACCTTCACGGCTTTGTTTACATTAATGTCTCGGCTAGCTTGCAGCGTAAGAGTTCGCATGGAGCCGGTGGCTGTGATGCTGTCGTTGACATGAATGTCGCCGTTGCCGCTGGCATTGCCTGTGCCGCAGGTAGCATTGGTGCAAGTGACGGAACTAGCCAGCGTTTGAATGGTGACATTATTGCTTTGCAGGGCCGCACTCAGCGCCGCACCGGTAATATCGCCACCACTGGCCGCGATGGTGAAGTCCACTGGATCGAGCAGCCATTCCCCGGTCTGGCCCTCGCTCGATGAGGTGTTCACGCGCAGCGTGTCTTTGATCAGCAGCTTGGCACCCGAGGTGTCCACAAAGCCGCCGCGACGACGACCGGTGGCCAGAATCTGCCCGGCAAACTCGGCACGGCCGTTGCCAAGGTCACCGATCATTTCAATACGACCACCCTGGCCGTCGCTGGAACTGGCCGAGACCTTGGCCCCTTGGGTTTGCGTGATGTGGGTGGCGCGCACATCAATGTTGCCGCCTTGGGCTGCGCCATCGGCTAAGGTGGTGCCGCTGTCGCTGTAGTGTTTGCCTTGGGCAAGAATGTCACCGCCGTGCTGACCGGCCAGCAAACCAGACACATCCAGCGTACCCGTGTGGTTAATCTGGTCGGCACTGAGCGCGATGCTGCCGGTCTGACCCTGCGGCTCGCCGGTGAGCGAGGCCATGGTCAGCGCCCGTGTCACGCCGCTGTGGTTGATGACACTGGCCGCCAAGTTACCCGCCGCCTTGGCGGTGAGGTAGATCGTGCCGCCATCGGCACGGATGCCACCGCTCTGCTCAATGGCCGCGTTCAGCGCGCCTTCAGTCACTTGAATCTTGACCGGGCCACCGAGGTCGAGCACTACGGTGTTACCCGCCGCCAAACCCACCGTGCCTTGTGGCGCGGTGATTGTGCCGCTGTTAATCACTTTCGCCGCCACCAAGGCCACCACACCGCCGTTAGCCGTCGTGATGCTGCCTTGGTTCTCCACGGTTGCCGTGCTGTTACCGCTGAACTCGTACTTGCCCGCCATGAAGTCAGCGGTGCTGATGTTCTGCGTAGAGGCCACGATGCCGCCAACATTGACCTGCGCCGTGGGCGTGAACAGCACGCCGTTCTGGTTCACAAGGAAGACCTGGCCATTGGCGTTGATCGCGCCCTGAATCACCGACACATCATTGCCGAGCACGCGGTTCAGCGCGACCGAGGTAGCGGATGGCTGCACAAAGTTGACGCTGTTACCCTGGCCGATGCTGAAGCTCTGCCAGTCAATCGCGGCTTTGTCGGTGCCCTGCACAATGTTCAGCGCATTGCCGGCCTGCTGGATGCTGGCCTGACCGGCCACCACCACACCGCCGGTAGGCAATACGGCCCAGGCCGCCGGCGAAGTCAATGCCAGTGCCGATGCCGCTACCAGAGCACGCCGCGCTTTGCGCGCCTGCTGCGAGCTACCCGTTTTCCCCCGGCCACGCGTGGCCTCGGAAGCCACCTGCCACAGGCCCAGCGTGGCGTTCCAAACAATGCGGTAAACATGGTTGAGGGATGAGTTCATGGCAAAGCTCCGAGCCTTTTTCAAGATTTGGGCGGAGCTTAGCAACCGATTTTTCGCGAACATTACAGAACTTTACAACGGAGAGGCGCTGTTGCGCAACTGCCCCTCTGAGCACAGCTACCCCTTTCCCCAAACGATTCAGGACACACGTATCGTGTGTGGTGTGCCGAGCCGCGTGAACTGATTCAGGATCGCCGCACGAACTTGCA
>JACCDZ010910791.1_pt1 | contig 10354 bp, 7 predicted proteins | sample 7449551 | NCBI WGS metagenome assembly JACCDZ01 (sample SAMN15323452, study PRJNA562643) | freshwater metagenome | isolation source: river surface water | place: USA:Blue River Watershed | collected 2017-08-18
CTTCGGGGCGGGGAAGGGGAAATATCCGTTGAGGTCTTTGAGCGGGCCGAGGCGGGCGTCCTCCGCGTGGGCGAGGTTCAGCAGGCCTAAGGCCGCGAGGGCGAGCGTGGGGAGGCGCATGAGGGCAATATGAGCCTCCTCTCCGACGATGGGAAATAAAAAGGCCGGGCTAAGTCAGACCCCCTCAGGACGCCTTTTTCCTCGGTAGGGTCGGGACCGCGTCACGACATAGCCGCCTTTGGAAGGGGTGATTGCCTTCGCTCAATCTCCCGCCCGGCATGCATCAGTAATTCCACTCAGCCAACGGGGTCAGTCCATACCCTAAGTTTGTATGAACCAATAACAGAGCATTTAGCACGTTTCTTGGTTCACCCCACTACAAGGAACGGCCTGACCCCTTGTGGGTTCCCGTGACTTGCGTCCGCTTAGGTTTGTACAATCAAATTGCTACCGTGGTCTTGTGTATTGTAGGTTTTTCAAATGAGCGACCCCAATGGCAATCAGTCAAAAGGACCAAAGCTAGATGCGGAGGAAATCAGGCTCATTTTGAAGTCCTTAGAAAGCGAAACGGTTCATCTGGCATCTTCGGAATCCGTAAGGCCCAAGTTTACTGTAAAGTCGAACGAGGAACTTCGCAGGCTCACGGCGGCGGATTTGGTGGAAAGCGGAAAGTACACCAATATCGAGGAGGCTATGGAGGATCTAAGGAAGTCCGGTTTCTAGGCATTGTTCAGGGGGAGCCAGCTGGGTCAGGCCGCTCCTCTTTCACAGTAGGGGTTTGATCCCGATCGTGCCGGCTTTACCTGCGGCTCTTCCGCCGGATCTCTTTGAGCAGCTTAGCCAGGCGCAGTTTTCTGCGTTCAACCAGTCGCTGGGTGTTCTCCCTGAGCTTTTGCTCTTCGCGCGCCTTATTCTCCGCGACAAGGCGTCTGTTGACCTCTCTGCGTAGCGCCTTGGTGACGGCAGGTTTGCCTCGGCCCGTCTTGCCTATTTTTGCCTCAAGCAGAAGCCTCTTGATCCTGGAGTTCCTGAGCTTGGTGGCGGTGTCTGCAGCCTGCTCAGTGGAAGTCTTCATCTTCCTTCTCTTTGGGCTCTTGCGTTTCTTGGGCGGAGATTTTTTACCGGCAGGCTTAACTTGCCCAGCTTGCTCATCTTCCTTGCGTAGCTGCCTGATCAGGTCCGGAAGCCAGTTGTCCCTCCGTGGTGCCTCTGCTATGCCTTTGGCCTTTGGGACATAGGACCCTCGTGGATACACTGCTCGTGTACCGGACATTGAATTTCCGTTACTAGGGTATCGGCTCATGGCTGAGGTCGGCGCTCATTCGCGCCAGATCTCCGAGGCGAGAGGGAGGGCGTTGAGCTCGGCCCTGGCCTCCTGCCAGGAAGGATAGTGCTCGGTCATGAGGGTCATGAACCGCTCGCTATGCCTGGGCTCCAGGAGGTGGATCATCTCGTGTACTACGACGTACTCGAGCAGGTCTTTGGGCTTCTTGACTAGCTCGGTGTTGAACCGGAGCGTCTTGGCCTTGGGGTTGCAGCCGCCCCAGCGGGTCTTCATGCGCTGAAGGAAGTAGGCCGATGTCTTGACGCGTAGTTTCCGTTCCCACTTGGCGATCAGGGGAGGGATGGCCTCATGGAGCAAGGAGCGATGCCACTCCTGCATGATCTCGTTACGCTTCGGGGTGGGGGTTTTCGGTCTGACGGTGAGGATGAGCCGGCGGTGATCCATCCGTACCGAGGGCTTCTCGTCCTTCTCGACCACGCTGAGGAGCCTGCGGCGCCCCCAGATGTGATGGCTTTCCCGTTCTACGAAGATCCGGGGGGCCTCTCTGGCCTGGTCCTTCATCCTACGCTGTTGGGCTTTGATCCAGGCGAGCTTGGTGGCCACGTAGGCACGTACGACCTCAAGCCTTGTGCAGGTAGGCGCGACCAGGGTTACCTTCCCGTGAGGGGGGTATACGGATAGGTGGACGTTCTTAACCGATTTCCTGGCGACAGGGATCTCGAGGTCCCCGAACTTGATGGTTTCGGACATCAGTTGCCGGGTTGATTCTTAAGCAACTCGAACAGGGCCACGGTAGCGGCTTCGTCACGGTTCATCACCGGGTAGAGGGCGTTAAGCACCTGGGCCTCTCGGGCTGAATCCCCCTTCCAGCCGGCAGGGGCGTTTTCGCGCATCACCTGGTCGATGGAGAGGGCTAGGTTCACCATTCGTTCGCCGTATTCGGCGCTCTGGTCGGCTGTGGCGTCAGGCGCGGCTGCGGCCAAGATGCGTGGCAGGTTGTTGTAAACCACGGTCGCCAAGGGCCTGCCTTGGAGGGCCTGGGGTACGCCAGCGCTGTAGTGCTTGGTGGAGATCTTCTTCACCAGAGCTTCGGCGTCCTTCAGGAAGGCCTCGTAGTCAGCGGAGTCATCGCGGCGCTTGGCGATCAGGTCGTCCAGGAGCTTGGACATCTGCTCGTAGAACTGGGGGTCCGTGAGCTGGTCGCGCTTCAGGGTGATACGGATGTTGTTGATGATGCTTTCTGCGACCGCGTTCTTGGACAGCTTGCCCTTGGCGTTAAGCTTCTGGGCGATGGCATCGTGCATGCCTGTCTTGATGATCAGCTCGGTTAGGGTGAGGTTGCCCAAGTTGCCCAAGTCCCTGACCGAATCGGCCTGGACGTAGGTATTCAGGAGGTGCCGCATGTCAGCCTCGTAGGGCTTGGTGTCCAGTTCCTCCCCGGAGTGCTTCTTGATGGCCGAACGGATCTCGCTGTAGAGCTCCACCTCTTTCTGGATGGCTGTAGCCTGTGCCTCGGTGTAGCCCGCCTCGGTCATGTCCGCGGAGATGGCTGCATAGGCGCGGACGAAGCCGGCTACGGACTTGTAGAACGAGTCGCGCATCGGGCCGGTCTGGTTCAGGGCTTCGGGGTTGGCCGCGTCTCCGCAGAAATAGCGGAGGTATTGCTCAATTTCGCGGGGGTGGGCGACGGGTTCGCAGAGATGGCGCAGGGCCTCTAGTGAGTCATCGAGCTGCTTCCTGCCTTCCTGCAGCCAGTTCTTGATGTTCACGTCGTTGGTGCCGCCTCCGCCTAGGTCGGTATCTAGCTCGTCGGAGTTGTAGACGGCTAGGGCCTCCTGGACGTTGCCTAGCATCTCCTTGTAGTCGACGATGTAGCCATAGTCCTTGTCGTCGCCGTCCAAGCGGTTGGTTCGGCAGATGGCCTGGAAGAGGGTATGATCCCGGAGCCTGTGGTCTAGGTAGATGTAGGAGCAGCTTGGGGCGTCGAAGCCGGTCAGCAGTTTGCTGACGACGATGATCAGCTTCATGTTGGCCGGCTCCTCCTTGAAGCGCCGCTTCACGTCATCCTCGTACTGCTTAGTCGTCTTTCCCTTCTCCTTCAGAACCATGTTCGTGTAGACATCGAACTTGAAGCGCTCAGTGCTTCCTGCTGGTTCGCATGAAATCGCTGTCGGGTTAGGCTCGTAGGAGGTCACGATCCCTACGTGGTTGGCGAATGGCGTGGTCTGAAATAGTTGGAAATAATGGCAGGCGTCGTAGATCTCATCTGCTACGAGGATAGCGGTTCCTCGGTCGCTGTTGAGGCGAGGCTTTAGGCCAAAGTCCTCGATTATGTCGGCGATTATACGCTGCTTGCGCTCACCGGCGCTGAGCAGGGATTCCATGGTCGCCCACTTGTTGCGTAGGACGGCCTTCTGGTAGTCGTTAAGCCCTTTAGTCTTCTGCTCGAACCACTTATCGATGGACTCGCGGTTGGTGAGTTGCTGAGGGACATTCCTGGCTTCGTATTTTAGGTCGAGGACCACCTTGTCGGCGACGGCCTGGTGGAACTTGTAGGTATGGATGTAGGTGCCGAACACGTCCCGGGTCAGCTGCTTGTCCTTGCGGAGTAGGGGGGTGCCCGTGAAGCCGATGAAGATGGCGTCCTGCATCCAGCGCTTCATCTGGCGGTTCATGTCGCCGCCCTGGGTGCGGTGGCACTCGTCGACGAAGACGTAGAAGCGTCCGGAGATCCTAGGCGGCTCGCCCTTGAGGTCCGAGGTGTCGAACTTGTGGATGAGCGCGCAGAGTAGGCGAGGGGAGGTGGCTCCGAGTTTCTCGATAAGCTCTGCCCTCGAGCTGATGCGGGGGGACTTGGACGTCTTGGGTATGACCTCGGCGTTCATCATCACGCCCTCGATCTGCTTATCTAGCTCGTCGCGGTCAGTGATGATGAGGATGCGGGCCTCCGGATCGTGCTCCATGAGCCACTTGGCGATGAGGACCATCAGGATGCTCTTGCCGCTACCCTGGGTGTGCCAGATCACGCCGCCCTCACGTTTGGCGATGCGTTCCTGGGCTGACTTGACCCCGAAGTATTGGTGAGGGCGAGGGACTTTTTTAACGCCGGCATCGAAGATGATGAAGTTCCGGACCAGGTCCAGCAGCCTGGTCTTGCTGCACATCTGGGCCAGGGGGCGATCCAGGTGGGCGCCAGGGGTGGTGTCGGTAGCCTTGACTTCGCCTTCACCCTTCCAGGTCACGAAGAACTCTTCCTTGGTGCCGGCGGTGCCGTAGCGTAGGCCCTGGGTGTCATTGCCAGCCAGGACGAGCTGGACGGTGCTGAAGAAGCCCATGTTGAAGATGGGCTCCTGGTTGGTGATCAGCTGGCGAACCCCGTTGGCGATCTCGACGGAGCCTCGCTTGAGTTCAATCACGGCAACGGCGATGCCGTTGACATAGAGCACGATGTCCGGCCGGCGTTCGTAGCCGCCCTTGAGGGTGACCTCCTCTGCCAAGGCGAAGTCGTTCTTCTCGGGGTTATCCCAGTCGATTAGTTTGACGGTGTCATGCGGCCTACCAACTGCAGTTTGTACCGAGACGCCGTAGCGGAGGAGCTGGTAGGTTCGGAGGTTAGCCTGATAGAGGCTGATGCCAGTCGTGTCGGCTGCGTCTTCGAGCTTCTTGATGGCGGCAGCGATCTGGGCGGGTGCATAGCCCCGGGTGGCTAGATTGGCTTGCAGGAGGTCGACCTCGACGCAGCGGTTGTTGTCGCGCTTGTGCCACTCGCCAAGGTAGCGGTAGCCAAGGCCCTTTGGGGAAGTGAAGAGGTCAATGACGCGGTTCTGCGTCTTGCGCTCTGATCGGGGTGTCTCAGCCATGTGTGTCTTGGTTAAATGAGTCGGGTCTTCCCGGTGAGCAGCTCCTGCATCATGCCTTGCTTGAGGACGCGCGTCTTGTCGCGGCGGGCCTCAAGGGTTGTCAGCTCTGCGTCTATATCAGAGAGGACGGCAGCGATGGCTGTTTGTTCGGCGACGCTGGGGAACGAGAGAACAATCTTGGGAATATTGCTCTTGCTGATTCCGGAGACCTTAGTGCCCACTGCGTAAAAGAGGAATTGCTGACGGATTGCTGTCGTCTGAAAGCAATAACGACGATAGGTATGTGACAGCTCGTCTGTTTTGCTTTTAGCGACTATGGTATGAAGGCCTGATATAAAAGGCTTACGGGCCTTGTTTACGACGACAATGTGTTTACTTGTTCCTTCGTCGTCTTCCGATGCATCAACGAAGACAACATCACCATCATCCAGCAGTGAGGCGGATGATACCCACTTGAGAGGAATGTCGAGTTTGGGGATATTTTGAAAATCGGCATCCGTGTCTATGTTGGTCCCCTTGGAGCCATGAATATCTCCGTAGTGCAGGTAGCAATAGCCTTCAGTTGAGAGTTGGTCTCGCGACGCTGAATAGCCGCCACTGAAGTTGAATAAAGATCCCAGAGGCTTTTTATCCCACTTGCCGCTAAACCCGGGCAGGCGGGTCTTTCCGGTCAAGAGCTGCTGCATCGTCGCTTGCTTGATGTCGCGCTTCTTGGCGATGAGGCGATCTAGTGCGTCGATTAGTTCGTCGACGTCACTTAGCGCCTGGGCGATGGCGCGTTGTTCGGGTAGGGGCGGTATTGGAAGGGGCAGCTGTGCGTACTCTTTTCCGTTTATCCCTGGCTGGCCGCTGCGCATCGACATTAAGCTCACCCATCGCCAATAGCTCCCGGTGGTTGCAAACGCTGAAGCGAAGGCAGGAAGAAGTTTACTTGGTTCAGGTGTGACGCGAATCAGGAACCCGGCATACACAAGAGGTCCGTCGCAAGGGCGGTATCTGTACGACTTGCCCACGCTTGCTCCTGTTCGTGCAAACACTATGTCGCCATCGGCAAGTACGTAATCGCCAGACGAATCGGAGCGGACAGAAACACGCGGAGATGGATAGAAGCGGCCATCGTCTGAAATGTCTGTAATACGTATGTAAGCCGGCAGTTGGTCGGAGTATGGAACTGCGGCAGCATTGATGCCGTAGCTTGGGCGGGTCTTAAGGCATAGGCCAAGCTGGCTAATTGCCCAATCCTCGGGAATCAGCCCAATCTCTGTGCGTTTATAGCCAGGCTTTACTTCCATGATGCTTCCATCTTCTTGAGGTGTTCATCGACCAGGGCGGCAAGGGTCTTCACTTCTTCGCTGAGCTTCGGCAGTGGCGTATCGTACCGTTCTGATAGCTGGCGGATGCGGCCGGTAAAGGTCTGCGAGACTCGATCGAGCTCGCCCTGTAAGGCGTTCGCTAGCCGCGTCATCCATTTGTCGTCCACCACAAGCGTCTTGATTTCGGATTCTGTTAGCTTGGGGTATTTTTCATCGAGCTTGGCGCCGAGGTCATCCTGCGCGATTTTGAGCTTCGTCTTAATGTCAGCCTGTTGGTCGAGCAGCTTTGCATAGCTCTCTAGGGCCTGACGTTCTTCAGTGTAGTCCGGATCTTTTCCTATGTCCTTGAGGCGTGCCTTCAACGACTTTGCTGTTATCTTCTGCTTATCGCCTTCGCCCTCGATGACCTCAGAGAGTAGCCCATCTTCGCCACTTTGTTCCTCCCGGGATTCGTCAAGTTGCTGTTCGACTCTGGTAGCCTCTGACTCGAGGGCTGCGAGGACGTCGCGCTCGGCGGTAAAGTGGCGCGCGATAAGTAGCTCTGCGGGCACAAGGTCTGACTTGAAGCGGCGCTTACCCCTTCTGAAGTCTTCTTTCTCCGGCCAGACAAGTTTGTCGTTCTTATCCTTTGTCTGTACTATCTCGCGTGGCATGGATCCGGCCACCCATCCGTCCGCAGCGATAAGGTAGCAGTCGTCCTGCATGACCTCGGCCCAATAGTCCATCAGGTGCTGGTAGACGTCATAGGGATCAATCAGGGGTGAATTGCCGTAGGCTAGGAGTAGCGACTCGGATATTTGCGCAATGAGCGCCTTGGGTTGCCCGTCCTTGCTGAATGTGGTGAGGTGCGAAACGGTAGCTTGGCGCCATGCCGTGAAACCCTTGGTAGCTTGCTTCTGGAAGGCGATGAACTCCGGGTGGCCAAGGATGGCCGCTTTGACATCCGATTGCGGACACTTGAGTCGGACGTAGCCCGGGCGGCTTGCTGACTCGAACAGGTCCTTGTAGAGCGAGGGTAGGACCTTCCAGTAAGGAGCAATCAGGCTATCTTCGCTGGTCAGGTCGCGCTCAGGTATGCCTCCATGTAGATGTCCTTCGATGTCCTGGAGGTCCTCGGGCTCCGTGGTATCGATGTAGCGCGGCAGGTTGAGATTGAAGTCGTTCTTGGGGTCAGCGATCTCGGCCACGGGCACCATGCGCGCGAACTTGGCCTCATCCGACTGCTTGGTGAAGGTGTCCACGATGCGGTGGATATCTCGCTCGCGGAGACGGTTCTTATTCCCATCCTTCATGAAGCCTTTGGAGGCATCCATCATGAAGATACCCTTGCGGGCGGAGGCGTTCTCCTTGTCCAGGACCAGGATGCAGGCAGGGATGCCGGTGCCGTAGAACAAGTTGGCAGGAAGGCCGATGATGCCCTTTAGGTAGCCGGATCGAACCAACTGGATTCGGATTGCTGCTTCAGCGCCACCACGGAACAGCACACCATGGGGAAGAATGCAGGCGGCTTTCCCGGTGCTTTTCATGGACCGGATGATGTGGAGCAGGAAGGCGTAGTCGCCTTGCTTCTTGGGTGGAACGCCCCAAGTGAAGCGCTGGTAAAGGTCGTTCTCTGGAGTGAGCCCGTTCCTCCATGTTTTTACTGAGAATGGAGGATTAGCGACGACGTAATCGTATGTTTGAAGGTCATTTCCGTTTTTAAATTGAGGCGAAGACAGGGTGTTTCCTGCCTTAATTGTGGCCGTGGGGAAGTCGTGAATAATCATATTCATCCGGGCAAGGCCAGCGGTTGCGAACTCCATCTCTTGGCCTTCGATGGTGATTCGTTTCCCTGATTGAGCAGCGACTTTGAGGAGCAATGAGCCAGATCCACACGTAGGGTCGTAGACCGTAGTTGACGCCTTGGTTGCTTTGTTGGTGATGCCAACGACATGAGCAATAATGCGGCTAACCTCAGAGGGGGTGTAGAACTGTCCTTTGCTCTTTCCGCTCTCTGTGGCGAAGTGACGCATGAGGTACTCATATGCGTCGCCTAGAATGTCGTCGTGGTCAGCTCGGTTGCCAGAGAAGTCCAGCTCGGGCTTCTCGAAGTTGCTGATCAAGCTGGTTAGAAGATCGATTCGAGCTTGTCCTACCCCGAGCTTGTTTGGGTCATTGAAATCTGGGAAGTCGTTGCGAGATAGACGGTCATTTTTCTCGGTTAGTGGTCCGATGATTTTGGTATTAATTAGTTCCCCGATGTCGCTATTGCCCTTGAGCGCCACCATGTCGGCAAAACTGGCGCCCTTTGGGATAATGACCGCCGGCCGTAGTTCTTTGCTATCCGCATATTTGTCGCTGACATACTTGATAAAAAGGAGCGTCAGGACGTAGTCCTTGTACTGGCTCGCGTCCATGCCGCCGCGAAGGTCATTACATGAAGCCCATAATGTGGCATAAAGGTCTGATTTCTTGATCGGCATCTGTGAGGGAGGTGGGCCCTGTTGGGCAGTCCTAGATGGATACCCTGGCCAGACCCTGTGGCAACCCCTGGCTACCCTCTGGGCTTACAATCCTAGGGGGTTATTCCCAATCCGCCGCACCGGGCAGGCAGGTAAGGGAAGGTTTATAATAAAGTGACGCTATGGGCGTCATGTGACTTAGTTTTGAGTAATACGCTGAGGCCAGTACTCACTTCCCAGCCTTCTTCGCTGCTATCCTCGCCTCGATTTCTTTCTGGAGTTCCTTGGATCGCCTCTGGCCGGCAGCGATTTCCTCACGAGATAGTTTTTGCTCCAAGGTGATGAGTTTCTTGCGGGTTCCCTCGTTGTAGGAGTGAATCCCGGCTAGATTGAAAAACGCATACGCCTCAACCTCGTCCTTGGGTGTGCCTTCGCCACTAGCATAGCGATCAGCAAGTGCGGACTGCGCGAACTCATCTCCCTGTTCGGCGGCCTTGCGATACCAAAGGAATGCTTTAACGAAGTCCTTTACGGTGCCAAAACCATTTAAGTAACAGTGACCTAAGTTGTACTGTCCGTGTTCACAGCCTTGGTTCGCGGACTTTTCATACCACAAAAAAGCCTGAGACTCATCCTTGGGCACGCCTTCTCCGTTAAAGTAACAATCGCCCAGGCTACATTGACCTACGGGGTCTCCTTGTTCAGCTGCCTTGCGATACCACTCTACTGCAGCTTTCAGGTCTCTGGATATATAATCTCCCAGGTGATAGAAAGCACCCATGGCTCCTTGCGCCGAAGCGAGCCCCTGCTCGGCGGCTTTACGGTACCAGGCTACTCCTTGATCCGTGTCTCTATCCACGCCCTTTCCGTATAAATAGAAAAACCCCAACTGTTCCTGGGATTCGCGGTCTCCTGCTTCAGCTTTGGACTTATGGGCTAGAAACAATTTCGTGGCTTCAGGGGTCATACTCAATTGCGTCGTGTGGCTAAAGCTATTGTTGGTTTAAGATGCTGTTAACCTCGTAATCCTCGTCAATCAGTCAGGGTGTACATCTCAACTTGCTACAGTTCGTAGGGGAAACTCTTGGGAAACCCAAATTTTAGCGCGCGGCTCGAGAGGGAAAACGACTGGGCGTTTCGGGGGGTGTACCCGGGGGTGCTGGGGTTAACTCGTGCTCAAATGTTGAACAGTAAATAAAAAGGCCGGCTTTGCGGCCGGCCTGATTCGCGGATCTCCCCGTGCTTATTGGGGCTGCTTGCGGCCGCGCGGGTTCTCGCCCTGCGGGCGGCGCGGTTCGCCGGCCTTGCGCATCTTCTCGAAGAGCGGCGCGATCGAAGGGTCGGCCTGGCGGGCGACGTCCTCGGCGATCTCGATCGCCTTGCGCTGGGCCGCGGCGGCGGCTTCGCGGGCTTCGCGCACGGCCGGGTTTTCGTTGGCCTTGGCCATCGCTTCGC
>JACCDZ010148077.1_pt1 | contig 10352 bp, 9 predicted proteins | sample 7449551 | NCBI WGS metagenome assembly JACCDZ01 (sample SAMN15323452, study PRJNA562643) | freshwater metagenome | isolation source: river surface water | place: USA:Blue River Watershed | collected 2017-08-18
AACCGCGAAGGATCGAGCGGGTTGCGGGCGCGGGCATATTCCGCCGTGGAATGTTCACCCCAGGTGCAGCCGTGTCGAGTTCTTCACTTCTTCCATGACGGCATAGGTGCGCGTTTCGCGAACCCCCGGCAATTGCCATAGCACCGTGCCGGCAAAGTGGCGGTAGGCCTCCATGTCGGACACCCGGGTCTTGACCAGATAGTCGAAGCCGCCGGCGACCATGTGGCATTCCAGGATCTCTGGGTGAACCTGTACCGCTGCGCGGAATTCGTCGAAGACGTTGCGGGTCGTGCGATCGAGCAGCACCTCGACGAACACCAGCATGCCGGCTCCCAGCAGCGCAGGATTCAAGCGGGCCTCGTAGCCCAGGATGTATCCATCCCGCGTGAGGCGTTGGACCCGCGCCAGGACGGCGGTCGGGGACAACGCGACGGCCTCGGCCAATTTCAGGTTCGAGATCCGGCCGTCTTCCTGCAGTTGCTGGAGGATGCGGCGGTCAGTGCGGTCAAGGTCTTCGAAGCTATGCACGGATTAGTGATTCCTTCGATCAAAGGGTCGAATTTCGAAGCAATATCCTAAGCGTAAACCGGATCATTGCGAATATTTCGATAGAACCCAGATCTCAATGAATCCGACCGCCGCCTTCCCGAGCATCTTCGAGCGCTTCGCCGACCCGACCGGTTTTTCGGGTTACCCCCTGCGCCAGGCGATCACCGCCGCTTGGCGGATCCCCGAGCCCGAGGCGGTCGCCTCCATCGTCCAGGCCGCGCGCCTGCCGCAGGCTGTGGCCCGCAGCAGCCAGGCCCTGGCCCTGCGGATCGCCGGCAACCTGCGCAGTCGCAAGGCCGGCGCTGGCCGTGCGGGCCTGGTGCAGAACCTGCTGCAGGAGTACGCGCTGTCCTCGCAGGAAGGCGTGGCCCTGATGTGCCTGGCCGAGGCCCTGCTGCGCATCCCCGACGCGGCGACGCGCGACGCCCTGATCCGCGACAAGATCTCGCAGGGCCAATGGCAGGTGCACCTGGGCCGCAGCCCCTCGCTGTTCGTCAATGCCGCGACCTGGGGCCTGCTGATCACCGGCAAGCTGGTCTCTACCCACAGCGAGTCCGGCCTGACCGCCTCGCTGGGCCGGCTGGTGAGCCTGGGCGGCGAGCCCCTGATCCGCAAGGGCGTGGACATGGCCATGCGCATGATGGGCGAGCAGTTCGTCACGGGCGAGACCATCGACCTGGCGCTGGCCAACGCCGCCGAGCGTGAGAAGGAAGGCTTCCGCTACTCCTTCGACATGCTGGGCGAGGCCGCGCTGACCGCGCACGACGCCGCGCGCTACCTGCGCGACTACGAGACCGCGATCCACGCCATTGGCAAGGCATCGAGCGGCCGCGGCATCTTCGACGGCCCCGGTATCTCCATCAAGCTGTCGGCGCTGCACCCCCGCTACAGCCGCGCCCAGTACGACCGCGTGGTGGGCGAGCTGTACCCCGTGCTGGTGCGCCTGTGCGCGCTGGCCAAGCGCTACGACATTGGCCTGAACATCGACGCCGAGGAGGCCGACCGCCTGGAGATCTCGCTGGACCTGCTGGAAAGGCTGTCCTTCGAGCCGCAGCTGCAAGGCTGGATGGGCCTGGGCTTCGTGATCCAGGCCTACCAGAAGCGTTGCCCCTTCGTGATCGACTACGTGGTGGACCTGGCCCGGCGCAGCCAGCGCCGGCTGATGATCCGACTGGTCAAGGGCGCCTACTGGGACAGCGAGATCAAGCGCGCCCAGCAGGACGGCCAGGATGCTTACCCGGTCTACACGCGCAAGCCCTACACCGACGCCTCTTACATCGCCTGCGCGCGCAAGCTGCTGGCGGCGCCCGATGCGGTGTACCCGCAGTTCGCCACGCACAACGCGCACACCCTGGCCGCCATCCACGAGCTGGCCGACCCGAGCTCCTGGCACCCGCAGCAGTACGAGTTCCAGTGCCTGCACGGCATGGGTGAGCCGCTTTACGAGCAGGTCGTGGGCCCCACCGCTGCTGGCAAGCTGGGCCGTCCCTGCCGCATTTATGCCCCCGTGGGCACGCACGAGACGCTGCTGGCCTACCTGGTGCGCCGCCTGCTTGAAAACGGTGCGAACACGTCCTTCGTGAACCGCATCGCCGACCAGACGATTTCCATCGAAGACCTGGTGCGCGATCCCATTGAGGTGATCGAGGGCTATGCCCGCACGGAGGGCCAGGTGGGCCTGCCGCACCCGGCCATTCCCCTGCCGCGAGACCTGTATGGCCCGACCCGCGCCAACTCCCGCGGCCTGGACCTGGCGAACGAAACGCAGCTGGCGACGCTGGCCGAGGCCCTGCGACGCACCGTTCGTGAGCCCGCCCACGCTGCGCCCATGCTGGCATTCGATACGCCTGAAGGTGAGCTGCGATCGGTGACCAACCCCTCCATCCGGCTGGACACCGTGGGTGGCACGCGCGAAGTCACGCCGGAGGAGATCGAGCAGGCCCTGCACAGTGCCGCAGACGGTGCCAAGGTGTGGGCCGCGACGGCGCCCCAGGAGCGGGCGCGCCTGCTCGAGGCGGCCGCCGACCACCTGGAGGGCGACATGCCGCGCCTGCTGGCCATCCTGATCCGTGAGGCTGGCAAGACCGCGGCCAACGCGGTCGCCGAGGTGCGTGAGGCCGTGGACTTCTTGCGCTACTACGCGCGCCAGGCCCGCGAGCAGTTCGACAACACCAGCCACCGTCCGTTGGGGCCGGTGGTGTGCATCAGCCCCTGGAACTTCCCGCTGGCGATCTTCCTGGGCCAGGTGAGCGCGGCGCTGGCTGCCGGCAACGTGGTCCTGGCCAAGCCCGCCGAGCAGACCCCGCTCATCGCCGCCGAGGGCGTGCGCGCCCTGTGGGCCGCAGGCGTGCCGCGCGCGGCCGTCCAGTTGGTCACGGGCCGGGGCTCGGTGGTCGGCTCGAAGCTGGTGGCTGATGCCCGCGTGCAGGGTGTGCTGTTCACCGGATCGACCGAAGTGGCACGCATCCTCCAGCGCACGGTGGCCGGCCGGGTCGATGCCAGCGGCCGCGCCATCCCCCTGATCGCCGAGACGGGCGGCCAGAACGCGATGATCGTCGACTCCTCGGCGTTGGCCGAGCAGGTCGTGGGTGACGTCCTCGCCTCTGCGTTCGACAGTGCCGGCCAGCGGTGCTCGGCCCTGCGGGTGCTGTGTGTGCAGGAAGACGCCGCTGACCGCATCCTGGAGATGCTGCTGGGCGCGATGGCCGAACTGCGGGTGGGTCGCCCGGACTGCCTGGCGACTGACGTGGGCCCCGTGATCGACCAGGACGCCAAGGACGGCATCGACTGCCACATCGAGGCCATGCGTGCCAAGGGCCGCCGTGTGCACCAGGTGGCCGGCCGCAACGAGCATTCGCTGCAGTTGGGGACGTTCGTGTTGCCGACGGTGATCGAGATCGACAGCGTCGCCGAGCTGGAGCGCGAGGTCTTCGGCCCCGTGCTGCACTTCGTGCGCTACAAGCGCGACGACCTGGACGGCCTGCTCGCGCAGATCAACGGCACGGGCTACGGCCTGACCATGGGCCTGCACACCCGCATCGATGAAACCATCGCCAAGGTCGTGTCGTCGGCGCACGTGGGCAACCTTTATGTGAACCGCAACATGGTCGGTGCCGTGGTGGGCGTGCAGCCCTTTGGCGGCGAAGGCCTGTCGGGCACCGGTCCCAAGGCCGGCGGCCCGCTGTACCTGTATCGCCTGTTGTCCAAGCGACCCGACGAGGTGCTGGCCCATGCGGTCGATGGCGCTGGCGCAAACGCGGCGGCCCAACCCGAGGCGCCCCTTCAGGCCCTGATGGACTGGGCCTCTCGCCAACCCGGTGACCTCGCGCGGGTGTGCGGCCGCATGGCCTCGCTGGCCCGGTCAGGGGCCAGCGTCCTGCTGCCCGGGCCGACGGGGGAGCGCAATGTCTACAGCCTGGCGGCACGCAGCGCCGTGCTGTGCCTGGCCCAGGAGGACGGCGATCGCCTGGTGCAGCTGGCCGCCATCCTGGCGGTCGGCGGCCGGGCCATCTGGCCCGCGCAGGCCGGCGCGCTGCGCGATCGGCTGCCGGCCGAGGTGCAGGCCCAGGTGGCGGTGGCCCATGACTGGACTGCACCGGAGGTCAAGTTCGAGTCGGTGCTGCTGCACGGCTCGATCGACGAGCTCGCGCAGGTGCAGCAACGGCTGTCTCGCCGGGAGGGGCCGGTGGTGAGCGTCGAGCGCCTGGCGCCCGGCGAGATCGCCGTTCCCCTGGAGCGGCTGGTAACCGAGCGGGCGCTGAGCGTCAACACCGCGGCCGCGGGCGGCAATGCGTCGCTCATGACCATCGGCTGATCTTTGCTTGATGAATCCTGCCCCCGAACCCGGGGCAGGGGGCTGCACGCCTGGGGCCGCCAGGACCCCCCGGCCGTTGGAGGAAAACCCTAGTGACGTGGGGACCCAGGCTGGTCTATCCTTGGTCTTACCACGGTCAGGCAGCCAACCATGTCCCAAGACGAATCACGCTCACCGCACCAGATCGCCGTCCCCCGCTGGCCGGCCATCGGGCTCGCGAACGACCACGCCGGTTTTCTCCTGAAGGGATTCGTCTCCCAGGTCCTCCACCAGCACTGCGACCGCGTGATCGACGTCGGCGCGATGTCGGACGCGCCCGTCGACTTCCCGGACGTCACGCGCAAGGCGATCTCCCTGATCCAGGAGGGCCAGGTCAAGCGGGTCATCCTCGTCTGCGGCACGGGCGCCGGCGCCTGCATCGCCGCCAACAAGATTCCCGGCATCCGCGCCGCGGTCTGCCACGACACCTTCGTGGCCCGCCAGGCCGTGGAGCATGACGACGTCAACGTGCTGTGCATCGGCGCCTGGATCATCGGCCCCCAGGTCGCGCGTGACGTGATCGAGACCTTCCTGGCCGCCGAGTTCAGCACGCAGGCGCATTTCCGCCGCCGCGTGGACAAGCTCGCGGAACTGGAGCGCGACGCCGCCCGGGCGCTGCTCGAAGGCCGCCGCTTTCCCTGAGCCATGAACAGGCCCATCCAGATCGTCCAGCAGGCCGGCGGCAGCGAGGACGGCTACGAGCGCGTCGTCTCCTTCCTGCGCGAGCAGCTGGCCACGGGCCACCTCAAGACCGGCGACCGCCTGCTGCCCGAGCGGGACCTGGCCACCGCGCTCGGCGTCAGCCGGCCGGTGATCCGTGAAGCGCTGCGCGCGCTGGCGACGCTGGGCGCGCTGGAGATCCGGCGCGGCTTCGGCACCGTGGTGCGCGAGCCCAATTTCGAGGCCCTGTCCGACTACTTCGGCCTGGTCCTCGCCCAGCGGGCGGGCGGGGTGGACGATGTCCTGCAGGCGCGCATCGCCATCGAGCGGCAGGCGATCCGCCTGGCCTGCTCGCGCGCTCACGCCCAGGACCTGGACAAGCTGTCGCAGGCCCTGCGGGCCATCAAGGACACGATCGACGACCCGGTCCAGGGCGGCGCCGCCGACTTCCACTTCCACACCATGATCGTCGAGTCCGCGCACTCGCCGGCCCTGTCCAGCGTTTACGCGGCGGTGTCCAAGCTGCTCCAGCAATCGCACCTGGAGCGCCGCCATGTCATCGCCCAGGTGGCAGGCGTCGATGCGTACCTGGTCGACCACCACGAGGCCATCCTGCAGGCGATCCGGCGCAAGGATGCGGCCCAGGCGGACGCGCTGCTGTCCGAGCATTTCGAGATCGGCGCCAACCTGCGGGAGCGCGCCGCCCCATGACCTACAAGTTCGACTTCAGGCCCGTCCTGGCGCAGTGGGAGATGTTCCTGCACGGCGCCTGGCTCACGATCGAGCTGTCGATCCTGGCCACGCTGCTCGGCCTGGCGATCGGCACGCTGTGCGCCATCGGGCGCGGCAGCCACCACCGCCTCGTCGCCCGCGCCTGCGCGGTCTATGTGGAGGCGATCCGCAACACGCCGCTGCTGGTGCAGATCTTCCTGGTCTATTTCGGCTTTGCCAGCGTCGGCCTGAAGGTGCCGGCTTTCGTGGCGGCCGTGCTGGCCATGGTGATCAACATCGGCGCCTATACCACCGAGATCATGCGCGCGGGCATCGAGTCCATCCACCGCAGCCAGGTCGAGGCGGCGGAGTGCCTCGGCCTGTCCCGCGCCCAGGTGTACTGGCACGTGATCCTGCGCCCGGCGATGGAACGGGTGTACCCCGCGCTGACCAGCCAGTTCGTGCTGCTGATGCTCGCCACCTCGGTGACCTCGCAGATCTCCAACGAGGAGCTGACGGCCATCGCCAACCGCGTGCAGTCCGACACCTTCCGCTCGTTCGAGACCTACGCGGTGGTTGCCGTGTTCTACCTGCTGCTGTCGCTGCTGATGCGCGCAGCCTTCTGGCTGGCGGGGCAGGCGCTCTTCCCCCGCCGCCGCAAGCTGGGGACGCCGCTGTGAGTTCCGGGTTCAATGCCAACCACCTGGTGTTCCTGCTGCAAGGCGCGGGGTGGACGCTGGTGCTTTCGCTGATGGCGTTCGTCGGCGGCGGCCTCGTGGGATTCCTCGTCGCGCTGTGCCGGATCTCCCCCCTGCGCCCCGTGCGCTGGGCCGCCACGGCCTATGTCCAGCTCGTCCAGGGCACGCCCTTGCTGATCCTGATGTTCCTGGCGTATTTCGGCCTGAGCATCCTCGGGCTGAGCCTGCCGGCCATCGTCGCCGCCGGCCTGTCCATGACGGTCTACGTCAGCGCCTACATCGGCGAGATCTGGCGCGGTTGCATCCAGGCCGTGCCGCGCACGCAATGGGAGGCGGCCGAGTGCCTGGCCCTGTCGCGGGCGCAGCGCATGCGGCTGGTGGTGCTGCCGCAGGCCCTGCGCATCGCCACGCCGCCCACCGTGGGCTTCATGGTGCAGATCGTCAAGAACACCTCGCTGGCCTCGGTGGTCGGCTTCGTGGAACTGGCCCGCTCCGGCCAGGTGGTCAACAACTCCCTGTTCGAACCCTTCATCGTCTATATGCTCATCGCCGGCCTGTACTTCCTGCTCTGTTATCCCCTGTCCTGGTGGAGCCGGAAGCTCGAGCGCCGCCTGGCGGTGGGCCGCCGCGTGGAGGTGGCCGCAGCATGACCATCATCACCCTGGAGAACGTGCACAAGAGCTTTGGCGAGCTGAAGGTGCTGGATGGCGTGAGCTTCAGCGTCGGCAAGGGGGAGGTGTTCGCCATCATCGGCCGCAGCGGCTCGGGCAAGAGCACGGCCCTGCGCTGCATCAACCGGCTCGAGCGCATCGACCAGGGCCGCATCCAGGTGGCGGGGCACGAGGTGAGCGATCCCGGGCTGGACCTGCGCCAGCTGCGGCGCGACGTGGGCATCGTGTTCCAGAGCTACAACCTCTTTCCCCATCTCACGGTGGCAGAGAACATTGCGCTGGCCCCTCGCCACAGCAAGGGCAAGACGCGCGCCGAGGCCAAGGCGCTGACGGACCGCGTGCTGGCCCAGGTCGGCCTGTCCGACAAGGCGCAGAGTTATCCGGAGCAGTTGTCCGGCGGCCAGCAGCAGCGGGTGGCCATTGCCCGCTCGCTCGCCATGGAGCCGCAGGTCATGCTGTTCGACGAGGTGACGTCGGCGCTCGACCCGCAGCTGACCGGCGAGGTGCTCAAGGTGATGGCGGACCTGGCCGCCGGCGGCATGACCATGGTCCTGGTCACGCACGAGATGGCCTTTGCCCGCACCGTGGCGCACACCACCTTGTTCATGCACCGCGGCCGCGTCTGGGAGCGCGGCGGCCCGGAGATGTTCGACCGCCCGCAGACGACGGAGCTGCAGCAGTTCCTCGGCGCCGGGCTCTGAGTGCCTTTCCCCCCGCAACCACAGGAGACAACATGACCTTGAAGAACCTTGCCCGCCGCGCGCTCATGCTCGCGGCCCTGTCCACGGCCGTTGCCGGTGCGCAGGCCAACACGCTGGAGAAGATCCGCGCCGACAAGAAGATCCGCGTGTCCATCGACCTGGCCGTGCCCCCCTCGGGCATGATGGACGCTAGCATGAAGCCCACCGGGTCGGACTATGAGGTGGCGGTGCTGCTGGCCAAGGACCTCGGCGTTGCGCTGGAAGTGGTGCCGACGGTCGGCGCCACCCGCATCCCGAACCTGCAGACCGGCAAGGCGGACGTGATCATCTCCACCCTGGCCTGGACGGCCGAGCGTGCCAAGGTGGTCGATTACTCCATCCCCTACGCGCCGCAGATCTCGCTGGTGGGCGGCGTGCGCACCGCGAACGTCAAGAGCATGGCCGACCTCGCCGGCAAGAGCGTCGCGGTCAACCGCAGCACCACGCAGGACACCGACCTGACCCAGAACGCCAAGGGCGCCACTGTGGTCCGCTATGACGACGACGCCGGCATGATCACGGCCGTGGTGACCGGCCAGGCCGACCTGGTGGCCACGTCCAGCGCCATCTTCCAGGCGATCCGCGAGAAGGCTCCCCAGCGCCAGCTCGAGCCGAAGTTCGTGCTGCGCGTCAACGACATCGGCATCGGCGTGCGCAAGGACGACCCGCAGCTGCTGGCGTGGATCAACAACTGGGTGAAGGCCAACCACGCCAATGGCAAGCTCAACGAGATCTTCAAGAAGTTCCACGGGTCCGAGATCCCGAAGGACGCCGTCGAGAAGTGGGTGAAGTAAGGGCGGGGTGATGCTGTCGCTGATCGACACCCATCACCATTTCCTCGACCCGCAGGCGCACGACTACCCCTGGCTGAACGACCCGGGGCATCCGCACCACCGCTACGGCGACCATTCCGCGCTGAAGCAGCCCTACCTGCCGGCGCACTACCGCCGCGACACGGCGGGGGTGCGGCTGCTGGGAAGCGTCCACGTGGAGGCCGAATGGAATCCGCGGGACCCGGTGGGCGAGATGCGCTTCATCGGGGCCTTGCGTGAGCAGTGCGGCCTGCCGTCGGTGGCGGTGGGCCAGGCCTGGCTGCACCAGCCGGACGCAGCCGCCACGCTGGAGGCGCTGGCGGCGTTCGACTTCGTGCGCGGCGTGCGCCAGAAGCCCCGCGCCAATGCGGCGCCGGGCGGCCCGCCGGGTGGCATGACCGATGCCGCCTGGCTGGCGGGCTATGCGCGCCTGGAGGGCCTGGGCCTGCATTACGAACTGCAGACGCCCTGGTGGCACCTGGCGGAGGCGGCCCATGTGGCCGGGCGGTTCCCCGGCACGCCGGTCATCATCAACCACGCGGGCATGCCCTCCGACCGCAGCGAGGAGGGGCTGCGCGCCTGGCGGCAGGCCCTGGCCGCAATGGCCGCCCATCCCCACGTGGCGATCAAGATCAGCGGGATCGGCGAGGCGGGCTACCAGTGGCGGCACGACGCCAACCGCCGTGTGGTGCGCGAGGTCATCGACCTGTTCGGCGTGGACCGCTGCATGTTCGCCAGCAACTTTCCCGTGGACAGCCTGTGCACGTCGTACCAGGACCTCTTCGAGGCCTACGCCGCGTTTGTCGCCGACCTGGGCCCCCAGGCGCAGGCACGGCTTTTCGTGGAGAACGCGCGCCGCCTTTACCGGATCACGCAGGAGACGGGGGGCAGGGGGCGCGGGTAGTTCACAGCTCGGTCCGCAGCGACCACACCTCGGGAAACAGCTCCACGTCCAGCATCCGCCGCAGGTAGCTCACCCCGCCCGTGCCCCCGGTCCCGCGCTTGAAGCCGATGACCCGCTGCACCGTGGTCAGGTGCCGGAACCGCCACAGGCGGAAGGCGTCCTCCAGGTCCGTGAACTCCTCGCCCAGCTGGTACAGGTCCCAGTGCGTTTCCGGGTCCCGGTACACCGTGAGCCAGGCCTGCTGGACGCCTTCGCTGGCCTGGTAGGGCTGCGTCCAGTCCCGATCGGTGTGGCTGGCCGGCACGGCGATGCCGCGGCGCGCCAGCAGGCGCAGGGCTTCGTCATACAGGGACGGCGCCTCGTAGGCTGCCCGCACCTGCGCCAGCAGGTCGTCCCTGTGCGCATGCGGCTTGAGCATGGCGGCATTCTTGTTGCCCAGCATGAACTCGATGCAGCGGTACTGGTAGCTCTGGAACCCGCTGGAGCTGGCCAGGTAGGGCCGGATCGCGCTGTACTCCGGCGGCGTCATGGTGGCCAGCACGTCCCAGGCATGCACCAGCTGCTCCATGATCCGCGAGACCCGGGCCAGCATCTTGAAGGCCGCAGGCAACCGGTCGGCGGCGACGTTCGCCTTGGCCGCGGCCAGCTCGTGCAGCATCAGCTTCATCCACAGCTCGCTGGTCTGGTGCTGCACGATGAACAGCATCTCGTTGTGGTCCGGCGAGAGCGGGTGCTGGGCACCCAGCACCGCGTC
>JACCDZ010276604.1_pt1 | contig 10348 bp, 12 predicted proteins | sample 7449551 | NCBI WGS metagenome assembly JACCDZ01 (sample SAMN15323452, study PRJNA562643) | freshwater metagenome | isolation source: river surface water | place: USA:Blue River Watershed | collected 2017-08-18
AAAAGCGCAATTACCAGCATGACCGAGAAGCTCTTAATTTTCCTGAGTTTGTTGTTCAACAGTCTCAAGCGCTCGCAGCTGAGGTGGCTGTCTCAAAGTATTTCCGCACACCAATTGACCTAGACAATCTCAATTTCAAAAAACAGGCTGATGTAGGTCACAACATTGAGGTGAAGTGGACTAAGTGGAAAGATGGCTCACTAATCCTTACAGAGCTTGACCGCAAAGAGGATATTGCCATCCTAGTCACAGGCTCAATGCCCACCTTTTGGGTTTGTGGCTGGATTCCAATTGTGATGGCTAAGCGCAACAAACAACAGCGCTCTGATGGTTCATGGTGGATAAATCAATCTGATCTGCACCCAATGGCAGACTTTTCAAGGAGCATCTATGGCACAGGTTATTAAGTATCAATGCAGGGTTGAAGGTAAACTGACAAATCAAACCATTGTGCAAAATGAGTGGACATTACCTGAGTATGTGGTTTGCCTTGAATGTCAATCATGTGGCGTGATGGGGATTGCCTTATTGGATAAGGAGACTGCCTACAATGCCGAGCTATGAATTCAAATGCCCTGTGTGCAGCTCTGTGGCGAGCGTTAAGGCTGGATTTGATGAGAGCTTTGTTTATCCATCTTGCCAATATTGCTTAATGCAAATGGAAAGAATTTGGACAGCCAATCCGATCCATTTCAAGGGTACGGGATGGGGTGGCGATAAATGAAAGAGTGCTCATTTTGCGAATCCGGCACATTTGATTTTGTTGAGCGATTCTATGAAAAAACAGGCCATGTCATCTACTGTCGCAAGTGCTGGACAGATCAAGGGGGTAGTTATGACACGCCAAATTAAGGCTCTGACCTGCGGTTTTACAAATGTGTTTGACATGTATTTGACAGAGGGTTTACGCTCCACACGCTCGCAGCGAGCGCCGAAGGCTGGTAGCTCGCGCGCGCGATTGGTGCTTTGGGGGGTGCTATGTATTCAGGCGGTTGGCCTTCATAGCGCGGAAGCTAAAACAATCTCAACAGCTGACATGTACAAGCTCTATGCACATTCAAGATTAGTAAACTTTGAGCAATATCAATGCTTTAGCAAACTCATCTATAAAGAATCAAGATGGAATGTCAATGCAAAGAATGGCTCACATTATGGTTTAGGCCAAATGAGATCAACGCATTATCGTGACCTTGACGGATTCAGGCAGATTGATGCATCCATCAAGTACATAACAAAGCGTTATGGTTCAATGTGCAATGCATGGAGACACCACATCAAAAGGAATTACTACTGATGAGTTCATTGAAGCAGAATGGCAGCACAACTGCATGGCGCAAGATAAGAGCTGAGGTTCTATTCAGGGATAACTACACATGCCAATGGTGTGGAGCAGATGCCAACACTGTTGATCATGTGATTGAGCGAAGCCAAGGCGGCACAGACTCAATGGATAACCTCATTGCTGCATGCAATAAGTGCAATTATGGCCGAATAGGCAGAAAAGCACAGAATGGCGGTTTTTTTAGTACAGCGGGAACACCCCTGACTCTCCCTGTTTCATTTATCCCCGAAAACGGTTCAAAAAGCCATGACTAGCCACGCAGGAGACTCAGAACGACTCAAAGAGCCTGAAAGTGGCTCAGATCGGCTGCAATCGGTTTTGGGTAGAGACACAGAGCCGGTTATTGGGCATGCAACCCCTAGAATCCACACGCCGCTGAATGATTTGCCTTCAAAGGGTGAGGAATTGATTGAGCTTGCGGAAAAAATCGGCATTGAGCTCATGGATTGGCAGAAATTCTTTATCATCCACACCCACAAGGTCAAGCCTGATGGCAGGTGGGCGAGCCCAATCAATATCGCCTGCGTAGCTCGTCAGAATGGCAAAAGTTTTTTGATGCAGCTGCGAATCCTTGGCGGCCTTTTCCTATGGGGAGAATCCCTGCAGATTGGCTCAGCTCACCGGCTCTCCACATCTTTGGAGCAGTTTAGATCACTGGTAGATTTAATTGAAAGCAATGAATTCTTAGCTTTACAAGTCAAGCGAATCCGGTGGACTCATGGCTCTGAGGAAATTGAGACGATTCATGGCACACGCTTCATTGTGAAGGCAGGCGGCTCAGCTGCGAGAGGCGTTTCCAAACCGGAGACAATCCATCTTGATGAATTACGCGAGATGACAGACCTTGAGAGCTTTGCATCTTTGCGTTACACCTTGATGGCTGCAAAAAATCCAATGATTCTTGCCTACACAAATGCCGGTGATGCCAGCAGCATTGTGCTCAATCAATTTAGGGCACGCGCTTTGTCTGCCATTGCTGGCAATGAGGATGACATTGGCTATTTTGAATGGTCAGCACCAACTGATGATGTCAGCCTAGAAAATGCCGCGTGGAGCAATCCGGCTTTGGGTACGACAATCCATCCTGACAATATCAGGGCAGTTTTCAATGACCCACCTGATGTGGTGCAGACCGAGGTGCTTTGCCGCTGGGTTCAGGCAATCAGCTCATGCGTGGACTCAGCAAAATGGGCAGCCTGTGCTGATGATGACTTTGATTTGGTTGAGGATAAGAGCACATGGCTGGGAATTGATTTGAGTCCGGATAGAAAATTTGCAGCGCTCGTTGGGGCTCAGCAAATTGATGATGATGGCACATTTGGCGTGAAGCTTTTGCACACATGGGATAACCCTTTGCAGCTTGATGATAAAGCCATTGCCAATGATCTTGCTTTCTATGCTCGCAAATATTCAACGGACTATGTGCTCTATTCAAGGCGTACCGCTGGTGCGGTTGCGGCAAGGCTTACACCTGCCGGCATCCCAACTTATGACATGGATGCGGTTTATCCGCAGGCGTGTGATGAAATGCTGGGTGCGATTAACTCAGGCCGCCTTCATTACAAGCCAAACCCTGAACTCTCAACCCAAATGCTCTCAGCTGTGCAGTTGCGTAGAGGTGATGGCGGTTGGGTCATTGGCAGGCGAGCTTCAAACGCAATCGTGTGTGCCAGCGTTGCAACAGCTTTGGTGACACATTTTGCGACACGCCCAGCGACAGACCTTGACATCATGGTCATGTAACGCTACCGGCTCGCGTAAAATGTGAGCATGGGTTTCTTTGATAATTTTGTACCGCGCAAGGTAGAAGCTGCGCAGTCAATGGATCATGTGGATGCCGCATCTTTGCAGCCATATTACGCAGGCCAAGCGCCGCTGTTTTATCTTTCAGACACAACTGCCACACGCGCTGAGGCAATGAGTGTGCCTACAATTAACCGCGCTTGTTCAATCATTCAGACAATTGGCTCACTGCCAATGCATGTGCGCAATGAAGGCACAGGCGAGCGCGTACAACCGCAGCCGCGTGTAATCAATCAACCTGATCCACGAATTGCCGGCTCAGTATTTTGGAGCTGGATTGTTTCAGATTTATTTTTCCACCCGACAGCGTATGCATACGCAACTGAGCGTTATTCTGATACGGGCAGAATCAGAGCAATGGAGCGCATTGCACCTGAGCGCGTGACAATTCAGACAAACGCGCAATCAACTGAAATCACAAATTACATGATTGATGGCGCTTACATTGATGCAAACAATCTTGTGGTATTTGCTGGATGCTCAGAGGGCTTGCTCTCTCGCGCAGGCCGCACAATTAAAGCTGCTGCAGCTTTGGAATCTGCAGCGCTTGACTTTGCTCTCAATCCTGTGCCACAAATGGTGCTTTCATCCAACGGCACATCATTGCCTGCAGATCGCGTTGCAAAACTTAAGCAAGCGCTGTTGCAGCGTACAAAAAAGGCTTTCCTATTCTTAAATGCTGATGTAAAGCTGGACACATTGGGTTATGACCCAAAATCATTGCAAATGAATGAGGCGCGCAATTATGTGGCGCTGGAATTGGCTCGCGCCACTGGTATCCCTGCGTACTTTGTAGATGCACAGCAATCCACCTTCACATATAGCAACGCATTAGACAAGCGCAGGGATCTCATTGATTTTGCTTTTAGAAATTACCTTTCCGTAATCGAACAGCGCATGAGCTTTGCTGATTTTGTGCCAGCAGGCCAAACTGTGCGCTTTGATCTAGATGATTTCTTGCGTGGTTCACTATCAGAGCGCATTGCCGCTTATAAAACACTTTTCGACATTGGCGCATTGTCAATTGCCGAGATCAGAGAGGAAGAAGATTTAATCTCATGAAAAAACTCACCACATCAATGAAGGTCACAGCTGCCGATTCTGCAGAGCGCACAATCACCGGCACAATTGTGACTTTTGAGGAAACAGGCAACACATCAATTGGCAAAACTCAATTTGCAAAGGGTTCAATTGAAGCACAGTCAGTTTTGCTCAACCTTGAACATGATCGTGCTCGCCGCATTGGCAAGACACTAAGCATGGAGCAGACAGATTCAGAAATTATTGCAACATTTAAAATTGCTGAAACAACAGCCGGAAATGATGCGCTTGTTGAAGCTGCAGAGGGTTTGCGTGATGGTTTTTCAGTTGAAGTTTCAATTGATGAATATGAAACTCTTAAAGATGGCACTGTCCGAATCTTGGCAGGCGAGCTCACAGGCGTTGCCTTGACATCAGAGCCAGCAATCCGCAGCGCTCGTGTTTCAGAGGTCGCGGCAACAGAGGGAGATGAAAATTCTGAATCCACCGAGGATGCAGATGCAACACCAACAACAGAAGGAGACGAAGTGGACAACACCGTCACAAACGCGGAAACCGTAGAGACGGTTGAAGCCGCACAGTCAGTAACAGCAGCAGCAACAGCTGTTGGTGGATTCACAGCAAAGCCACGCATTGAGGTCACAGCTGCGAAGTACATGGAAAACACAATCAAGGCATCACTAGGTGATGAGGAAGCAAAGCGCTATGTAATGGCAGCGGATAACACCACTGACAACAGTGCATTCAATCCCACACCACAGATGACAACAATCATCAATGGTCTTGCCACAATGGTGCGCCCGTCAATTGATGCAATCAGCCGAGGCACATTGCCTGCAGCTGGCCTCACCTTTGAAATCCCAAAGGTCACAACACTTCCATCAGCTGCAGCAGCAGATGAGGATGCAGCATTTTCTGAAACAGACCAGCAGAGTTCTTTCCTCAGCGTGACTGTTAAGAAGTTCGCCTCACAGCAAAAATTTAGCGTTGAGCTCTTGACACGCAGCAACCCTGCGTTTTATGACGAGCTCTACCGTAACATGGTCGCGCAAATGGCAGCAGCACAGGATGCTTATGTCAATGCACAGATCATTTCAGGCGCAACAGCAGACGGCACAACAATCACAACATATCCAACAGCTGCAGAGCTTCTTGGCTTTGTATCTCGTGGTGCTGCATCTGTCTATAACGCAACAAAGGGGCTTCCAAACCCATTTGCAACAAACCTCATTGCTAACACAGCACAGTGGTCAAACATCATGGGTCTCAACGATTCAGGCCGCCCAATTTACACAGCTTCACAGCCACAAAACGCAGGCGGCGTGGCATCACCTCGCTCATTGCGCGGCAATGTCGCTGGGCTTGATCTCTTTGTTACACCAAACACTGCAGCAGGAACAGACACAGATGGCTCTCTCATCATTGTTAATCCTGATGCATACACATGGTATGAAGATCCTGCACAGTACGCACTGCGCGCAGAATCAACAGCTGATGGTTCAATTACTGTCGGCCTATATTCCTTTGGAGCATGCGCCACAAAAATTGGCGCTGGTGCATTCAAGGTAAATAAGGCGTAATAGCCACCAACTAATCATGAGGCTAGTTCTCCCGATCTAGCCTCAGCAGTCGAAAGGATGACTCATGCCAAGCATTGTTACAGCCGCACAGCTCAGGGCAGTGCTTGGCGTGAGTACATCTTTGTACAATGACGCTTATCTCAATGAAATAATCAACACTAGTGAGGCAGTAATTTTGCCCATGCTTGTTGCTAACACAACAGCAGTGGACTCATACAAGCTCACAAGCAATGTGGCCTATTTCTACACATTGCGCCCACATCACTTTGTGGCAGGTCAATCCGTCATAGTCACCGGCCTGCCATCACCTTTTAGTGCAACACACACAGTCACAACCGCTGGGGATTTCCAATTTACGGCAGCGCTTACAAATGCTGATGTAACTTTGCGCGAATCAATCCCATCAGGCACAGCCACACTTTCAGGCTACTCAGCTGCAGAAATTTATGCCGGCAATGATGCTATTGAGTCAGCAATTTTGGCTGTCTCAGTTGAGGTTTTCCAATCTCGCATTGCAGCCGGTGGACAGATTGAAGGCGTGGATTTTGCATCTACGCCGTACCGCATGGGGCGCAGCTTGACCAATCGTGTCAGCACTTTGCTTTATCCTTACCTAGATGCTGAGGGATTTGCTCAGTGACCGCATCAACCATTGCAGGCACTAGATCAACATTGGCTGCAGCTTTCAATTCTTTGGCAGCATCAAGTTATAACAGTGTGCCTGAGTCACCAATCCCACCGGCAATTGTCATTGTGCCGGCATCTCCCTATTTAGAGCCAACACTTATCGGCTCACTCACTAAAGTAAAAATCAATTTTACAATCACAGCCATTGTGGCTTATAACAGCAACCCAGCAGCCTTGGATAACCTAGAGCAGCTCATCATGGGAATTCTTGCGCTAATACCGCAAGGGTACGAAGTAGGCACGACATCAAAGCCGACACCGCTGGAAGTTGGGGCATCAACAATGCTCACAGCAGACATCAATGTCAGCACCTATTACACACAAACAAACTAAGGAGCAAAAGTGGCAACGACAATCATCACAGGTCGCGATCTCACTCTGACGATTGCAACCACAAGCTATGATGCACAGGCATCATCAGCTGTTCTTTCAAACTCACCAACAATTGAGACATATCAAACCCTTGACGGCAAGGCTTACAAGCACATTGACGATCAGTGGACTTTTGATGTGTCAATGCTTGCTGACTGGGGTGCATCAGGCTCACTTTGTGAGGCACTTTGGACAGCATGCGAGAGCGCACCAAACACAACATTGGCAGTCTCACTCACAGCTGTAACAGGCGCAGTCTTTGCATTTAATGTGATGCCTGTGTTCCCAGCTGTAGGCGGCACTGCACCTGATGCACAGACTGTGGATTTATCATTTACAGTTGTTGGCACACCAACCGAAACATTCAGCTAAACCAAACCTAATCGGGAGACAAAATGAAACTACCAATCACAATCGAATATAACTCAGGCGATTCAGCAACCTATGTGGCTGCACCACCTGAGTGGGTAAAGTGGGAGAAGTCCACCGGACACATCATCTCTCAGGCTCAGGACAAGATTGGCATTGCTGATCTGCTCTTTTTGGCTTACCACGCTATGAAGCGTGAATCTGCCGGAAAGCCTGTAAAGCCTTTTGATGTGTGGACTGAAACCGTTGCCGGCGTTGAAGTCGGTGATGCAAACCCAAAAGCTACCCAGCCGGAAGCCTAAGCCGCACACTGTGGGAGCTCTCGCTAAAAACGGGGCTCTCACAGGATGCGTTTGAAACAGCTGAGGACATCCTCACAGTCTTGGAGATATTGGAGAAGCAAAATGGCAAGTGAAGCAATCAGCTATGACAAAGCTGAATTGCGAGCCATCACCAAAGCATTTAAGGCAATGGATGATGAGGCCACAGAGCAAGCCAAAGTGGTGTCAAGCAATCTTGCTGATTTTGTCTCTGACAAGGTAAAGGCTGCAGCTCGTCAAACGCGAGCAATCCCAAAGGTTGCATCTCGTATTGCTGAGGGTTCAAAGGTTTCTAAAAGCTCAAAGATTGGCGAGATTTCTTACGGTTATGTAAACCAAAAGTTTTCCGGCGGTGCATCAACGCGTGACCTATGGGGTGGCGCTGAGTTTGGATCTAATAAGTTTAAGCAATTTCCTGTTTGGTCAGGGCGTGAAGGTCGCGGCTCTCGCGGTTGGTGGATTTATCCAACCCTGCGCGGTGTGCAACCTGAAATCTTGAAAAAGTGGGAGAATGGATTCTCCGAGATAGTTAAGAGGTTTGATTGATGGCAGGCTCACGCACACTCAAACTCTCCATCCTTGGGGATGTGGACAATCTCAACAAAAGCCTGAAAACAGCCACAGCTGATGTGGAAACTTTTGGCGATAAGATGGGCAAGGCTGGCAAGATGATTGGCGCTGCCTTTGCAGCAGCGACAGCAGCGGCAGCCGCCTATGCAGTCAAAATCGGCATTGATGGGGTCAAAGCCGCCATTGAGGATGAAAAGGCACAGACACAACTGGCCTTGGCTTTAAAAAACGCCACAGGGGCTACTGAGGGGCAAATCAAGGCCACTGAGGATGCAATCCTGCAAATGTCTTTGGCAACTGGCGTGGCTGATGATGCGCTGCGCCCAGCTTTGCAGCGCCTAGCAATCTCCACCGGTTCAGTCAGTAAAGCTCAGGATTTACTAACAACAGCTCTTGATGTATCTGCAGCTACAGGCAAGCCGGTTGAAACTGTTGCAATTGCCTTATCAAAAGCCTATGACGGCAACACAGCTGCTCTTGGCAAGTTAGGCATTGGCCTGTCATCAGCTGAGCTCAAAACCATGTCATTTGAGCAGGTTCAAGGCAAGCTCTCAGATCTCTTTGGTGGAGCTGCAGCGGCAAATGCCGAAACCTATTCAGGCCGCATTGCTCGCATGAAGGTTGCTTTTGATGAAGCCAAAGAAACTATTGGCTTTGCTCTTTTGCCAATTCTTGAAAAGTTGATGAAGTACATCAACCAAGTTGCACAGCCAATCCTTGAAGCTCTTAACGGTGGATTTGATAGCAAGTCAGGTTTGGGCTTTTACATCTCCAATGTGTCAAAGATAATCCAATCAATCTTTATCCCTGTGTGGAATGGCCTTGTTTCAGCTTTCAATAGCATCAAAAAAGCCATTGGCGAGAATCTCACTGTATTTCAAGAATTTGGCGGCTATATTGCAACCTACCTTGCACCCGTAATTGGCACAGTTTTAGGTGGAGCGTTGCAAGTGGTAGGTAAGGTTGCCGGCGGTGTCATTAATGTGATTGCTAGTGTAATTGAAGCAATCAATGGACTTATCAGCGGCGCTATTGAAGGCATTAATAAAATTATTCGCGCTTATAACGCTGTGCCTAAATTGCCAAACATTCCAGAAATTCAAGCGCCAACTATTGCAGCGCCAACAGTTCCAAAATCATCAACACCATCATTAAACATCCCAAGTGTGCCAACTATCAAAACACCAACGGTCTCAGGTTCAAGTGCAGGATTGACCTCAGCAAGCGCATCAGCTGCCACAGCAACAACTTACGCATCACCAACAATGGTCTATAACCCACTGACAGGCCAAGCATCCACCACAGCTTATAATCCACTTTCAGGGATGGTTGTATCACCAACAATTAACATTGGCGTGGCAGGTGATCCTGAGGGTGTGGCTCGCACAGTGGTGGATGTACTCAATCGCTCTTATGGTCGCGGCACTCTTGGCTCACAGGCATTTTTATAATGAGTCAATTTACGCCTGAATGGTCACTGACAATCAATGGCGGTGGCGATTACACAAATGTAACTTTGTCTAATCTGACAATTACATCAGGCCGCACTGACATTTATTCTCAGGCTGTTGCAGGATATGCCAGCATTGAAATCATCAATCTTGACCAATCCGGCATTGTGATTGATGTCAATGATCAGGTATCCATAAAGGTCAAAGATTCAACAGGCACATTTGTAAACCTATTTGGTGGGTATGTAACGGATCGTGAGGTTGCAGTTACCACATCCGGCACAGGCGGCATCAATGAGGTTTTGCGTGTAACAGCTCTTGGCGCTCTTTCAAAGCTGCCAAAAACTCTCACTGAGGGCGTTTTAAGCAAGGATGAGGATGGGGATCAGATTTACTCAATCCTGAGCGCAGCTTTGTTTAACACATGGAATGAAGTGCCAGCGGCAACCACATGGGCTACTTACAACCCAACAACCACATGGGCAAATGCAGAAAATTCAGGCCTTGGCGATATAGACAGGCCGGGCAATTATGAGCTGACAGCGCGCTCAGCCGAAGTTACCGATATGTACAGCCTTGTGAGTGCTCTTGCAACATCCGGCCTTGGCTATCTTTATGAGGATGCACAAGGGCGCATTGGTTATGCAGACAGCACACACCGCAGCTCATATTTGGCAACCAACGGTTATGTAAACCTGACTGGCAATCATGCACTCACATCAGGAATCCGCACAATCCGCAGGCTTGGCGATTTACGCAATAAGGTCACAATTGAGTACAAAGCCAATGCCACAGCCACAGCTGAGGATGCTG
>JACCDZ010743649.1_pt1 | contig 10348 bp, 9 predicted proteins | sample 7449551 | NCBI WGS metagenome assembly JACCDZ01 (sample SAMN15323452, study PRJNA562643) | freshwater metagenome | isolation source: river surface water | place: USA:Blue River Watershed | collected 2017-08-18
CTACCTACTGAGCTAAAGCAGTGTGTGGCCGTCTTTCCGACCTGTCTTTAGCGCCGAGTGGTTTCGATCCACTGACTTTCGGGTTATGGGCCCGACGCGATTCCTCTTCGCTACAGCGCTTGGTTCCCACACCGGGTAACGCTCCCGGACCTCTCGGGTGCTTGCTTCGCAAGTAGCCGTCGCTCTGCGTCGCTGAAAGCCGAGTATCCTAACTTCTAGACCATATGGGAGGAGGCGCAGGGGAGATGTTGCCACCTGCGCAGTTGACCTGGGTAGCGGTGCGCGCCGTCAATTTTTGCCTGCCCTAGCAGGCAAAAAGAGTGATACAAGTCTTCAGACGAGTATCTCAATTTTTGGTCGCCACCCGCGTCTACTTCCTCTGAGCCCCAGGTCAGGACTCAGAAAAAGGAGGGGCAGCCGCCAGCCACCTCTCTACTACTCTCACTCCACTCCCTTTTAAGCCTGTTAGACGCACGCACGAAAAAGAGGGCTCCCCACTCCCTCTTTTTCGCGCCGCTGCTCACGCCCCCTCCTTCTTGGTAAGCGCCTCGTAGGCCGCCTGGATCCGCCGGAACATCGCAGGGGCGTCTCCTGACGTGTTCTTATCGGGATGCCAGCGGAGCGCCAGCCGCCGGTGCGCCTTGCGGATGGCCGCCTCGTTGTCCTGTGTGGCGTTCAGACCGAGCACCTCCAGATGGGTAAGACGAGCGACCGTCGTCGTACCCCCGCCGACAGTCTTGTGTGCCCGATTCCACTCGCGATGCGCCTCTTGCCGCTGGCGGTGATATGCGTCTTCTGTTAGCCGCTGCGCCCGCCGAGCAGCCGCCCTTCGCTCCGCCTCTTCAGCATTCTCCCGCGCCCTAGAGGCCGCCGCCGCTGCCGCCGCCGCATCTGCTCGCTCCTTCTTCTTCCCCTCTCGCTCCGCCCACTTCTTCTTCCCCTCCCCCTTACGCCCAGAATAGGCATCGTAGTCCGACATCGTAACAGTAGTAGAAGGCTTGCACAACACTCTCGCACGGGTTAGGTGGTTGAGGCTGGCACCCAGGTCGCGGATATTTGTCTGGTTCAATTTTAACTATACACCACCTCTCCACCTTCTGAGCCAGAACAGTGGCCGCAGCAACAGACGAAAAAAAAGGAGGGGCTGTGACCCCTCCTGCTGTGACAACCGCTCACAGACTTGTGTGTGGTGCTTAACGCCTAGGGCGTGTAGGCCTCGCACCGGCGACAGATGCCGCGCCCGTTGGAGCAGAAGTCGTCGCAGACGCGGCAATACCACGGGTTTGAGCCGCCGTCTACCTCCTCCTCGTCCTCCTCGTCTTCCGCGCAGTCGTCGCACTGGTAGACGTCGCTGGGGTAGACGTTGTGGCAGCTGTCGCAGGTCCAGACCTTCAGCGGCGGCACGCGGATGTTGAGGGTGGGGCGAGGCGCCACGCGCACCGGCAGAGGCTCCTGGAAGCCGGCACGTGGCAGAGGCGCGGAGCGGCGGGGTCCGGCGTCCATCTCGGCGATCCAGTCGGCGAAGAGGTCCCCCCAGCTGACAGAGGGGTCTGCCAGCTGGGCGAAGCTAACGTTCCAGTGAGAGGACATCTTGGCTGGGGGCTTGCGCAGACACTCGTGCTCGGGTTAGGAGGTTGAGGCAGGCAGGACTCTGCCAGCTAGGCAGGATGGAATCAATTTTGTCCGGCCTTGGTTGGCCTCTGGGCATCCTACACTCCTCTTAAGCCCCTACGTAAAAAGAGGCGACACACGGAGCACTGCTAGCTCGCCCTCGCCCCCCTAACGCAAAAGAGCAGCAGCCCGTCGCTGCTGCTCTTTCCGGGCCCTAGCCAGTGTCTGGTGTGGCGCAGCCCCTCCCCGCTGCTGCCCGTCTCGGTCGCCTCCAACTGTCTCTGCTTAACCGCTAGTCTAACAGCGGCCAGACCACCGCGCAGCTGCCCAGGGGGCCTCTGCGCAGCGGAGCTTTGCTCTCACCGAGTCCGACCAGAGCCCGTGGCTCTGGGTTTCACGTGCCCATAGTTGCGTCCACGTCGCTCAGGTAGCCGGGCAAGGCATCTGAACCACCCTCGTCTCTGTGGTCCCCAGCGGCAATGAGAGGGTAACCTCCGCTGGGCTAGTCTGCTGCGCCGTGCGCCGTCTTATGTCCTCTGGTCTGCCACAGACTAGCAGCCAGAGTGAGAGCCGTTCTACCTAGTGCCGCAGAGCCTCCCGTAGGAGACCCTATACCCAGACGGCTCTCTGGGCGGGCCACGGCCTGCTCTACCTCCTAGGTCAGAGCTACCGCTCAAGGCGGGTCCTACCGCCAGGGCCCAGCAGACATCCTCCTCCTGCTGGGCAACTACCGACCTAGGGCCTACCCCCCTTCAATTTTTTTCTGGAATTGATGCTCTGAGCCAAATCAGAGCGGCCCAGAGCGTCAGAGCACCCCTTTTTCGGCCCAGACAGTCAATTCCAGAATAAAATTGAAGGAGGGGTGGGCCTAAGCCGGTGACTGTGAGCTCCCCCAACAGGCACTAGGGGGAGACGGGCGTGGCGCTTTCTGGCCCGCCCAGAGCTGCTCTTAGCGGCTCTGGGCGGGTGTCTAGAGGACGGTCACGACGGGGCGGGGCGGCGGTGGAGCCCCTCTCTCATACCCAGACGTGTCCAGAGAGAGCCCCCGCACGGGTAAGAGAGTGCGGCGGGCGTGGCCGGACCGCCGGCAGACAGACCCGCACGTGTCGCAAAGAGTGCGGGAGAGGCCCAGAGAGAGGCCCACAGAGCCCCCCACGAGCATTAGAGCTATAGGGCACCCCCCCCACGCAAGAGAAGAGGCGCGCAGGGATCCTCTGATGGACAGAGAGGTGAAGAGTGGTATGCTGGATCCCGAGGAGACGCCGCCCAGAGGCGGGTCTTTTTCGTTAGGGAGACGCCCTGCCGCTCCGCTCATCCCTCGCCCCCTCTGAAGCCCCGTGCCTCTCAGAGGCCCTCTTTTTTACGTAGGAGCTCAAGAGGTAGGAGGCCTGCTAAGGCAGTCCAAAATTGAACCCCTCTAACCCCCATCTCAGACGGTGCCTGCCTCAACCACCTAATCCGTGCGAGAGTGACAGTGCAAGCCCCCAGCCCTCTCCCAACGTCCCTCTAGCCACTCCGTCAAGATGTCCGCTCCTCTCTCCCTGCCGCCCGAGATGGCCGACCCCTCTGTCAGCTGGGGCGAGCTCTTCGCAGACTGGTGTGCCAGCGCACCAGAGGGCTCAGCTGCCGCCTCCGCCTACAGAGACTTCTCCGCACTCCGCCCAGACCACAACCGCCCCGTCCGCTTCTCCCGCCCTCGTCCTCCCCCCTCTCCCGCTCCGCTCACCGCTGAGCCCCAGCACGGTCACGGGGCAGAGCCCTGCCACCACTGCGGTCAGGCGGAGCGCTGCGACTGCCCCTGCGTAGTCTGTTGCGGAGAGCGGAGGGAGCTCGCAGAGCACCTCGCTGTCGCTCCCGCTCCTGCTGCCTGCCCCCCAGAGCCCCGCTCCTGGATTCAGCGCCAGCTGGACCAGGAGTGGGAGCGGGCCAACCACGCAGGACCCGGCTGCCCCTTCTGCGACGCCATCTTCAGCTGCGACTGCTGGTCTCGTCGGCGCGAGATGCACGAGGCCGAGGAGCGCCGACGAGTCCGCGACGAGCGCGCAACCATCGCCCGGGCCATCGCAGAGGGCAAGTGCTACTGCGCCAGTCTTCCGCAGAACGACGACTACCCCGAGATGTGCGACATCTGCTGCCGCGAGGAGGCCCTCCGCTGTACCGGCTGCGGACAGCTCCAGTGCCGGCCAGAGTGCTGCGGCGACTGCGGATCCTGCTCTCGCTGCCGCGGACCCGAGTGCTCTCGCTGCCACAGCTGGGACTGCTGCTGCTACGACGACCGCGAGGACGCCTCCTCCTGCGGCTGCGGGGCCTGTGAGGAGCACGATTGGCGTGCGGAGGAGGGCTGGATGTAGAGCGCGCCCGCCGAGGAAAAAAGAGGATGAAGGGTCTCCGCCGAGACCTGGACTCTTTTTTTACGTGCCCCGCAAAATTCAACCCCAGCCCACCCACACCCAGCAGCCAGCGACCTCTACCTCTCTAACCCAGACGTAAGGACGCAAGTAAGAATGGCAGCTCTCAACGACATCCAGCTCTTCTGGCAGAAGGTCTCACTGACCCTGAAGCCGAGCCAGCTGGAGCGCTATGTAGCCGCCGGCGCACCAGACTACATCCAGAAGTTCATCGCAATGGGTGGTGGCCAGAAGATGGGCACCACCTGTGAGAAGTTCGCGCGCCACCGCTTCTCCACGGCTCTTAAGCCCCGTGCGGCAGGCGCCGGCCAGACTGGCTACGACCACCGGCTCATCCTCCCAGGAGGCCGCCAGGTGCTCGTGGAGCAGAAGTCGTCGGGCCACTGGGGCGAGAGCGACTACAAGTGGCAGCACGTAGAGCCAGACCACAAATGGCAGCTTCTGCTGCTGTGTGGCATTGACTACAAGGACATCCTCTTCTGGGCTATGGACCGGCAGACCTACAACGCCCTCCGCGCTGCCGGCAAGATCACCAACCAGGGCAACGCCGCGGGCGACTCATCCGAGGGCACCTGGTTCTCCTGGTCCGTCGTGAAGGACAGCCTGGTGCCCATCCGTACGGAGGCAGAGCTGGTGGCGGCTGGCGAGAAGGCTCTTGCCGACCCGAAGGCTCTTGCCGACGTGAGGCCCCCGCCGACGTGAAGACTCTAGCTGCCATGGAGTGAGAAGGAAGGAGCTCAAACGGGTGAGGACAGGAACCCGTCCTCTTTTTTCAGAGCCAGGCCACCCATACCGTGGTAAAATTGAACCTGCCTGGCCCCCAGTCATCTAGCAGCCTTCAGTCCCTCCTAACCCGAGCGTCTGTTGTGCATCAGTCTTCCGCATCCAACCCCTTTAGAGCAAAATGGCCGACATCCTGCTTTGGTCGTCCTTCGCCGTTCGTGACTCCGACCCCCGCCTCGCCGACGCCATGCTGACCCTCTATGCCACCATCGTGGTGGCCGTTCTCGTGCCGCTCATCCTCTACGTGCGCTTCTTCAAGCCTGCGGCACCAGCTCCAGCAGCTGAGCCCGCGGAGGAGGTGCCCGAGACCCCTACCGCCCCTCCAGAGCCGCCGCATCTCATCTGGAAGCCGCTCCGCATGATCCCCTTGGACCACAACGCCCCTCTGCGCGGTGAGCCGCAGCCCGTCCAGCCGCGCGACGACGAGCACCTCATCTACAGCCCCTACGGACTCAGCCTGGACGATGGCACGGAGGCCACTGACACCTTCCTCTTGAGCGACCTCACGATGGGAGAGTCCGTACTCGCCGGCTGGACTACTAGCGGTAAGTGGGCCTACGGAGTAGTGACCGGCTACGAGGAGGGCAAGTTCTTCCGCTTTGACGGACCCAACGAGGGCAGTCTGCTGTGGAACCATCTGCTCCTGCTGCGCGGCCCGATGGCGGATGCGGCGCAGAAGCGTTACACTTGTCGCTTCACTCCGCAGGAGGACGGTAGCTCTCCACGCGCCCCGATGAAGCGCACGGACAGCGGCTCCAACTACGGCTTCACCGGCTATCCAGACATTGCCTTCTGGAAGCGCAGCGGCTGCCGGCTCTACTGGGAGGTGACCGCAGAGGACTACAGCGGGCGCGAGCCCGATTGGGAGTGGCTCCCTGACCGCATCCGCCGCCTCGGTGAGCGTCTAAAGGAAGACGACGCTGTCGCTCTACCGCGCCTAACTGAGGCAGATCGCGAGGCGATTGAGCAGCAGTCTCAAGAGCTCTACGCCATCTTCGCCTCCTACGTCGCGGACAAGCTGGCCTCAGCGCAGGGCGCAGAGATTGCGGGCACGCAGCGCTGGGCCGACGAGCAGATGGAGCGGCTGCGCGCGGCGTGGGAGCTGTGCGAGGAGGGCGAGGTGGTAGAGTAGGCGCTAAGCGGAGCGGCTGAGCGGTAAGGGTTTCACGAACCAGAAGGAGTGGGGGAAGAGATGCGCGCGGGCGCACTCTTTTTGCGTAGGAGGCGCTAGCCTCCTCTACCTTTAGAGCCCCCTCCGCCCCTCACAAAATTGAACCTAACCCACCCGCATTCCTCTAGCTGCCAGCCTCAACCTCCTAACCCGAGCACGAGTCCTGCGCAAGCCCCCCACCTTTCTCCCTCTCAAGCCAAAATGTCCGCTCCCACCTGGAACATCACCGCCGCCGGCGTCTGCCACACGGGTGGCAAGAGCACCAACGAGGACGCCTTCTTCGTCAAGTCTGCTGCCAATGGCATTAGCGTACACATGGGCGTCTTTGACGGCCACGGCGCCGACGTGGGTCGCCGTGCCGCAGAGATTGCTCGCGACGTCGTGGGCGCCTCCGACGGTAGCCGTCCTGGCGCCCTCTTCGCTACAGCCGAGCGCGCTCTGAAGGACTACATCCTGACCACCAAGGCGGGCGCTACGGAGCAGCCCGACGGCTCCATCTACACCCGTGACTGGATGGGCATCTCTGCGCCCACGCAGGGCGGCACCACGGCCACGGAGGTCACCGTGGCGGACGGCAAGGTCCGCGTGGCGCACGTGGGCGACTCGGAGGTCATGGTCATCAATCTGGAGACCGGCGACTGGGTCCGCCTCAACAACGACCACTCCTCTACCGCCATCACGGAGTTCCAGCGCGCACTGGCGGTCTGTCCGAACCCGCCCACCGTCACCTTTGACACCGCAGGAGGGCAGTTCGGCCGCGGGCAGGGTCCGCGCCCCACCTTCGTCCTCGGCCCAGACGGTAACTACCAGCTCAACCCGACTGGCGGCTACTATTACAGCAACGTCTCGGGCGACTGGGCGGCCTACGTGCGCCGCGACGGCGTGGCTCTGAATATGTTCCGCGCGCTCGGCGACTTCCACCTGAAGGCCATCGGACTGACCGCGGAGCCCGATGTTCTGGAGCACACGCTCACGCCGCACAAGACGCTGGTGGTGGCTGCCAGCGACGGACTCTACGACAACTTCACGGCGGAGCAGCTGCGCGACTTCGTGATGGGCATGTGGCGCGGCAGCAGCCCCACTGCAGAGCAGCTGCGCGACGCCATCCTGGCGGAGGGGCTCAAGCGCGGCTTCAAGAACTTCGGTAAAACGGGCCAGGACAACACCACCGTCTGCGTGGCGCTCTGCGCACCCGCCCAGGCTACCCAGATCCGCCTGCCGCTCGGCTTCGGCACGCTCTGCCGCACGGTGCCCGCGGCGGATGCGCTCCGCATGGCCGTGATGCTGCGCGGCTCCAACATCGGCCTGACTCTGGCGGGCGGCGTCCTGACGTGTAAGGGGCCGCTGGACTGGCTGGAGGCGCGCGTGCTGGTGACCGCCGTCTAAGCGGCTTAGCACAGCGGCAAAAAAGAAGCGATGATGGGGTCGTGCGGAGTTCCGCACTTCGCGCCGGAGCTTTTTTTATAAAATTGAATTGGCGCAGCCAACCCCTATTAAGCTACCCCAGGAACAGACTAACCCTCTCATCCTGTGGTAAGCAGCTTGCTGCGAACACAATGGCCGACGTGTTGCTAGACGAGGGCTGTGGTGGAAAGATCACGCCGCTGGAGGGCGGATGGGTGCGGAAGACCATCAAACGGAAGCGCTCAAAGAGCCGCAACTCGGCGGAGGTCCAGTTCCAGCTCCAGACATGGGCGGCCACACACTTGACGGAGGCAAACGGCTACAAGGCGCTGTTCTCCCCTACCACGCGGGCCACCCTGGCCCCCAACAGCTACGAGATGCGCCGCATTGAGAGCGGCAGCTGGCCGTGGATTCTGTCCACGCTGGAGGCGCTGAACGAGCAGATTGACGCGGCCGCGGATGTGACGGAGGAGAGGAAGAAGCTCTATAGGGAGGAGGCAGCGCGGTTCCGCGCTGCCTTCGCTGCCGGCACCGGCTACGAGCTCTGGGACAACGAGTTCTTTGTACAGTCAGACGGGCGTGTGGCCGTGGTGGACTTTGACCAGTGCCGGCGGCTCTAAGCCTCCTGCCGCCAGCCCCCAGCCAGAAAACCGAGTGAGACAGGAATCGCTCACTCTTTTTTCAGAGTAAGGCTGCCTATAAAATTGAACACACCCCACACCCTTTTGACTAGCACGGCCTCAACCTCCTAACCCGAGCTAGAGTGTCCTGTCAGTTCAAAATGTCCGCCTCCATTGACTTCAAGCAGCTGGCCGTGTGCCTGGTGGACGAGCTCAAGAAGAAGCCTGCCCCCGATGCCATCTGGCTGGGCGCCGTCCCCGCTGCCGAGCGCGACGACATCTACCTCGCCATGCTCTCCGCGGCTGTAAAGGAGGACCCATGCGCACTCGTGAGCATCGTCGCGGACCTCGTGGACAAGCAGCGCAAGAGGGCTGAGGCAGCGGAGCAGCGTGCCACCGACGCGGAGACCCGTGCCGCTGTGGCGGAGCAGCGCCTGGAGGAGGAGCTTCTGCCGGCGCAGCTGACCTGCGACATCCAGCGGAACGAGATCCGTGAGCTGCTGGACCAGCTTCAGGAAGAGCGTGAGCAGCTCGCGGAGGAGCGCGAGGAGCTGGAGGCGCTGCGTATCCACGCGAGCAGCGAGAACGACGCGGCGGCCGAGGAGATCTTTGACCTCCGCGACAAGCTGCGGGCGGCGGAGGCCCACGTGGAGTGGGTCCAGGGGATCCGGCGCGACGCTGAGCAGGAGATGGAGCATCTTAGCGCAGAGCTCGCGCGTGTGCGTGCGGAGCTCGCGGAGCAGAAGCGCCTGGGCGAGCTGGACGCGGAGGACCAGGACGCGCTGCGCGCGGAGCTCGCACAGGCGCGCTTGGAGCTGGAGAACAGCCGTGAGCTCGTGAAGGAGAAGCTGGAGGAGCTCGCAACGGCCAACACAGCCATCTTCGCCTCTGCCTCCTTCATCGGCCGCATCCAGCGCATGGCCGACAGCCAGAAGGCCGAGTATGAGGAGCGGCATTCCCATGCCGTCGGGCAGCTCGCGGCGGCGGAGAAGAAGGTGGCCGAGCTGAAGGAGGCACTGACGGCCGCCAAGGCACAGGTAGTAGAGCTAGAGGCGGAGGTTGCCTTCTACCGCGGCGATGCCTATCTGGAGGATGACGAGGAGGACACGGCGCCCATCGGCTCCGAGGAGTGCGGCTATCTCTCGGACCACGGCTACGGCGGCGCGGACGTCTAGATGGCCGCAAGCTAGCGCTTAGCCCAGGTAATAGGCTACCACCGTCGGTGGGAAGAGTCGCAGACTCTTTTTTTAGCCCGGCGCAAAAATTTACGCCGCCCCCCACCCTAACCCTCAAGCACAGCCACCCTCCTCCTAACCCGAGTTGTGTGTGCTAAAGTCTTCCAACCTCTTTAAAGCAGAACAAGATGTCCACCTCTATCATCAAGCCCTGCGAGGGCGCCGTTCAGAAGCTCGCCCCCATGCGGATGATTGACGCCATCCAGCAGTCAGCTGCTGCCGCCCCCACCGTCAATAAGTCCGCCAACGCGTACGTCCCCCCTTCCAAGCGCAGCGCAGCGGACACTGCTGCTGCAGAAGCCCTTGTGAAGGCCAAGGGCCTCTCTGAGGCGGACATGAACTCGGCGACCCTCTTCCCCACTCTCGGCGCAGCCCCTGTTGCTCCAAAGGGTGTGTGGGGGAAGAAGCTCGCCGCTCCGCTTAATGCCGCGCCGGCGCCGACTTCCGCCCCGCTTAATACCCAGAACGCCTTTGCCGCCCTTAGTGATGACGCTCAGGACGCGGTCTCCGTGACCTCCTCCGCTGCTCCCCTCAACTTCAAGGCGATGATTGAGGAGCGCGTGGAGAAGGACCGCGAGGAGGCCGCGCTGGCCGCTATTCCCGAGACAGAGGACCCCAATGAGATGACGGAGGCGCAGTTGATTCGCGCCGGCTGGTCCGTGCTGCACAAGCCGTTCAAGTCGCAGGCGGACCCCCTCCTGGGACTCGCGGCGCTCCAGGACTTCGTGGCGCGGCAGGACTGGCGTGAGACGCCAACCGACCCCTTTGAAGCCTACGTCCAAAATGGCGAGACCTGGGATGGCCGCCTGGGTATTCCGGAGGAACTCCTGGAGCGTGCGGACCCTTACCAGCTGATGCTCCACATCATTGGTGAGAAGTCTGCTGGCCCGGACCCCTACGCGGTCAAGGCATCAAAGGAGGAGAGTACGACGTCAACTGGCATGGTGCCGAAGAGCATCCAGCGCCTCCAGGCCATCTACAAGCAGAAGTGCGCGCGCCAGGCGGCTGCTACCGTTGCGGCTACAAGCTAAGAGCTAAAAGCTAGAGCATAGCTCATACCCTTTAGAGCTTCTCAGGAACCCAACCATTTTTTAAAGAGGCTCAATAGGATGTCTA